>Ga0074044_10001152_pt1 | contig 24283 bp, 18 predicted proteins | sample BogForMeECP23OM1_FD_94443 | JGI IMG/M metagenome (GOLD analysis project Ga0074044, IMG submission 94443) | Bog forest soil microbial communities from Calvert Island, British Columbia, Canada - Bog Forest MetaG ECP23OM1 | ecosystem: Environmental > Terrestrial > Soil > Wetlands ... | reverse complement strand
GCCAGGCAATGCTCATCCTCGAAGAGCAATCTCGAGCCGAGCCCCATGGCAATGATTTCACCTTTACTCTTTGCTTGACACGCAGGGCAAGCCCGTCGGTCAAGGATACGATCCGCCTGCTGACCCGGGCGAGCCTGGAATTCCTGCCGGGTCCTTGGACAGCACCTGGGAAGCGGGCGGCATCGACTTCAGCAACGCGTTGGCGATCGAAGACGAACCGGATGACGATGAGTCGCTCGTTCCCGCGGTGCCGGGAGGACCATAGCGGTTGTCGGTCGGTGCGCCCAAGGTGGCAGGCCCCTGGGTCGGCGTTCCCAACATCAGGTCTCCTGGATTGGAGGAATTGCCCCGCCCGTCCTGCACCTGCGAGCCAGGGCCCCGGTTGCTGTAGAGACTCGCCGGACCTGTGGCCAGGCTCGGATGCGGCTCATTGCTGAAGCCGACCGTGGGAGGCGCTCCTCCCGTGGTCTGGTAAGGCTTGCCAGGGGGAACTTCGCTGTGGGCGCTCCTGCATCCCTGAGAGCAGCAAAAGGCAACTGCTGCCGCCATGGCCATACTCCCGGCCAGCAGACTGCGGTTGAGCCGATCCATCGGCATGATCTCCTTCTTTCGTGGATCCCCGGGCCTTTCCAAGGGAAGACCTCGCCTCGCCCGGGTCGATCGGGTCAGATTCCTCGATTCCCGCGGCAAGAGCCAATCCATGGCAGATTGCCTCGGTGCCGCGTTTCCCGGGTTCGGGCAAGCGGTGAGGTGGTCGGGACCGGACCTGACCGGGAAGGCAGGAAGTGTCGAACGCTCCCGGCGGACGATCGATCCCAGGCGTCCGGATCATAATCTTCCCGGCCGATCGGTCAAGGCGATCATGGTCGATGTGCCGAAGATGACATCGACCCTCCGCGGTCCCGATCCACCGGCCGCAGGCGGGCCGGTGGCCGGGCAGGTGCGATTCCGTCATCCTTTCGCGGCCGTGTAGCGGCGGTTGACCTCATTCCAGTTCACGGTGTTCCACCACGCCGCGATGTAGTCGGGCCTGCGGTTCTGATACTTGAGATAATAGGCGTGCTCCCAGACATCGAGCCCGAGCAGCGGGGTGAGGCCATCCATGATCGGGCTGTCCTGGTTGGCGGTCGAAGTCACGGCGAGCTTGCCGTCCTTGCCCATGATCAGCCAGGCCCAGCCTGAGCCGAACCGTGTGGCCCCAGCCTTTGCAAATGCTTCCTTGAACGCGGCGAAACCGCCGAGCTCACTGGCCAGGGCGGTCCCGATCGCGCCCGTCGGCTCGCCTCCTCCGCCTGGCTTCATGATCTGCCAGAAGAACGAGTGGTTGGCATGGCCGCCGCCATTATTGCGGACGGCCGTCCGGATCCCTTCGGGCAACGCGTTCAGGTCGGCGATCAAGGCCTCGATCGTCTTGCCCTGATGGTCGGGATGGTCCTTGAGCGCGGCGTTCAGATTGTTGATATACGCCGCATGATGCTTGCCATGGTGAATCTCCATGGTCCTGGCATCAATGTGAGGCTCCAGGGCACCAAAGTCGTATGGCAGCGGAGGCAGGGTGTACTCAGCCACGGTGTCGCTCCTCGTCGGATTTCGGAAGATGTCTCGCACGGCCGCCGGAGGTCACCACGCAGATCGTCGCCGCATCGCAGACCTCTCGCGGGCACCGAACCCACCCGCTCAAGGTACCACATCCGGGTCGAACCGTTCAAATGGCTGGAAACCGCTTGCTGAAAGATCAAGAAAATCAACAGAATCTCCGCGAATCGAGGTCTGGAGTCACGATCATTGTCGCTAGATAAAAGAGTTGCGCGAATCGGGACGTTGATCGCTGGTCCTCCCTGCCGATAATTAAGAGACATTTCGAACCGATGCCGGCTTCGTCAGATCCTTGCGGGTTGATCTGGTCTTGCTCGCTTGAGGAATCCCGTCGGCCATGAGTGCTGGCCGGAGAGGCTAGGTCAACCTAGACTTCCCAGAACCCCAGGTTCTAATAAGATGCCAAAACAACTTCCTCCCGGCGGTCAGATCATCCTGGACCGTCCCCAGGCAGGCCGGCCGCTCCTGGGATATTTGACGATGCTGGCGGCGTTGCTTTCTGTGGGGGGAGCCGTCTGGGCGTGGCAGGCCGGATATCGGCCGCCCTTCCTCGCCGACCAGCGGTCCGACATGAGCCTGGATCTCGTGGAAGTCGATCAGGGCGACGTGATCGAGTACGTCGTCGAGAACGGGACGCTCGAGAGTGCCACGAATACGGTCGTTCGCTGCGAGGTCGAGGCTCTGATGGGCATGGTCGGCGGGACCGCCGGCTCCAGCGGAGCTGGCGGATCCAGCTCCTCGGGCAGTTCGGGATCGGGCCAAGGCAGTTCCGGAACGACCGGGACACAGGGCGGAAGCAATGCGTCGGGTGGCTCCGGGAGTGGAAACGGCTCTCAGGGAGCGGCCACCAAGAAGGCCGGGTCGAAGGCGGGAACCAGCAAGAAGAGTTCGGGATCCTCGGGAGGAAGCAGCTCCGGTTCCTCCGGTGGTAGCGGTTCCTCCAGTGGCAGCGGCAGTTCGTCGGGCAGTTCATCGACGGCGTCATCCGGCACCAGCAGCGGCTCGGGAAAGCCGAGCATTCGCAGCTTCAGTTACACGGTCGCGCCGCACACGCCGCTGCGTGGCTCCAGCACAAAGAGCACGACCACGACCGCAGCGAAAAGCAGCCAGGATCAGACGACAGGTGGCGGCGGACGAGGAGGTGGCGGCGGCGGTGGCAGAGGAGGTCGGGGTGGCGGCGGCCGGGGCGGCCGGGGTGGCGGCGGCGGCATGGATGATGAGAAACCCGGCTCAACCCGGATTGTCTCAATCCTTCCCGAGGGCACCCGCGTCAAGAAGGGGCAGGTCGTCTGCGAGCTTGACGCGGCGGCATTCGAGGATGAGTTGCAAGCTCAGCTTGTACGCTGGCTCAAGGCCAAGTCGTGGGTCGATCAGGCCAAGTCGATCCTCGAAGTGAGCGAGATCAGCTTGCGCGAATACCGCGATGGGATCTATCCGCAAGACTTGCAGCTCATCCGCCAGTACATCCAGACCTGCAAGATCGAAAAAGAACGCTCGGAGCGGAATGCCAACTGGTCGCGTGAAATGTTCAAGAAAGGTTACCGCACCGCCGCCCAGCTCAAGGCCGACGAGCTCAATGATCAACAAACGAGCATTGCGCTGGAAGAGGCCCAGGGCATGCTCGAGCGGCTGGCGAAATTCACCGGACCCAAGAACATCAAGTCGCTCGAAGCCAAGATCAAGGCGGTCGAGTCCGACAAGAAGAACCAGGAAGCCTCGTTCCAGCTCGAGACGCAACGCCGCGATCGCCTTCAAAGAAATATCGATCATTGCACGCTCCGCGCGCCCGATGAAGGAATTCTCGTCTACGTGAATCAGACCAACGGCTGGGGACAGGTGCAGCAGCAGATCGACCAGGGCGTCACGGTTCGCGAGGGCCAGCCGATCTTCCAGCTTCCCGACCCCAAGTCCATGCGGGTCAAAGCCCGGATCAACGAGACCAAGATGGGGCTACTCAGGTCTGGGCAGAGGGCGCTGGTCAAGGTGGATGCCTTCCCCGATCGCCTCATGCAAGGAACCGTCGCGGAGATCACAGCCATCTCGACCCCGGTCAACGGGCCATTCTCCGACGTACGCATCTACTTCGCCATGGTCAAAATCGACCAGGGCAATGACGATCTCCGTCCCGGCCTCTCGGCCGAGGTGTTCTTGAAGTGCGACTCGCACACCAATGTCACCCGGGTTCCGATCCAGGCCGTTCGATCAATCGACGGCAAGCACTACGTCGCCCTTCACCAGCCATCGCCGCAAGACGAGCAGAACTCGTCCTGGAAGTGGAAGCGCGTCGAGCTGGGTATCAGTGCCCCCGACTTCGTGGAAGTGGTCTCCGGCGTCAAGCGGGGCGAACGGGTCGTTGCGAATTCGCTCGCCTTGCCAGCACCCGAATCGATTCCGGAAGAACAGGCTGAGGCACCTTCCATCGCGAACATGAGCATGCAGCCCTGAGAATCCGGGAAATCGGCGTTGCGACACCGCGGCGAGGTGCGCGGACCGGAACGGCAGCCTGACGAATACGCGAACCGCCGCGGGTATCATCGCGTGTCCGGAGGGCCCCATCGCCCTCTGCGTCCTCTCGTGCGAGAATGAAGATACACGATGGGTTCCCGAGAACGCCGGCAACCTGCTCTGTGCCGAGGTCGCCCGTGTGTGCGTCGTCGCAGATTCGAGGCAGGCTGCACGCTGCCGCGTGCTTCGCAGTGAACTCGTGGGGTACGTGGAGCTTGCGACGATCCACCTGCTGGCTCGAGCACGGGGCTGCCCCTTCTGGTGCCCGAGCCGGCTTACTGGAGCGTTTCGGGTAGCGCCTGGGGCTTGCCTTCCCGGTCCACGCACGCCAAGGTCGAATGCCCTTCGGCCAGCAGCACGGCGTCGCGGTAGAGGTGGTAGTTGTGAACAATCTTGACGTGCGTGACTTTCGCCACCGTTGTCTTGAGCATCAGTAGGTCATCATAGTAAGCCGGACGCTTGAACTTGCAGCCAATGTCGACGATCACCAGATAATGGCCGGCGTCTTCGACTTCCCGGTAGGTCAGCCCCCGCTGCCGCAGCAACTCGGTCCGTCCCATCTCGAAGTAGACAAAATAGTTGGCATGATGCAGCAAGCCCATGCGGTCGGTCTCGGCATAACGCACACGAATCGCCAGCTCATGACTGTTGCTCATACTCTCCCTGGTCTCCCTTGCCGCGCCGCGTGTCCTGTCTTTTACCGTTTGATTGTCTCCGGCTCGATCATCGAGTGCTCGCTTCCGGCTGGACCTCGCTCCGGCTGCCGTGGCGCGTGCGTCACGGTCACCAGGGGAAACGGATCGTAGGGCCACTCCTCCCGGTTCGGCTTTCCGGGCAAGTAACCGGCCGCGACCCATTGGCGAAAAACCTCGGGACGATGCTCGAAGTGGTTCGCGCGTAGCCAGTTCTCATACTGATCGAGCAGCTCGGCCATGATTCTGCCGTCTCCCAGACGGACGTACAAGTACCGCAGCGCCAGTTGGCAGCGGGCGTCGGCCAGCGTGCTTCTGGGAGACAGCAGCGTGGCGACCGCCGCGGCCAGACCGGTTCGCTCCGAACCCCAGGCGCAGTGAAACAGGACGGGGTAGTCGCAGGTGTCGAGCACCCGGATGAGCGTGCGAAACTGGATCCGCGACATCCACACGCACGACGATAATGGCAGATCAATCTGCGTCGCCCCGGCCGCCAGCGTTGAGGCGACCTCGTCGCGGTACCACGAATCCCTCGGGTTCGGTCCCCGCAGGTTCAACACGGTCTTGACCTGGTGCTCACGAAGGGTTCGCAGAAGTGCGCTTGGGGACATCTGTCCCGATCGGTAGATCCGTCCCGGCTGAAGGACCGCGAAGTTGTACGTCGCCTGATTCCAGCCGATCCACGTCAGGGGAAACGCCAGAACAAGCGCCATCAGCCCTGCGAACCACCTGCCCCGTCGCATGCGGCCAAGCCTCATGGCCAATCTCCCAGACGCCCTGTTCGCGGGATGGAGCCAGCGATCGCTGGACCCTGGCAAACTCCTCGATCAAGAACCGGTCGTTGCGATCCACGGCCGAATCTGGCCGAGCCCATTGCAGACGTGACACCGCCTGCCATGCCTGGTCTGCCGTGTATCCCCGATGCCGGATGAGATAGGCGGCATGGGCCAGACTGGTGCGATGATGCCCCGCGACACAATGAAAGAATACGGGCTGGCTGGCGGGGTCGGCCAGCAGGTCGGCGGCCAGCGCCATCTGCTCGGGCGTTGCGCGTGAGCCTCGCATGGGAACGACGACCCAGCGGACCCCAGTCTCGTGGACCACCTCTGCCTGCTCGCGAAACTTGGGATCGGCGGAGTTGATCGCCGTGAGCGTCACGATCGTTTTGATCGCCTCGCGACTGATGATCCGGCGGAGCGGGCCCGGCCGTTGCCAGGCTCCGCGCACGAGCCGTCCCGGGACGACCACCTGGACCCGCTTCTCGAACCAGATGTCACGGCGCAAAACCAGCAAGATCCCCGAGCCAAGGCCCAAGGCAAGTACCAAACTCCAGATCAGGACGCGCGAGAACCGACGCTTCACTCGCCGAACCTTTCTCAGGAAGCCAGGATTCCCGATCGGCGGATACGATCTCCGTGCGACCAGACCCCAGACGATTCGGTCGTCCCGCTTCAGCCCGACGACAGCTCGGGGATCCGAGCCCTGATGCGCCTGGCCAACCGGCTGAACCAGGCGGGCCAAATTGTAGCCACCCGGTCCATTCAGGCAACCCCAACACGCTGGGAGCGGTGATCTCGGTGGGTAACCGGGCCAGGAGACCGTCCCATCAGAACCTGAAGTGCCCGCCTCACGAAGCGCGTTCGCCAGACCGCTGGAACCGGCTCACGAACTTGAGCAGCCGTCGCGGGTCACGTAGCGGAGGGCCGTGACCAAAACAGGTCAGCCGGGGTTGTAGCTCGGCCAGGCGTGAGGCCGATTGCCGATTCATGGCGGGGTCGAGCGAGAAGATTCTCTGCGGTTCGCGCAGTTTTGGCAAGCCCGTCCAGATGTGCATGTTGGCCAGGACGTCGCCCAGGACGAGCACGCGGTCTTGCTCGCGCCAGAACGAGAGATGCCCGGCCGTATGCCCCGGTGTTTCGAGCACCCGGAAACCCCCGACCTCGTCACCCTCGCGCAGCTTCCGCGACACGGGGTGCGGGGGGCCGACCCAGTGAGGACCAACGGTTGCACTGAGCCAGTGGGGCGGCATCCGGGCCATGATCTCGCCTGCCGTTTCCATCGCCAGGGCGTCGGCTGCGCCACACCACAGCGGCAGTCCGAGCTGCTCGCAAATCGCATGGCTGGCGCCTTGGTGATCGGGGTGCGCATGCGTCAGGGCGTGTGCCGTCAGGCTGCGTCCACGAAGCTGCCGCACGATTCTCCGGAGAGCGAACCGGGTTCCCGAATCGACCAGCACTCCGCCCATCAGGTAGACGTTGATACTGAACGGAGGAAAGCCATCCAGCAGCTCAAGGTCCTCGGCCAGTTGATGCATGAATTGGATTCCGCCCCGAGCGAGTGGATGGCCCTCGCAGATACTCTGCAAGCAGAAAGGAAAACAGCCGGCTGATCATAGCAACTGGTGGGCCGGGTGACGACGGGAATGAACCAATCCAGTGGACCATGACGAGGGACGCTGCCATCAGGAGCAAGCGTGATCCGCATTGACCGGTTTGCGCGGTTTTCACAGAATCGGCGGGCCTGCGCGGGGATGGCGGTCGTGTCGCGACCGTAGATTTTCGCGGCTTCTTGCTACCCAGGAGCCGTGCGCACGCGGAGACGCGTCTCATGAGGAACCGCCAGTGCCGGCAGGATGCCGGGCTCGTCCTGCTGGCGATCGCCGTCCGAGCCGCCGCCGTGCTGATCTTGCAAAGTCACCAGGTGCCGCGGAGCACTTACGAGCACGGCGAGATCGCCGCGAACCTGCTGGCCGGGCATGGGTTCTCCTGTCGCTTCCTGGGCGCCCTGGGGCCGACGTCGCAGCAAGCACCCATCTATCCGGCCCTGGTCGCCCTGGCTTACGCGGTCGGCGGTGCAGAGACGCCGGCGGCCCTGCTCATCCTGGAACTGGGCCAGGCGATTCTGGGAGGCCTTCTCGTGCTGGGCGTGCTGCGCCTGGCACGCGAGGTGGCGCCGCATCATTGTGCGGTCAGCGTCGCGGCCGGCCTGATCGCGGCGCTCCATCCCACGCTCGTCTACGCCACAACCCACGTTCAGGTTGCGTTGCTGGGCGCGACGCTGATGACATGGACACTTGTCTGTGCTTTCAGAACCGGGACCAGCGGACGCACCGCCGGCGCGCTAATCACTGGGGCCTTGCTCGCGGCGGTGACATTGTGCGACCCGATCCTCGCGCTGGGGGGGGCGGGCGCTCTCTGGGCCACTGTGCAGGGCGGGTCCGCTCCTGGGCGTTCCCGCGCCCAAGCAACCAGGCTTGCAGCCCTGGTCGTGCTGACGGCGGCGGCGGGGATCGCGCCCTGGCTCGTCCGCAACGCCCTGGTTCACGGCGAGCTCGTGGCGATCAAGAGCACCTTCGGCTATGCGTTCTGGCAAGGAAACTGCGCACTCAGCGAAGGGACCGACAAGGTGGTTCGCGCCAGCGTGGGGCAGATGCTCGACGAGGGGAAAAGTCAATCCGGCCTGGCCTCGCTCAATCGCAGGCTCTGGGCCGCCCGGCACGAGGCGGGCTACATCGATGACATCGCCCTGACCCGTGAGGATCTCAAGCTGCTTGGTTCCGTCTCCGAGCCCGAGCGATCGCGGATCTTGTTCCGGCGGGCGATCAACGAGCTGCGCGACCGCCCGGGCAGGTACTGGCAGCTTTGCATGCGCCGGTTCCGCTACTTCTGGCTGTTCGACGAGACCAACCCCAAAACGCGTGTGTGGGCTTACCGGGTCAGCCATCTGGCGCTCACCATGGCCGCCCTGCTTGGGCTGGGGCTCGCCACCAGCGACGTCCGCAGAAGATTGTGGCCAACGATCGTGACCGCTCTCTTGATCGCCCTTTTCCATACGCTGACCATCGTCTCGGCCCGGTTCCACATTCCGATCGAGCCGCTTCTGGCCGTCTGGGCTGGGGCGGGATTGTCGCGCTTGGAGAGAATGCCCTCTCGATCAGCCGCGGCGAGAGACCACGTCGTAGGCGTCCGGCTCGTACGCCGGCTTGATCGCCGCGAACTGATCCACCGGCTCCGCGGGCTTTCTTGAGCGCATGAGCAAGACTCCCAGAACCAGGCTGGTAATCAAGGCGCCGCTGCTGATCATGAACGCGCATCCCCACGCAACCGCGATGATCGGCATGTAGTCGGGATGGGAGTCGGAAACGCTCATGGTGGTCATCCAGGCGGTTAGCACCGCGGCAATGGGGACGCCTGCTCCGATCGCGACCACGGTCCCGCCGCCCAGCGTCCGATCGGGTACGGAGGCCGGCAAGCCCATGTCGAGTGCTCGCAGCCGCTCCTGATGGTACCACTCCCGTTTCTTCTGGCGGTGCACCAGCAAGATGATCGTCGGCACCAGAACCAGCGGCATCATGATGCCGCACAGGGGGATGATCAGACCTTCATGCATCGCTTCACTCTTTCTGCCGATAAGGGCAGCAGTTCGTAAACCGTCGTCTTTTCCATGGTTTGCCTCGGATCGAAAGATTATTCTCGAGCGATCAGCCATTGTATCAACGGGGAACATCTCATGGCACGCGACCATCTTCTGGTGATCGACCAGGGAACGACCAGCACGCGAGCGGTCCTGTACGATGCGAGGTTGCAACCAGCGGGACAGGGTCAGACTGAGGTCCTGCCAAGCTACCCTCGTTCCGGATGGGTCGAGCACGATGCCGACGCCTTGATTGCCTCGGTGGGCTTTCAGGTGACGCGGGCCTTGCTGGACGCGGGGGTGAAAGCGGATCGGATCGCGGCTATTGGACTGACGAATCAGCGCGAGACGACGATTGTCTGGGAGCGGGCGACCGGCCGGCCGATCGCGCCGGCCCTGGTCTGGCAGGACCGCAGAACGGCCGCCATCTGCGATCGGTTACACAGCCAGCGGCAGTGGATCACCCACAGCACCGGGCTGGTCCTTGACCCGTATTTCTCGGCAACCAAGATCGCCTGGATCCTCGATAATATCCCCGGGGCTCGCCCCCGAGCAGAAGCGCGCGAGCTGGCCGCGGGGACCGTCGATACCCTGGTGATCTGGCACTTGACCGGCGGCCGAGAGCATCTTACGGATGTCACGAACGCGTCGCGAACCCTGCTCATGGACCTGGAAACGGGACAGTACGCCGACTCACTCTGTGACGTATTCGCGGTTCCCCCCGGATTATTACCATCGATTCGCCCCAGCGCGGGAGATTTTGGTGTCACTCGCGGATTGGACTATCTTCCCGACGGCATTCCGATCACCGGAGTGGCCGGCGATCAGCAGGCGTCGCTGGTCGGGCAAGGCTGCCTGGGGCCGGGGCAGGCCAAGTGCACCTATGGCACGGGAGCCTTTCTGCTGGCCCACACCGGTTCCAGGATCGTCCGCTCGACCCAGGGATTGATCACGACCCGGGCCGCCTCACTGGGCGACGAGCCCGCGCAGTATGCCCTGGAGGGGAGCGTGTTCATCGCCGGCGCGGCCGTGCAGTGGTTTCGCGACGGCCTCGAGGCCATCGGCGCGGCTCCCGAGATCGGCGCTCTCGCCCTCCAGGGGAATCCCGACTGCGAGGTCACCTTCGTTCCTGCCTTGACCGGGCTGGGCGCTCCGCACTGGCAGCCCACGGCCCGGGGGACCCTGTTCGGACTCTCCCGTGCCACGACCCTGGCCGATATCGCCCGGGCCACCCTCGAAGGCGTCGCCTTCCAGATCGCGGACCTGATCGAGGCCGTCCAGGATGACCTCGGCGTCGCACTCAGCGAGCTGAGGGTGGATGGCGGGATGGCCAGGTCGGATGCGTTTCTCCAGTTCCAGGCCGACGTGCTTGGCCAGCCCATCCGCCGCAGCCCCCAGACCGAGTCGACCGCCTTGGGCGCAGCGCTCCTGGCCGGCCTGGGTGCGGGACTCTGGAACGATCGCGCCGCAGCCGTGAGGCTGCTCGAGTCGGGCGGCCGTACCTTCACCCCCGCCCGAGATTACGCCTGGCGGTCCAGGGCCATGGAGCGCTGGCGCAGGGCCGTCGAGACCGTGATCGGCCACTACCGCAAGGAAGGGGCAGCCGGTTGAGTCGCTTCGGTCGTTAGCCGGCGACTTGCGTGCAGAGACTCCGCCGATCGCACCCGGCCGGCCAGCCAGAGCGTCAGCAAGGTCGCCGCCATGGCCATGATCCCGACCCTGCCAAAATGCAGCAGCACGCCGTCCCCTGCCGACACGATAATCTTGCCGCCCACGAATGCCCCGAGACCAGACGCCAGATGCTGTACCGCGGAGTTGGCGCTCATGAATCCACCGCGCTGGCGCGGCTCGACGGACCCCGTCACGATCGCCAATCCCGCCACCATCCGACCCGCGTTGCTGAGCATCAGGGCTCCCACCACCCCCACCGCCAAGGCCAGCGGCTCCGGACTGAGGGTTGTGACCACAAGCATCAGGCAGGCGGCGACACTCGCGACGACCCGATACACCGACAGCTTGCCGAACCGGTCGGCAAGCCTGCCTATCAGGGGCGCTCCCACGAGCGTCAGGAGGCCGCCGGTCACGTAGACCCACGTCAGGTTGTGCTCGGTCACGCCCACGTTGCCCACCAGGTAGAGACTGATGTAGGGGATGACGGAGAAACCGCCGAACATGATGGTGAAGGTCAGAGCGAAGGCGCGGAGGTGGTTGGCATGGTTGAAGGTCTGGCGAAGCTGCGCCCATGGGTGGGAATGAACCCGACCGTCCAGATGATCGCGCAGCGGCGGCAAGATCCGCACCGCCAGCAGAAGGAACGGCAAGCCGGCCGCGGCCAAAGCCAGGAAGGGAACATGCCAGCCGAACCTGGTGCCAATTTCGATGCAGATGGGCACGCCGACCACCGACGCCAGCGCGAATGCCGACATCAAGACGCCAGTGGCCCGGCCCCGTCGCTCTTCGGGAAAAACGTCGCCGATGATCGCCAGCGCCATGCCGCCCAGAATCCCTCCGAACGCCCCGGTCACGATCCTGGCAAAGAGCAGCGTCGCGTAGTTGAACGACAGGCCGCAGAGCATCGTGCCGGCCAGGAAGCCGACGAACAGGGTAAGGAACGCGCGCTTGCGCCCAAACCGATCGAGCACCGAGGAGCCCACCAGCCCGGCCACTCCCGCGCTCACGGTGTAGGATGCGACGATCAGGCCGAACTGAAACGTATCGATGCCCAGCGTCCGTCTCAGTTGCGGTCCCAAGGGCATCACTACCATGAAATCAACGATGCTGAAAAACTGGACCGAGGCCAGAATCAGCACCAGGACCAGCTCGCGCCGCCGCTGTTCGACCGGAACCGTGTCATTCCTGCCGCTCTCACCGTTGCGACTTGCCTCCGCACCAGGAGGCCTGTCGGCCCTGAAAGCATGCTCGGTCGCCATCATCACCTCGGCGTTTCGTGTCGGGTTCTGTCCCCGCGAATTCTATGCGGAAGACAACCCCCATGAGTCTGTTCGGCGTGGGTCTCCAGACCCCGCCTTCTCTGTTCGGCGCGGGTCTCCAGATCCCGCCGTCTGCCGGGAGTCGCTACCGTTTCCGGTTTTGCCGGGGTATAGGCCGATGCATTGCCTCGAGGGTTTACTGAGCGGTGGGCGCACAGCGAACCGAGCGAGAGTGTATATACATACACTTGCATCGCCGGCTCCTCGAGCGTTCCGAGTTCCGGGCCGTCTGGAACCAGGATGCGGATTCGATCCAAACTTCAGTGGAGATCGACGCCCACGCCGTACTGATTAAGCCCTTAGGCTGTGTTGTACCTCCCCGCCGAAAGAGGGGGCGGTCAACAACGCCGATTATCGCGGAGGCGTAACTTGCCTCTATGACTGAGAGTGGTCACGATAATTGGCCTACTTCCGATCACGATAATCGATGGAAGCAGTGGTTTGCACACGGCCGAAGTACCGGTGGCCTCTTCTCTCTGCTCCTGATTGTCGTTCCGTTCCCTGTTGTCTCTAGGTGGTGGAACGGGGAACGGACCATCGATCTCGCTCAGACCCTCATTGTTCATGGAACATCATTTTGTGTCGAACCTCAACGATCTTGCCCGAGACGTCGCACCGCGCTCCACGGAACTCGGCCTTCGGATGGCAAACGGATAAAAACCAACGGTCGGGTCTGAGCGTTGGTTCAGGTGTGCGCGATCTGCACAAGTAGACGCACTGGCTTCGAGGTAACGCCCATCGGAGCGAATGGCTTCGGTCGATGTGACCGACGCGCGCAAAGAGATGGGAGGGGCAATCGATTGCTATACAGATCCCCGGCGAGGAATGTCGTGGTTACCTTCGAGCCTTGAGCCCCCCCCCGTCCTGGCAGAGAGTCCCTAATTCGGCTATGCTCAGAGTCGAAGGCGCGTCAAGCGCTCGCCCGCCATCAACCCCCACCTGTCTGACGAACTCCAACGTGGGGTTTGGTGGATATCTGTGCTCATAACTCTTTTGGCGGAGGGTCACACTTGGCGACCCCAGCGGAGCAACTTGAGCAGGAGCTAGTGACCTACCCAAGTCGGGTAACAGTCGTCGCAGGAATCGGAGTCTCCTTGGCCACATGTGGCGGTCACAAATCCGCCACATGGAAAGGCCTTTTGCGGCACGGACTCCAGCGCTGCCATGACGTATGCGGAACCGATACAGATCTTCTCGCTACACAACGAGCCATATTAGACAACCCAAAGGCGCCGCCCCATGCCTGGATCAACGTGGGGCAGTTCATCACCGACGAACTGAATGCTAAACGACCGGGCTTGTTTAGCGCATGGCTTAACGATTCGATTGGTGCGATAAAGCACATCGACACCAGGTTGGTGTGCGCCCTGGGAGACCTCGGCGTAAACCTCGCGACCACGAACTACGACGGGATGATAGAGGTTGGGACCAACCGCACTCCGATTACCTGGCGGGACCAAGCGTCAGCCGCAAATTTCTTCCGAGGATCTTCACAAGACGTGCTTCACCTCCACGGATACTACCGGCAACCTGAGTCAGTCATCCTGGGGGCTCGTTCCTATGGCGATATCTGTAGCGATGATTTTTCACAGACTGCTCTCCGAGGCTTGATGATTCATGGGACATTGATGTTCGTCGGGTGTGGGGCTGGTCTCGAAGACCCGAATTTCGGACCTTTGCTGGAGTGGGGACGAACGACTCTGGCAAATTGCTATCATACACACTTTATGCTAGCGCGGGCCAGCGAAGTGGATTCTTGGCGAGAGCTTCTGAAAGGGACGCCAATAGAACTCGTCCCCTATGGTGCCAATCACAGCGATCTTCTGTCCTTTGTTAGCCGCTTGGGCGAGCGCGTGCGGCAGCGGCGTGTGAGTAACCCCCTCTCAATGCTCTATGCCGCCCAAACGAGCTTGGACACGGAAGGGGAGGCGGCGTTCGACGAGCTGCTGGCCGCCTGCCGGCCCGAGACGCAAGGCGCGCCGTCCGTGCCGATGAGTGAGCCCGCGATCAAGCATGTCCAAACTTCGACGCCGGCGCTGAATGCGGCATGGATACCGTGCTCGCGCTTCATCGAGGTGGATTCGGACGTCACGGCCAAGAGGCTTTTGGCGACCGTCCTTCAGAGCGCACTGTTTGCCGGCCCATTCTTCCTGCCCGATTCGGCCTACCTCAACAACAAGCTTCTACGAGAAAGCATGCGCTCCAATGCAGCGCTTCGCCAACTCGTCACCGATGGCCGCCTCGTTATTGCGAGGAGGAAATCGGACGAAGGCGTGTTGCACCTCGGTGAGATTTGCTACGACATCGAGAAGGCGGGCGGCCGCTCTGACAGCTTTCCAAGAGAGGAGTTCCTTGATGTATCTGACCTGCAGTTCATCGACGAACATTCGATCCATCTGGGATATTCCATTAGAGATGCAGAATTACAATACTCTAATGGCGTTATTAGTCTACTGCGCGATGCAGCGCTTGTCGGCGACGCTGGACTACCCGAGCGCATTCGCGAAGCCATCGTGAGCGCTGCCACGGAAGAGTTCGGCCGGAGCGGCCGCCTCAGGCACTCCTTCTTTACGAACGAGACCGGACTCAAGCCGGTGCTGGAGCGCATGTTTCCTGGGGAAAGCGTCTGGTCTTCTCATGGTCGCACGATCAGGACTCTGACCAAGGGTCCCCATATCACCTACCTTTCAAACCTGTTCAATGTGAACCCGATCTTCGCGCCTGAGCACAAGGAGAGCATTGACGTCTGGAGGAAGCGTCGGATCCAAGAACTGGACGTGCAGCACGTCGTTGAATTCCAATGCCGCACCGGCCTGGCGACTTTCGTTCGCGGACTCCTCGCATTGACCCCTGACGATCTGGGCGAGGTGCTTACATGCGACGAATGCCGCCATTATCTTAGTGCGGCGCAGGCGTTGTCCGTTGAAACTGTTGACCAGAACGAGTTGGCTATCTCGTTCGTTGAGCTTCGCCGCAGGATCGAATCGCGGATTCTCAAGCGCCTGGGAGACGCCGCAAGCTATGCCGAGACAGGCAGGCTCCGGATCAGCATAATCGAACCGGGCAGGCGCATCGACGGCAGCGTCGGCGCTCCAACTCTCGGTGTTATTGCCGAGGCCGCCATTCCGGATGGGCAAGAACTGAGAACGGTGTGGACGGTCACTACGTCATCACAGGGCCATACGAGCGTGCCGCCCGGGCGATCGGCATCCAATCTGACGGATGCGCTGGCGAACATCGAGTGTGATAAGGAATTCGCAAGACTTGATGAGAAGGAGGTCGCGGAGCCGCTGGGGCGGATCTGGTGCAGTCTCACCTTTCGAGAGAAGGGGAGCATGGATATGCAGATTGATTTGGAGGACCGATAGTTAATAGTCCATGGGCGCAGCTTTCCGCGGCGGCCCTTGTTCAGCCCGCACACCTACCGGCCCGAACCCGTCCGTTGCGCGCGTCGGTCCGACACACCACGGTCGATGTGACCGAAGCACGCAAGATAGTGACCTTTCAGCGGTTTCAAACGACACGATCGCTTGAATACCAGCCGGGGCGACAGAACGGCTATCGAAAATCTTTGTGGCTGCCGTCCGGAGCTGGGATAGTAGCTTAAACGACCGAGAATTTAGCTGGTAGCCGCCTGTCGTACTGAAAAAGCAACGTCCTTGCCAAATTCATCTAGAATTTGCTGGGCCTCAGTTCTGATACCGGTTGTCGGCGCATTTTTCCACAGTTCACGCAAAGCATAGGCTGCGTGCCATCTCAGTTTAATTTCGGTCGACTGGCCCGCCAGCCTTACGGCAAGAAGGAATAGCTTCCACATCGGCCGTGTGAGGGTCCATTCCTTCCGTTCAGCGAAGGCTGCGAAAGCTGACACCGCTGCCGAGGGATCGGGATCGCGGAGACCCATGAGTATCGGGAGGATGTGTTCGGCTGACAAGCCAGGCAGACGCCTGGCTGCAGTGTACGCACCTTTGCGGACTGCTACATTCGGGTGGACAAAGCCCTCGAAAAGAACGTCACTGATCCGCCGAACTCGACTGGCTTCCGAGCCGGAGAAGGTCGCGATCGCCACCAAGGCCATCGCCTGGACCTCCTGGGGCGTCCCCATCCCCATCGGAGCTGAGGCCAAAGGACGCCTTCCCGCTGCGGAATCGGGGTATTCGGAGGATTCGAGCACCTCGCCTCGTGCCAACGGCTCAATTGCCCGCACCACTTCGTCCCGCAGACTTTCGTCGGCTCGATCCGTGTACTTGCACAACTGGGAGAGAAGGAGTTCCCTATTGGTAAGAAGGTTATCTCGGTTCGTTGCCATTTCGACGAGGACGCGGATTATCCGCGCGACCGTAGCGTCAGAGAGTTTCCGCATCGCTCTGGCCAGGGCTTCGAGCCCGACGCCTCCGTGAACCGAAACTTGGAGCTCGCCCCCTGCGGTAGTTTGGTGCATCGTCATGAGTGTCTCCGGGACCGGCTTCGGCGTCTCACCGGGCTTCAGTCATTGGACCGTCAGCCGTGTCTCCTCGATCACTCGGTCGGCAAAAGCTTCCCATTGCACGGTGGTCAGGGCCTCTACCCCAAAGAAGCCGGTGAGCTGAGCCAGGATGCGGTTGATAGGTTTCCCGGGCGTGTAAAGCGTGGTTGCGATTTTGGCTTTGAGCGCACTCCCACCGAGTTCTGCAAGGTTGCAGAGAAGGTTGACCACGGAGGCGTGATCGTGGTCCTGTACTCGATCCGTTGCTAGCGGGAGTGTTGCGTCAACGACCTCCGGGAGGTACTCAGCCGGGGCGGAGTGTACAAGGAAGGTCACAGCCTCGACCACGTCCTTGCGATCGGGGACGATCCAGTTTCCTCCAGGCGGTGGGGCTTGCCAAATCGGGTGAGAAAGGGCAGCCTCGATCATCTGCTTGGAAGTAGTTTTGGGGAGGCGAGAGCCAAGCTCCTGAAGCGCCTCCCAAGCCGCTCTCATTACTCCGCCGCCGTTGCGGACGGGAAGTTCTCGGCAGCGAGGGAGAAGCCACTCAGAAATTGCAGGCAAGTCGTCGTCGGGGATCAGGTCCGGGATTACCGCCAGTAACTTGCAGGCAGCGATGAAATGACGACGAAGGTTCGCGTACGCCATCACCCTTCGCAGAACAGTCCGGATAAGCTCCAAGTCCCGTCGGCGGCCGATCGTGACGGCAAGAGGCTCCATCTCCTTCTCCGCTTCGGCGGTTATCAAGTAGTGGCAAGCCTCCTCCAACGCCCCGATTTTGAGGCAGAGCTTGCCGTACCGCTCTGCGGCCCACCTCGACGCTCGCCAACTCCCAAGGGCATGTGCCCTCACCAGATTCCGCCAGAGGGGGGGCAAGGCCTCGTTGTACTTCTCCTTCTCGATCGCACCCTGAGCCTCAAGCAAGTCTAAGGAATCCGACCACTCGAATTGGGCCACCCGACGGCGATCGACGAGGTGGTAGAACGTCGCCACCCCTTCTCCGGACAGGGAGGCCATCTGGAGTACGGACAGGTTGTCTGACACGACAAGCTGGCCAGCGATCGGCAGCGATCCCTGGCGGGGTTCGACGACTTCCTTGAAAATCGCGAGTCCCTTTTCCTCTCGCCCATCAAGGTGGAGCAGTTCCGACCACAGGAGGCCTAACGCGACTACGTCAGCGGTCTTGTCCGCCGGCGTCTCGTCAACTAGCCCCCGAAGCCTGGGAAGGACTTCGACCAGTTTCCCGCGCATGGCCCGGAGGCGTTCGGCAACCAGGACCTTCCTGACCACGGGTGAGACCGTTTCGAGGAACAGAGGTTCGGTGGTGGTCACCATCAACGACCCTCCAACCCGAGGTCTTGCTCCGCCCGCTGGAGATCGCCACTCAACAGATGCAGTTCGGCTCGCTCGGCTTCCAACCGGCTTCTCTCGTCGGCCGAAGCGTGGGGGATGCTAGCGTCGATCGCTTGAAACAGCTTGTCGAGTTCCGCCCTGGCCTTGAGGCACCGGGCAAGGAGGCGGCGGAAGCGGGCAAGTATTTCCACGTCGCCTGACACCTGGGAGATGAGCTTCTCGACCTCTCCCATCAGAACGGTTGCCTGGAAATCGAGGCCATCCTCCAGCAGGTAGTCAACCGCCTCAAGGGTAAAGTCGATCCTCTCCCTGCCTGTTAGTTCCTTCCCTTTGGCCATCAACGTCGAGCTCATGTGGAGCGAGGCCGTTCTCCGCCCCCCCGTCTGCCAAAGCCCCCGTGCGAGATCAAAGTTGCGGCGAACGAACTCCTGGGCCGGCAGGTCCTTTTGGTCCGCCAACTCACGTCTCCGCAGTTCGTAGTCGGTCTGTGTCGAGGTGAGCGCTTCCAACGGTAACGGGGTGCTGGCCTGGCGCCTTACCCGTCCGGCCATTCCTTCGAGGAAGTGGCCGAGGTCCGCGTAATCAGTCCCGTAGACGACCGGGGTTACTCGGAGGCCTTGATACTGCTCCGCAACGTGCTTCAACTCCGACTCCCGGACGAGTTGGTAGTAAGTGTGCTGGCAGTTCTTCAACGCCTCCTTGGACCACTCCAGTAAGCCGCCGAAGTTGGGATCGTCGCCCCCTGCTCCGCACCCGACGAAGACGATCGTGTCACGAGTGAACACGGACCGGAGGAGGTTCTGGGCGCGGACGTCCCGACAGATGTCCTCGTAGGTCTTCGCTCCAAAGACGACGGTTTCAGGTGCGGTGTAGTGGCCGTGGAGGTGAAGGATGCCGGGCTGGTCTCTCCGAAGCACTCGCAGGGCGAGGTCTCCTTGGGCCCAGACCACGGCCCGGAGGTGGCTCGCGTCCTCGAACAGGTTATCGTAGTTGGTTGTGGCGATCCGGGCTTGCCAACTGAGGAGCGCGTCGATGGTGCGTCGGTCGTTGAGCTTGAGCCCCCCGACCGAATCGGCGAGCCAACTGCCGTACTCGCCTCCGTGGACTCCTCGCAACGCCTGCTCGATCCTGTTTGCCGCCTGGACCAACTCCGCGGCGGCACGCTCCGCTATCATTTGCTCTGTGATGGTGAACCAGCCGCCGCTGAGCGAATGGCACCGCTGACGGCAACGTTCGAGACCGTCTTTGAGCAGCCCCGGCCAAGAGGCACACGGGTTCCTGTCTATCGCACAAGCCACCCCGGCACCGGCGAGTACAAGAACACGCTCCGGGTGGGTAGCGAGTTCCCTTTCCAGATCTTCGAGGGGCGTAGCCAAAGCGGAGTACCTGAACGGAGATAGGCAACGGATCAACTTCGCAGAGTCAATCTTATCTAGCCATCCTTGTTGTCAAAAGGCTCATATCCCGCCAAGAGTCGCTTTTGTTGGCGGGATTCCTGCTCACGTCGTAGTCTGGGCGACTGGATTTGAACTGGTCAGCACATCTTCCCTCCCGCCGAAATGTCCGCTCCGGTTTCCCAGACTTCGACTGGTCTTGCGCGCTTCGGTCCGACACATCGCTGGCGATTTGACCGAAGCGCGACACTTTGCGGCCCTTGGACCGCCTGGGTGCGTTCGCGCTCGGTTCCTACGCGTCAAAATAAAGGCTGCCAGATTGCGGTCGTCAAACGCTGAAGGAGAAGCCGCAAGAGAAGCAGTCTCGAAGACTGACCGGGGAACTTGCCTTGAATGCCGGTTTTTGGCTTGGCCGGACGGTGTTTCGGAGAGCATAATAGGCGCGGTTCGCGAAGTCCTCCTTTGATCCCGGTCGATAACAACGAACGCAAGTAGCGGGACAATCAGAAAGCCCATCAGCAGCCGAGTGAGCGCCATCAGTGCGGGGTATAATTTATTCAACGACGGTGTCTATCCGATGCAAGCTCGCGAAGCGCTTGGATATTCCAATTCACGGCGGTTTATCGACCCCCAACAGGTCGGCGACTTGCCGGCAAGTGAACTAACCTTCGCGCTGCGACTTGCCTCATCAGAATGCGCGAAATTGGGTGCCCATGCCGACGATGTTCGGTTTGAAGGTGCTTATGTCCTTCAGCGAGAATCGCAGGCTCCTGCTGTTCCGATTGTCTACGTCGTGCGCACAAGGTCCGACACTGCTGCCCGGCACGTCCACCGCTTCGTGTGGAACCAGAATCAAGCGCCTTTTCTGATCGTCGAGTCGCCGTCAACCATTCGCATTTATCCCGGATTCGCATTCGAGCGCGATAGGGATCATTCGCTCGTTTCTGTATCGAAAGACGCGGCCGATGCGCTGACCAAGCTCGCAGCCTTCCGTGCGGAATCCATCGACGACGGTACATTGTGGGGCCATTGGGCCCATGCCGTTGACCCCACGAAGCGCGTCGATGAAGCGCTGCTGCGGGATCTCGAATCGCTTGACAGGCGGCTTCAGAGGCAGGGAGTGGGGCGAAAAGCCTCGCACGGCCTAATCGGCAAGTTCGTCTATTTGTGGTATCTGCGCGATCGCGATATCCTGTCGAACAAGAAGCTGACGAAGTGGGCGATCGATGCCGATCACCTTTTCACTGGTCAAGCAACGCTCAAGGCGTTCCGCAAGGTCGATCACGAACTCCAGGAGTGGCTTAACGGCGCGGTGTTTTCGCTTGGTGAGGCAGAGTTGTCGAAAATCACGGAGCCGCAGCTGCAACTCGTGGCCGGCGTGTTTCGCGGCGGCTCGCCGGTTGGCGCGGACGAGTTTCAACCGAGCCTCTTCGACGTGTATAACTTTTCGCATATTCCAATTGAAACGCTGTCCTGCGTTTACGAACAGTTCCTTCATGACGCCAAAGAAGATGATGGAACCTCACGCGGCAAAACGCTCGGGGCGTACTACACGCCGCTGCCGTTGGCCGATTACGTTCTCTCAGAACTCGAACGCCAGAGGCCGCTGAAACCAGGCATGAAGGTGCTTGATCCGGCGTGCGGTTCGGGGGCCTTCCTCGTGCAATGCTATCGACGGCTCGTCGAGAAACAGCGGCGTCTTGAAGGTCGCGACCTGAAAAAGACTGAGCTTCGCGAACTCTTGATAAACCACGTTTTCGGGATCGACCGCAATGACGATGCTTGCCGGATCGCCGAACTCAGCCTGATCTTGACGCTCCTCGACTACGTCGAGCCCCCCGACCTCGAAGATACGACCTTTAGGCTGCCGTGCCTGCGTGGGCAGAATATCTTTGGCCCTTCGAAAGACGCCAACGGCAACCACCTCAACGGCGATTTCTTCAATGAGTCGGGTCCGGTTCACGACTTCCTGGCAAAAGAGCGGTTCCATTGGATCGTCGGCAATCCGCCTTGGGCCGAAGTGAAAGGAACCCCCAGCAACGATCACGAGCACTATGTCGCTCACCAGTGGATGAAGGCCCACAAGCAGACGCATCCCACAAGCGGCAATCAGATCGCCGAGGCATTTGTGTGGAAGTCCGGCGAACACTTGGAACCCGAAGGTGTGTGCGGCTTGGTTGTGCTGGCCATGACATGGTTCAAGAAGGAAGCTACAACGTTTCGACGGCGATTTTTCTCCGAGCGCCGCGTGTGGTGTCTCGCGAACTTTGCCAACCTCGCGTACGTACTGTTCGCCGGGCGCAGCGAACGCCCTGCGTCGGTCGTCTTCTTCAATGGTCAGAAGTCAGACGACGACCACGTCATCCTATCGCACGCACCGTTTGTGGCTGAACAAATCGCCAACCGGCCGGAGAAACCAAGCAAGCGGCTGGTCACGTGGAACATCGTGGTCAGCTGCAGCGAGGTCCGCGAGATTGAAGGTTCGGCGGCGCGTCTTGGCAACTCACTGACGTGGAAGCTCGCCATGTGGGGAACGTCGCGCGATCGAAAGCTGCTAGAGCGAATGGACGCTCGTTTCAAGGACGACAAGTTCGAATCATTGAGGCAATTTGGTATCGAGGAGCCACATCAAGGTCTAGAGCTTCGAGAAAAGCCACAAAACCACATGGATCAGGCGCAAGCATCATCGAATGTTCCCGAGAAGAAGGGTAAAAAGCCCCTCAAGCACCACCCTGAACTCGAAGGCAAGAATATCTTGCAATTCGATGCACTAAGGAGAATTGGCCGCATCTTTGCATTTCCCCCTGCAGCAATCGGCACCGTCCCGGCTAACCATTGCTATATTCGATTGCGTGGCGGAATGGCGGGATTAAATGTTTCGCAGCCCCCGCACGTCATTGTAGACGCATCGCGTCGCTTCGCAATCTTCTCGAACGAATTCCTGTTGATTCCGCCTCGACAGATCGGGATCGCGGGAAAATCCGAAAGCGCAGCGGCCCTCCGAGCCCTCAGCCTCTACCTCAGTTCGGATTTCATTCGGTATCATCAGTTCTTTTATGCCCCCAAATGGGGTGTTGATGAAAGCATGGCCGATTTAGATACCTTGAAGCTAGCGCCAATGCCGATTGGTCGAATGACGTCTGCAGAGTTAAGCGACTGGGCCGAACTTCAGAGCGAACTAGCATCGATTTCGGAACGAGAGTTTGAGAACTCGGAGCTAAAAGGCGATGGGCAGGCTCGACTAGTTACTCTGTTGTCTGATCTGAATGATAGAGTCTTCAGGTTGTTAGGATTGCGACCAGCAGAGCGCTGGCTAATCGAAGACTTCGTCCATCTGCACCTAGAATTGAACAAAGGCAAGGTTACCCGCGAGGCAATGCGGAAACCGACGCGAGACGAACAGCAGGATTACCTGGTCGTGGTTCGAGACAGCCTCGATGGCTTTCTATCCCGCGAGCGCGAGTTGCGGCACGGGATTGAGGTTCTTGCGGATCGCGATTCTGCATTGCTCTCTGTCGCGCTTGTAAGGTCCAATGTTGCAATTGATCCAGCCTTCCACAGCGCGGATGCCCCAGCATCCATGAACCTGAAGATCGTCCGTGATCGTCTGAGGTCCGCGCACAGTCAGTGGGTCTATTTCGATCGTTCCTTGAAGATCTACGATCCCAAACGGGGCGTCCTCTACCTGTTCAAGCCCCTGCAGCGACTGCACTGGACTCGCCGCCAGGCGGTCCTCGATTCGGACGACATCATCGCCGAAACACTCGTGGAAGGCGGGGTGTCATGACAAAGACTGAGGGAGACAATGCTGTTGCTATCTTGCTCCACGAAGTCTATATCGCAGAATTGCGAGTTCATACCGTCACACTGATTTGGCTCGGATATAGACGGCTTAGGCCAACGGCATTCGCAACGGCCGAAGAAGATGACATTACCGGTGAACTGGTCCGCGCGCTCCGACTCGTCCTTCAAGATCCGTCTTCTGAGAATTGGGTCGATCATTACGAAGTCAGGGAGCAAGTGCCCCTGAATGTTCACGAAAAGCATGGCAAACGTCGCCCCAAGATGGACATTGAGGTGGAGCGCCATCGACGCGGTATACGCCCGTGTCTTGGCTTCGAAGCCAAACGTCTGGGACGCGGTGAAACAGTCGGCGGATATCTCGGCAGCGAAGGCCTCACTGCATTCCTCACCGGCTATTATCCCACCACTCATGGCGAAGCCGGGATGCTAGGCTACATTCAAGAACGAACAAACGACGAATGGTCAGCCAAACTGGCTCGGGAACTTTCGCTCAATGCGACGCAACATCGCCTCGTGCAAGGCCGTCAATTGCAACGTTTTGACGTAGAGCCTACCATGCCGGCTTTCAGCTCAGAGCACACCGACACAGAAGGCAAGCCTCTTCAAGTGATCCACGTCTTGCTATCGTTTGCAACGTAGCGACACCAATAAACTCGCCGAGGTCGCCGTGCAAGGTTGGCGACTTGGCGACCAAGATTTGCGCGCGTCGGTCCGACAACACCGACGCGCGTTGGGGATACGGGCAAGCAAAGCTCCGAGGGCGCGTGTTCCGCGTGCAAAGGCGCAGCCAGACCGACAGAAGCCCCGCTTGGCCCGGAATCGACTCAACGGATTCCTCGGCAGATAGGCCGCCGTTAACCGGTCCCCAACACATCAACATCCGCTGGAAGGCGCAAGGATTGCGATTTCCGAGACCGGAAGCGCAGGAGTCGCGGAACGGATCTTCGAACTGTCGGATTCGGTCAGCGAGGGCGCAACTATTTCGGTCCAGTGGGAACCACCTGACCGGTTGCGGCGCGAATCGTTTGAGGGGGCACGGAAGGAGGGGTGAGGATACCTTCTTGGGATCCT
>Ga0074044_10001151_pt1 | contig 24293 bp, 27 predicted proteins | sample BogForMeECP23OM1_FD_94443 | JGI IMG/M metagenome (GOLD analysis project Ga0074044, IMG submission 94443) | Bog forest soil microbial communities from Calvert Island, British Columbia, Canada - Bog Forest MetaG ECP23OM1 | ecosystem: Environmental > Terrestrial > Soil > Wetlands ... | reverse complement strand
TCGAGGAACTCGAGAAGTTCGAGGAGCTGGGGCTCAAGGTCGGGATCTCGATCGGGGACTTCGACCTCCCCGCCGAGAAGCTCGACAAACTCGATGTTCTCGTAGCCACGAGCGAGAAGGCCGATGGACTCCTGCGCCGCGGGAGTCCGTGGCTCGACCGTCTGGGGGTCGTCGTCGCGGACGAGGTCCACCTGCTCCGGGACCCCGACCGGGGACCTACGCTCGAAGTGAGCCTCACTCGCCTGAAGAGAAGCTACCCCGACCTCCAGATCGTGGCGCTCTCCGCGACGGTCAGCAACTCGGAGGAGGTCGCCGAATGGCTCCAAGCGCACCACCTTTCCTCGGACTTCCGACCCGTGCCGCTCAAGCTCGGGGTCTACTACGACGGACGGATCACCTTCACCGACCTCTCGGTGCGGGACATCCCCGCCCCCGGCGACGCCGTCCCCCGACTCGTGCGCACGGTCGTCCAAGAGGGCGGGCAAGCCCTGGTGTTCGTGAACAGCCGCAAGGCTAGCGAGCTGCTCGCCGAGGCCCTCATCCCAACCGTCCGGGGGTTGCTCTCGCCCGATGAACGAGCCCGGGCGAAGGCCGCCGCCGCCGAGCTCTCCGCGATCTCGGACGAGGAGACGGAGGGGATCCGACGGTTGAGCGGGCTTCTGCCGAACGGCGTGGCCTTCCACAACGCTTCCCTGACGAATCCCGAGCGTCGAGTGGTCGAACGCGCGTTCCGGGATCGCGCGCTCAAAGCACTCGTCGCCACCCCGACGCTCGCCGCCGGGATCAACCTGCCGGCCCGGCGGGTGATCGTGCGCGACACGAGCCGCTACGACGACCGGCTGGGCCTCCAAGCCCCCATTCCGGTGATGGAGGTCCACCAGATGCTGGGTCGAGCCGGGCGACCGCGCTACGACAGCGTCGGCGAGGCCCTGCTCCTCGCTCGGACGCCCGAGGACGAGGACCGGATGCTCGACCGGTACCTCTCCGCACCACCGGAACCGATCCAGAGCCGTCTGGCCGCCGAACCCGCGCTGCGGATGCACCTGCTCGCGCTGGTCGCGAGCCATGCGGTCACCAACGACCAGGACCTCGAAGCGTTCTTCGCCGCGACCTTCTACGGCCGGACCCTTCCGCTACCCGAACTCCACGCCAAGGTCGGCTCCGTCCGTCGATTCTTGGAGCGAAACGAATTGCTCGTCCCAGGAGAGTCCCTCCGGGCGACGCGATTCGGCGAAATGACCAGCGAGCTGTACCTCGACCCATTGAGCGCGATCGTGCTGCGCGAGGTTCTCTCCCGGGCACCGATCGGGGTGGGAGTCTTTCCGCTCTTGGCGGCCGTCTCCGCCACCCCGGATCTTCCACCCCTCTTTCTGCGCCGCGGCGAGGAAGCGGACCTGCTGTCCCGATTCACCGACGAGGCGGAGGAGCTCCTCGTGAAACCCGAAGAGCCGCCGCTCGACCTCGATCTCGAGGCATTCCTCTCGACCCTCAAGACAGCCTCGGTGCTCGAATCCTGGGTGGGCGAGGAGCCGATCGTGGAAATCACCCAACGGTTCGGGATCGGAGCCGGCGACCTGCGTTCGAAGGTCGAGGACGCCGACTGGCTCCTCTTCGCCGCGGGGCGGCTCGCCAGCGTGTTCCAGCGTCGCGTCAGCCGGGCGATCGACGACCTCTCCTTCCGGATCCGCTACGGGGTCCGCGAGGAGCTGCTCGACCTGGTTCGACTCCGCGGCATCGGCCGGGTTCGAGCTCGACTTCTCTATCGGGCGGGGTACGCGGACCGAGAGGCTCTGCGCAACGCGCCGATCGACCGGATCGAGCAGGTGCTCCGTTCTCGTCGGCTCGCCGAGATGGTCGCGAGCCAGCTCAAGGGTCGTCTGGAAGGTGGCCGAGCTCCGCCCGCAGGAACCCCGAGCTCCTCCCGGCCGACGGAGCGCCGGAGCCGTTCCAGCGTTCGACGCCTGGACGAGTTCCCGGCCGATGAACCGTCGTGACCCACTCGTCCACCGGTGTAAGGATCCGTACGACGGAGAGCGTGCCGCCACGGCCCCCGGGCCGTATCTCTCGTCGAACGTAGCCGGCCTGTTCGAGACGGACGATCCTTCGCCAGAGCGTGGTGGTCGGCAGAGGGCGGGCTCCGTTCTCGCGAGCGAGTTCGGCTTCGAGTCGCTTCACCTCGCCGAGGCGGGCCGCGCGACCCTGCGCGGCCACCCCAATGGCTCGTACGACCCATGGCTCGACCGAGAGCCCCCGCAGCTTCGCGGAAGGTACACCGTCACGAACCTCTCGGATCGTCGCCCCCAGGATCTCGCGTCGTAGCAACTCGATCGCGCGTCGCGCGCCTCCGCCGTCCTCGATAGTACGGCTGACGAGGCGGTCCACGAGAACCGAGGGTGCGGGGTGTCCGAGCGCCCGCTCTGCCCGGTCGTAAACGATCGAGCGCAGGGTCGTCGGCTCGTACGGCGCCAAGGAGACGAACGGCCCGATGGAGGTCCGAGAGCCCACGGCCCGCTCGACCGCCTGCAACCCATCGTTCGTCCCGGCGAGGAGCGTCCAAAGGGGAGGGAGGCCGCTTTCGCCCTCCGGCAGGAAACGGTCCGGCTCGGCGAACGCTCGCACCACGGGGGCGAGGTCGGGGCCGCCGACGCCCACGTCATCCAACAGGACCACCGTCGGACGCGCCTCTCGCCGGAGACGTCGCAGGAGTCCGGCGAGGATCTCCGGGACGGGAAATCCTCTGCCGTCGAAGCCGTCGTCCAGACGTTGCACCAAGGCCGTGGCAATCCCGTGCGGTCCCCGCAGAAAGGGGGTCCGGATCGCGAGAACCCGGGGGAACGGTTCTCCGAGCGCCGCACGGACTCGGTCCGCGACTTCTCGCGCCGCGCGTCGCGCGATCGTGGAAGTCCCGGAGCCGGGAGCCCCGGCCACGGCAACTATCCACGGGGGCGGTGCCTGCGGGGTCGGCGGGTCGAGGCGTCGGACGACTTCGGCCACTTCCGGCGCCCGCCCCAACACCACGGGCGGGAGCCAATCTCGGGCGAGGACCTCGGAATGCGCGGTCGGCTGCATAGGAATCTGCATAACTATGGATTATAAGAATTCTGTTTACCAACCGATCCGTCGAATGAAAAGTGTCACCCCCATCGGAAGTTCGCGAAACCGATTCCGCTTGCCGGAGAGCCGCGACCGAGGGTTTCCGTTCATTCCTCGCAAAGCTTCCATCGCCCCCCCGCCTTGTCGGCGCCGTCCCCGTCTCATTCCTTAAATCCCTCCGAAGCTCGCGGGGGCCGAGAGGGTGTAGATGGGTCATCGCGTGACATTGATCCCCGGGGACGGGATCGGACCCGAGGTCACCGACGCGGCCCGGCTCGTGGGCGAGGCCACCGGCGTCTCCCTCGATTGGGAGGTCGCGGAGGCCGGCGAGAAGGCGATCCAGGCGACGGGCTCTCCTCTTCCCGACGAGGTGCTTCAGTCCATCCGCAAGAACCGTATCGCCCTCAAGGGCCCGATTACGACCCCGATCGGGGGCGGGTTCCGTTCGGTGAACGTCGCGCTTCGCCAGCAGCTCGACCTGTTCGCGTCGGTCCGACCGGCGCGAGCGATCGCGGGGGAGGGCACGCGGTTCCCCGAGACCGACCTCGTCGTCGTCCGGGAGGCGACCGAGGGGCTCTACTCTGGGGTGGAGCACTGGGTCGACCGGGAGCACTCTGCCGCCGAGACGGTGGCGATTGTTACCCGAAAGGCTTCGGACCGGATCATTCGATTCGCCTTCGAGCTCGCCCGCCGGGAGAAACGTCACCACGTGACGGCGGTGCACAAGGCGAACATCATGAAGACGACCGGGGGCCTCTTCCAGACGGCGTTCCGGGAGATCGCTCCTCAGTACCCGGACATCCTTGCGGACGAACGGCTGATCGACAACATGTGCATGCAGCTCGCCAAGAAGCCCGAGGAGTACGACGTCCTCGTGACGACGAACCTCTTCGGCGACATCTTGTCCGACCTGTGCGCGGGTCTCGCCGGAGGTCTCGGGGTCGCGCCCGGGGCCCTCTTCGGGGACGAGCTTGCGGTATTCGAGCCCGTGCACGGCTCGGCGCCCAAGTACGCCGGTCAGGACAAGGCGGACCCGGTCGCTGAGATCCTGTGTCTCGAGCTACTGCTTCACCGCCTCGGCGAAACGGAGGCGGCGGACCGCGTCTTCCGGGCCGTCTGGGAGACCATCGCCGAGAAGAAGGTCGTTACCTACGACCTCGCGCTTCCGGGCTACACGGACCGTCCCGTGCCGCCGTCGTCGTGCAGCGCGATGGCGAAGGAGATCGCCCGCAAGGTCCCCCTTGTGGACTTACACTCTCCGCTCCCGAGACCCAAGGCAACGGGTCCGGTCCACGATTCTCATCTCGAGGCTTGATCGACCGTCTCTTCGACGGGCGGTGCTAGGCCGAGTCCCCGACGACCTTGACAATCACGCGCTTCGGACGTCGGCCGTCGAACTCTGCGTAGAAGACCTGTTCCCAGGGACCGAGGTCGAGGTCCCCCTTCGTCACCGGCAGGATGACCTGGTGACCGAGCAGGAGATTCTTGAGATGGGCATCCCCGTTCGTTTCGCCCGTGCGGTGATGTTCATAGTCCCCCGGAGGGGCGAGTCGGTCGGCCCAGCTCTCGATGTCGCGGAGGAGGCCGGATTCGTTGTCGTTGACGTAGACCGCGGAGGTGATGTGCATGGAAGAGACGAGCGCGAGACCCTCGCCCACGCCGCTCGAACGGACGATCGCGCGGACCCGTTCGGTGATATTCACGAACTCTCGAGGACGCTCCGTCTTCATGACAAGGTACTCGGTACGACTCGGCATAGTTCGCCGATTCTCCGCCCGTAGCTTTAAGGTGGTCGAGCGACCCTGAATCGGCTCGAGGCGCGTCCGTGGCCACTCCCCGTGCGGTCCGAATTCCCCGTGCCCACACCGACTCCGCTGCCGTCCCGCCCACAGTCCGAGGACCCGCCGAGCCGTCGTTCCCGAGTCCGTTGAAGACGGAGGTGCGGACCAACGTCGGGGGTTCGCAGAGGGCCGTTCGGATCTCGGCGCTTTTTGTGGGCACGCTCGCCCTGCTATACGCGGCGTTCATCCTGTACGACCGGACCGCGCCGGGCGGAACCTCATCTCCCGAGGGGAACGGGGTCCTCCTGTTCACCGCGATCTTCATTGTCTTCGTGGTCGGAGGCGCGGTCTACTCCCTCACGCCCGCCCCTCGGTCGGTCGAGGTCCGCCCTGACGGGGTCACGGTCATCGGTCGTTGGGGGCGCCGTCGCCGGCTTCCTCGCCTCGATCTGCTGTCGGTGGGGGTCGTCCGCCGTTACCCGGAGGGATGGCTCTCCGACCGTCCGGTCGAGCTCATCGAGCTCTCGGGAGAGGACGTACGGCGTCGAAGTTATCTCGTAGAACCCGGCGTCTTCGCGGGCGCACGCTCGGTCTACGGTCCTCGCTGAGGACCGAATTACTCGACCAGGTCTTCGAGCTCGCCGGCGACCAGGGTCAAGAGCTGGTCGAGCGACCGGTTCTTGAACTCGGTTATGTGCCCGCTGTCGGTCTCGAGCCGCGCGAGGAACTCATCCCCGTCGCGCACAAAGGAAAGGGAGAGAACGTGTCGGCGACCGTCCGGTAGAGGGACCTGGAGCTCGGGCTCGGGGTCCTTCGATTTGACGGGGGTTTTCGTGGTCTTCGGGCTCGAAGGCTTCGCGGCGGCCTCCGCGGGCTTGTTCGCTGGGGCCGCCCTCTTCCTCGACACCGGGCGCACGGGTTTCTTGGCGGCGGCGGGACGGGCGCGCTTGCTGCGCGCCGGCGTTCGCTTCGCCTTGGTTTTCTGACGGCCGGCGCTTCCCATCTCGAAGGCCCTCGAGTCGGGCGCACCAACCCCTCCTATTTATGGGTATGGTGGCCGAACTTCGTGCTTAGGGCTCCGCGCCGGTCCGGGGACACCGCTTTAGGACGGTTCCCGCCTACCGCGATCCCGATGGCGTCCTCCGAGGCACCGGGGGGTCCGGGAGACCGTCGGCCCCCGCTCCGACTGGAGACGCTCCTGCTCCTCGCCGGTCTCGCGCTCCTCCTCGTCTTCCTCGCGCTCGAGCCGTTCCTCTCCTACGCTGTCTTCGGGTCGGATACGGGGGAGTACTACCGGCTGACGGTGGACCTCGTTTCGACGGGATCACTGCCCCACGGCGCGGCGTACGCCGGCTGGGGGTCCGCGTACCCCGATTTCCCGGGTATCTATCTGATCGCGGGCGGCGGGGCCGGGGCGCTCGGGGTCGACCCGTTCAGCGCGCTCACGATCCTGATCCCGGCGATCGCCGTTCTCTCGGTGTTCCCTCTGTTCCTGCTGTTCCGCCGCCTCTACCCGCACGACACGGTCGCGCTGCTCGCCGCCGCGGTCTCCTCCCTGGTCATGCCCCGCCTCTTCTCGATCGCCCATCCGGCCCCTCTCGCCCTGGGGGACTTCCTATGCGTAGGAGCTCTCTGGATGTTGGTCGAGAGCCGCCGGGACGTGCGCTGGTACCTTCCGCTCTCGCTGACCGGCGGCGCCCTCATCCTGACGCACCACCTCTCTTCCTACTTCTTCGCCGTGAGCGCCCTCGGTAGCATCTTCCTCTTGGAGATGTGGCGGCCGGGACTTTGGAGCCGCCGCTTCCCGTCCCGGGAGCTCGTTTTCGTCGCCGCGTTCCTCACGGGAACGTTCGCCTTCTGGTTCTACGGAACGACGACGTTCATCGCCAAGGTGCTGGACTTCGCGCTCGGGAGTCGGCCGTACATCGGATTCGCCCTGTTCGAAGCTCTCGGCGTGGTCGTCGTCGTGCTCGCGGGACTGCTCATCCGCTGGCGTCGCGCCCGGCCTCGGTCGACCCGAGCCTGGGTCCGTTTGCCGACGGACCGTAGCCTCCTCCGGGATGCGATCGTTCTCTGCGTGATCATCTTCGGGGCCATTGGGGTCCTTGTCTTCGCACCCGTCCCCGGCACGACGCAGAGGACCATTCCGGCGGCCATCCTCTGGTTCTCCCCAGTGCTGGCCCTCGGCATCGTCTGCGCCGGCAGTCGCCGAGTCCTTTCTCCATCGAGAACGGGCCCGTTCGCGCTCGCTTGGGTCGGTGCCCTCGGGGTGTCGGCCGGGTCGATGATCGCCCTGTCGCTGGTGGCCCCCGCATTCCCCGGGTCGCCCGCCGCCGGGATCTCCTCGACGCTCTCCCCATATCGACACGTCGAGTACCTGTTCATCCCGATTGGGCTTCTCATCGCGGTGGGACTGGCTCGCCTCGTGAGCCGTGCCGGGGACCGGGCCGGCCGACGCGCGTTCGTGGCCGCGTGCGTAGGCGTGGTCGTTCTCCTCGCAGCGAACGCTGCCATCGTCTATCCACCCCAGAACGACTTCGGCGGCTTCGAGGAAGGCCTGACACACGGGGACGCGGCTCTGTGGATGTGGGTGGGCATCGCTGCCCCCCCTACCTGGACCGTGGCGACCGACCATCGACTGAGTTCGATGATCTTCGGTTTCGACGGCAATCCTGCGACGTGGACGACGACCCCGGCCTTGTTCACGGGCAAGAACTGGTCGCAGGCGGCGGCCGAGCTTCGCGATGTCGGGACTCCGTATACGAACGCGAGCGGCCGGGGTCGTCCCATCGACCTTGTCGCGGTCGATTCGGTCATGTATACCGGGGTCGCGCTCGACCCCTCGGCGACCGCGACCCCGCTGAGTTCCTACGCGATCGCCTGGTTCGGGCACCTACCGTTCATTCCCCTCTACGAGAACGGCCAGGAGGTCGTCTATATCGTCGATTCCTCGTACTTGCCCGGTGGGTAAGGGACGAGGGTTCCGTCAGCCCGCCAGAGCAAGAGCGGCGCCCTCCCCTCTCGGGCGAGGTCTCCGAGCGACCGGCTCGCCCAGGTCAGCTTGACCAGCTTGAGCTCGTGGGCGGCGGGGTCGGTGGGGGCGGTTCGTTCAAAATCGAACCCCCATAGGAGCACCCTCTCCGCGCCCAAGTGGTCGGCGAGGTACGCCGCCCGGTCTCCGTCGGTGAATCCGCCGACGTTCAGCAGGTCGGGGCGCGGCGGTCCGGCCCACGAACCGACGACCTCGCCGGGAAACTGACCGACCCACTCCCGGAGGGCAGGCTGGTTGTCGCCGTGGGCGTGGATAACCACAACGCTGCCGCGCCGGTTCGCCGCGACCTCGGCGGGAACGGGACCGTCGAGGTCGGTAACGATGATCGTGGGAACGAGGCCCGCATCGAGGCACGTCGCCGTCGCGCCGTCGGCCGCGATGAGCGCCGGGGCCCGGGAGCTCGGCGGGAGCCGCCAGAGCGGAGGGGGACCGGTGCGCGGGGCCAATCCGACCACGACGGCAGTTCGACCTTCGAGAAGCGGTCGGAGCCGCGCGAGTGGGTCGCCTCGCGCGGAGGCCGGCAACAAGGATTCCAAGAGGTCGGCCGCTGCCACCTCCCGCTCGAACGGGAATCCGAGTTCGGCTCGGATCCGGTCGTAGCGGGGGACCCACGCGCTGTACTCCACCGGCACCTCGTGACTGCGCACTAACGCTTTATAATGAAGACCATGCTGCCACCGAGAGAGGAACTTCGTGATGCGACCGTTGGCCCAGGAGATCCTGGCGCACCTTCCCGGAGAGTCGAAGAGGACCGTCGAGGCCCCGCCGCCGTCGAACGATGACGCGGAGCTCGAGGCCGTTCTCGCCTCCCTCAAGACCAACATCAAGGTCGTCGGATGCGGCGGAGGCGGTTGCAACACCATCAACCGGCTCGCGGAGGAAGGACTCGAAGGGGCGGAGATGATTGCGGCCAACACCGATGCGCAGCACCTCCTCGCGATTCATGCCCCGCGAAAGATCCTTCTCGGACGGCGCCTCACGCGTGGGCTCGGAGCCGGCGCGCTCCCCCAGGTCGGGGAGCAGGCGGCCCACGAGGCCGAGGACGAGCTCAAGAAGGCGCTCGCGAACTCCGACATGGTCTTCATCACGCTGGGACTCGGCGGAGGCACCGGGACCGGTTCGGCCCCCGTCATCGCCCAGTGCGCGAAGGACGCCGGGGGAGGAAACCCGCTCACCATCGCGGTCTGTACCCTGCCGTTCGCCTCCGAGGGTCTCGTCCGCCAAGAGAACGCAATGTACGGCCTCGAACGCCTTCGCGAGGTCATCGATACGGTCATCACGATCCCGAACGACCGACTCCTCGAGCTCGTCCCGCGACTCCCGATCCAGACGGCGTTCAAGGTGGCCGACTCGGTGCTCGCGCGGGCGATCCGCGGGATCACCGAGATCATCACGCGCCCGGGCCTCGTCAACCTCGACTTCAACGACCTGAGGACGATCATGAAGGGCGGCGGGGTCGCTCTGATCGGCATCGGGGAGTCGGAGAGCGACAACCGGGCCGAGGACGCGGTCCTTGAGGCGATCAACTCCCCTCTCTTGCACGTCGATATCGCCGGGGCGACCGGGGCGCTTATCAATGTGACCGGCGGACCGGACATGACCGTGAGCGAGGCCCAGAAGGCCGCCGAGGTCGTCCAGAAGACTATTAGTCCGACCGCCCGGATCATCTGGGGCGCCGCCGTCGACCCTACTATGCAGAGCACGATCCGGGTCATGCTGGTGGTCACTGGAGTTAAATCCCCCCAGATTTTCGCGGGGGAGTCGAAGGGCACCGGACCGGCGCGAAAGCCCGGACCCGACCTCGACATCGTTCACTAGGTAGGCTATGGCATTCCTCGACCGGGCGCGCCGCGTCCAGGACAATTTCGACGGCCGATTGCGCAACATCGGCCACGGCAAGTACGGCCGGATCCTCCGGATGGCGCGTCGACCGACCTCAGAAGAGTACGTCAAAGTGCTCGAGGTCACCTGGCTCGGCGCGGTGCTGATTGGCCTGACGGGCTTCGCGATCTACATCTTCTTCACTCAGGTCGGGCCCTGGATTTTCTCGAACTTGCTGAGCGGCCTTTAGGCCCGGAGGTGGGGACGTTGGGCAACGAAGGGAACGATGAGGGCATCGGTCTTCTCTCGGGAGAACCGACCCAGCCGACCCCGAAGAAATCCGAAACGAAAGGGCCGTTCGCCGCTCCCGCGGCCGTACCGGCCACAGCGCCGGCGGTCCCCCGGCCCGAGGCCGCCACCCTCCTGATGCTCAAGGCGGCCGACGACACCTCCCGGGACGTAACCGCCGGGACGGTCACCACTCTCTCGGCGGTCCTCACGAGCCGCGCGGCCGAACCGCTGACGGTGACCCTCACCATCGAGGTGGGCTACACGTCGACCTACCCGGGGGAGGGTGCGGAGTGGCCCGTGACCTGGACCCCTCCCGGTAAGAAGACAACCGTCGAGCTGTTCGCGCGCAAGGTCACCCTCCCGGTCGCGCTCGCCCCCAGCACCGGCGTCCCGCTCTCCTACTCGATCACTGCCCCGGTCGGGGTCCGTTACGGGGACCGGGTCGAGGTACGCCTCTCCGCGACCACCCCCGAGGGCGGCGCGCCGGTGCGGTTGACCCTCGCGTGCGTGGCCCGTCAGGCGACCCTCGCGATCAAAACCTCCCGCGGCTACGAGCGTGAAGTCGCAGACACGCTGCTCGCGCGCGCCGAGGAGAAGCCGGACGTCGTGTTCTCGCTCCTCGTCCCCTCGTCGCTGCGCGGCTACGTCTTCGCCGAGGGAATGAGCTCGGAAGGGGTCCGCGAGATGCTCAAGGGGATCCGCAAAGCTCGGGGCCTCGTCGAAGGCGAGACGACCCTCAAAGAGGTCGAGCCGCTCCTCGTCCCGAAGATCACGGTCGAAGGGTTCGTCGAGGGCGCCATCGTCGAGCTCATCTCGGGTCCGTTCAAGGGCGAGAAGGCCCGAGTGAAGAAGATCGACCAGGCGAAGGAAGAGATCACGGTCGAGCTCATCGAGGCGGTCGTCCCGATCCCGGTGACGGTCCGCGGCGATCACGTTCGCATGTTGGAGCGCGGAGGCGGGAAGAGTGGCAATTGAAGTGAGCATCCTCGTCGAGGGGGGCAAGGCGGCGGCCGGGGCGACCCTCGGTTCCGCCCTCGGCCCGCTCGGCGTCAATGTCGGTCAGGTCGTGGCGAAGATCAACGAGCAGACGAAGGAGTTCGTCGGGATGCGCGTCCCGGTCATCGTACGGGTCGACCCGAACACGCGCGAGTTCACGCTGGTCGTCGGCCGCCCGCCGGTCGCCGCGCTTCTCCTCAAGGAAGCGAAGAAGGAGAAGGGGTCGGGAAAACCGAAGACCGAGGTCGTCGGAGATGTCTCGCTGGACGCCGTGAAACGGATCGCCGAAGCGAAAGGCGAAGACCTTCACGGACGGTCGATCGAGGAGAAGATGAACCAGGTGATCGGCACCTGTGTCTCGCTCGGCCTCACCGTCGGGGGCGAAGACCCGCGCGCCGTTCTCAAGACCCGCACGGCCGCGCGAGGTGCTCGATGATGGGACCTCCGGGGGGGCCCGCACCGGACCTGTCGAACGCGGAGATCGTCGATTACTCGATCCTCGAAGGGGACGGGAAGGTCCGCCTCAAGCTGAAGGACGGCTCGATCGTCGAGATCCGCCTCGAGATCATGAACATCCTGAGGGCCGGCAACGACCCCAACACCGGTCTACCGGCGTACATCGTGCAGTCCGCGCCCCTCGTTCGCCTGGTGGAGTGCCCGAAGGAGCTTCGCAAGGCGCCGTTGCGCCCGGGTTCCGGCCGCGACGGAAAGTCGATCCCCGGTTTCGGCTGACCGCATCCGAGGGAAGCTCCGGGCCGTCGGTCCGGGAACGCTCTTGGGCGGAGAGCGAACACGTCAAAGTCGTTTGACCGTTCGTTCATCCGTCCCCGCGGTAATTCCCCCGTCGGGGAGACCCTTGAGTTCTCAACGCGTACGTAAGGCGGACCGGGAACCCGGGGTCGGCCTGCGCCAACCAAATCATGGCTCTCGTCCTCCCGGCCGCTACGTGAGGGCCCGTCTTCCTTGCGGAGAGTGACGATGGATCCACTTAAGACCGGAGATCGTCGAATCCTCGAACGACAAGATTTCCCCGCCCTTTTCCGGGCCCTGCACTCGAAAGGGTACCAGATCGTCGGCCCCACCCTGCGCGACGGGGCGATCGTCTACGACCGCCTCAACGGGGTGGAGGACCTCCCGATGGGCTGGACCGACCGACAGGGACCCGGGAACTACCGCGTCGAGCGCCGCTCGGACGAAGCCCTCTTCGGCTATACCGTCGGACCCTTCTCGTGGAAGAAGTTCCTCTATCCTTCGCGCGAACGGCTCTGGACGGCCACCCGCGACGGGTCGTCGTTCACGGTCGCCCCCGAGCCCGTCGACGGACCTCCGCTCGCGTTCCTCGGGATGCGGGCGTGCGAGCTCGCCGGCGTCGCCGTGCAGGACCGCGTCTTCATGGGTGGGCCCGTCGCCGACCCAGGGTACGCGGCGAGGCGTCGTAGGATCCTCCGCATCGCGGTGCAATGCGGTCAGGCGGGCGGCACCTGTTTCTGTGTCTCGATGGGAACGGGCCCCGGGGTCCGGCAGGGAGCCGACCTGATCCTCACCGAGATCCTCGAGGACGGACGTCACTACTTCCTGCTCGAGGTCGGTTCCCCGGAAGGCGCCGCCGTGCTCGTGGACCTCCCGTTGACGGCCGCGGCGCCGGCCGATGCGACCCGGGCCGAGGCGATCGTCACGCATACCGCCGCCACGATGGGCCGGACGCTCAACACGGAGGGGATCCATGAGGTCCTCATGAAGAGCCTCGACCATCCGCGATGGGAGATCGTGGCCCGCCGGTGCCTCTCGTGTACCAACTGCACCATGGCCTGCCCGACCTGCTTCTGCAGCAATCAGGAGGAGGTGCCGAGCCTCTCGGTCGAGAAGGTTGAGCGCTGGCGCCGCTGGGACTCCTGCTTCAACCTCGGGCACTCCGAGATGCACGGCCAAGCGGTCCGCAAGACGACGATGTCGCGCTACCGCCAGTGGCTCACGCACAAGCTCGCGACCTGGCAAGACCAATTCGGCACCTCGGGATGCGTCGGCTGCGGTCGCTGCATCACCTGGTGCCCCGTCGGGATCGACCTAACGGAAGAGGTCGCCGCGATCCGGACGGTCCCGCCCGCCCCAGCGACCTCGGAGTGAAAGAAATGAACGCAAACGGCAAAGCAGCGATCGCGGACCTCGTCCTGAGCCACCCGTTCTTCGTGGGGGTCGACCCGACCCTCGTCGCGGCGATGAGCTCGAAGGCGGAGGAGCGCACGTACGAGGTGGGCGACATGCTGGTCCGCGAGGGCAAGCCCGCCGAGGAGTTCTTCCTGGTGTTCGAGGGGAAGATCGCGCTCGAGGTCGGGGCCTCGGACCACCCGGGGATCACGGTCGAAACGATCGGGCGGGGAGAGATCCTCGGCTGGTCCTGGCTCGTCTCTCCCCACCGCTGGCGCTTCGATGCCCGTGCCATCAAACCGACGAGGGTCGTCGCGATCAACGCCGCCGCGGCCCGCTACGCCTTGGCCGCGCATCCGGCCTTCGGCTATCACTTCCTCATGAAGCTCTTGCCGGTGATCGCCGACCGCCTGGAGAACACACGAGTCCAACTGATGGACATTCATGGCGGCTGACACCCTCTACCCGTTCGGACGCCCGCACGGGGCGGCGAGCCTCGCGGCGCACCCCTACGCGCCGAGGCCCTTCGTCGTTCGCGGGCGGACGCAAGAGACCGTGGACACCGTCACGCTCCAGCTTTCCGCGCAGATGGCGGGAGACCACCTCTCGTTCCGGGGAGGGCAGTTCAACATGGTCTACGTGTTCGGGGTCGGGGAATCGGCGATCTCCATCAGCGGGGACGCCGGCCACCCCGAGGAGCTCGTCCACACTGTCCGAGCGGTCGGGAAGGTCACGAATGCGCTGGCGGCCTTGAAGGCCGGTGCGGTCGTGGGCATCCGCGGTCCGTACGGCCGAGGGTGGCCGCTCGACTCGGCCCGGGGAAGGGACGTGGTCATCGTCGCCGGCGGTCTCGGGCTTCCCCCGTTGCGGCCGATCCTCTACGACATCTTCCGACAGCGCGAGGCGTTCGGTCGCGTGGAGATCATCTACGGAGCCCGTACGCCGAAGGACCTCGTCTTCTACGATGAGGTGCAGACCTGGCGACAGCGCACCGACCTGAGAATCCAGACGACGGTCGACGCCGCCGGCCGGGAGTGGTACGGGGACGTGGGCGTCGTCACGACCCGAATCCCGGATTCCCGTTTCGACCCGCCCAACACGACCGCGTTCATCTGCGGCCCCGAGATCATGATGAAGCTGACCGCCCAGGCACTCACCCAGCGAGGAGTGCCCACGGACGCGATCTGGCTCTCGATGGAGAGGAACATGAAATGCGCCCTCGGATTCTGCGGTCACTGCCAGTACGGTCCCTCGTTCGTCTGCCGGGACGGACCCGTGCTTCCGTACCGAACGCTCGCGCTACTCCTCGCCTTCAAGGAGGTCTAGGCCCGATGCCGCTGGCGCGCAAGCCCCGCTTGGGAGTGTTCAAGTTCGCGTCGTGCGACGGCTGCCAGCTTTCCGTCCTCGACTGCGAGGACGAGCTCCTCGCGATCGCGGGAGCGGTGGACATCGCGGACTTCCGCGAAGCCTCCCGCGCGGTCCTCGAGGGCCCGTACGACCTCTCGTTAGTGGAAGGGTCGGTGACGACGGCGCACGACGCGCAGCGGATCAAGGAGATCCGCAAGCAGTCGAAGGCCCTCGTGACGATCGGCGCATGCGCCACGTCGGGAGGCATCCAGGCACTGAAGAACTTCGGAGATGTCGAGGAGTACCGCCGCGTCGTCTACGCGCACCCGGAGTTCATCGCGACTCTCGCCACGTCCACCGCGATCGCCGACCACGTCCCCGTCGATTTCGAGCTGCGCGGCTGCCCGATCAGCAAGTCCCAGCTCCTCGAGGCGATCGGCGCCTTCCTCCAGGGACGGGCCCCGAACCTCCCGAACGAGAGTGTCTGCATCGAATGCAAACGCCGCGGCAACGTCTGCGTCATGGTCGCTCACGGAACCCCGTGCCTCGGCCCGGTGACCCAGGCGGGCTGCGGGGCGATCTGTCCGGCGTTCAACCGGGGCTGCTACGGCTGCTTCGGTCCGCAGGCGACTCCGAACACCGGCGCGCTCATCATCGAGCTCAAGACCCTCGGGATGGCCCCGCCCGCGGTTCAGCGACTGTTCCGGACCTTCAACGCCAACGCTCCCGCTTTCCGGGCGGCGAGCGAAAGCGTCGCCGCGGAGGCGTCGGCCCCATGACCGAGAGGACGATCCACGTCGACTACCTCGCCCGCGTGGAAGGAGAGGGAGCGCTCAAGGTACGCATTCGGGACAACCGGGTCGAAGAGGTCCAGCTGAAGATCTTCGAACCTCCGCGCTTCTTCGAGGCGTTCTTGCGCGGACGCTCCTACCTCGAGGCTCCGGACATCACGGCCCGGATCTGCGGGATCTGCCCGGTCGCCTACCAGATGAGCTCCTGCCACGCGATGGAGCGGGCGCTCGGCATGAAGGTCGACGGCCCCATCCGAGAGCTCCGCCGTCTTCTCTACTGCGGGGAATGGATCGAGAGCCACGTCCTGCACGTCTACCTCCTCCACGCTCCCGATTTCCTCGGGTACCCGGACGCCATCCAGATGGCGAAGGACTACCCCGAGGCGGTCCAGCACGGACTCGCGCTCAAGAAGGTCGGGAATTCGTTGATGACCCTGCTCGGTGGACGGGAGATCCATCCGATCAACGTCCGGATCGGCGGTTTCTATCGAGCCCCCACGGTCGAGGAGCTTCGGGCGTTCCGCCCCGAGCTCGAAGGCGCACTGCCCCTCGCCGAGGAGATGGTGCACTTCGCGGCCGACCTCGACTTCCCCGACATCGAGGAGGATTACGAATTCGTCTCCCTGCGACCCGAGAAGGAGTATCCGATGAACGAGGGGGACGTGGTCTCGAACCGGGGCGTCAAGGTCCCCCAGGACCGCTGGGAGGATGTCTTCGAGGAGGTGCAGGTCCCGCACTCGAACGCCCTTCAGTCGGTTCGTAAGGGGGCGGGCTCGTACCTGGTGGGCCCGCTGTCCCGCTACGCGCTCAACCGGGACCACCTGACCCCTCGGGCCGATCAGCTCGCCCGCTCGGTGGGTCTCCCGGACATCGTTCGCAACCCCTACAAGAGCATCGTCGTCCGGGGCATCGAGACCGTCTACGCGATCGAGGAGGCGCTGCGACTCATCGAGCATTACCACCGCCCGGAGCGTTCGTGGGTGGAACCCCCGCCGGTCACCAAGACCGTGACGGGAGCCGCCACCACGGAAGCGCCCCGCGGGATCCTCTTCCATCGCTATCGCATCGGAGCCGGTGGGCTCATCGAGGATGCGAAGATCGTCGCTCCGACCTCCCAAAACCAGAAGCGGATCGAGGACGACCTCTGGCATCTGGTCGAGCGCTCGCTCGCGCTCGACGAGGCGACCTTGACCGACGCGTGCGAGCGAGCGATCCGCAACCACGACCCCTGCATCTCCTGCGCGACGCACTTCCTCCAGCTCGACCTCGAGCGCCAGTGAGACGAGGATGAGCGAGCCCACTCTCTCGATCCGGCCCCCACCGGGGCCCCTCCCGCTCGTGATCGGCGTCGGGAACGACCATCGGGGAGATGACCGGTCGGGCCTCGAGGTCGCTCGCGCGCTGCGCCCCCGGCTCGAAGGGAAGGCGCGGGTGGAGGAATGTGTCTCGGGAGAGATCGGTCTGCTCGACATCTGGCGCGACGCCGACCGAGTCCTCGTGGTCGACGCCGTCCGATCCGGGGCGCCGTCCGGCACGGTCCACCGCCTCGAAGCGGGCGACGCCGCGCTGCTCGGATTTCGAGGCGCCACGTCGACCCACGGGCTTTCGCTCGGCGAGGCCGTGGCGCTCGCGGCGGGACTCGGGTGCCTTCCTCGCCAGCTGGTCGTATACGGGATCGAAGCCGAGAACGTCGAGATGGGGGTCGGTCTCACTCCGTCCGTCGCCCGGGGCGTGGAAGAAGCGATCGCCCGGATCCAGGCCGAGCTCGAATCGGACCCGACCGCGGCATTCCCCACCCGGAATCCGGCCCATGCATGAGGAAGCGATGCTCCACGACGTGGTCCGCAAGGCGACGGAGGTCGCCCGGCGCGAGGGCGCGACCCGAGTGACGCGGGTCCGGCTTTGGGTCGGCGCCCGTTCGCATCTCGGCGGACCCGAACTCAAAGACCGATGGGCTCACGCCGTGACCGGGACCGCGCTCTCGGGAGCCGAGGTCGAGATCGAGACCTCGTCCGACCGCAGCGACCCGAACGCGGAGAACGTGATCCTGCGGAGCCTGGACGTCGATCCGGGAGAAGGACGCTCATGACCGAAGGACGAAGCACGCGCCGGGAGGCGGAGCCGAGAGCCGGAACGAACGATTCGAGCCGAACCACGTCGCTGATGAGCGGGGCCGGACTACCGGCGCGCGAGAAGGGGACAATCCGGGAGGGGTATCCATGTGTTTGACGACGCCCGGACAAATCGTCCGCATCGATTCCCCCACTTCCGACGTCCGCCTCGCGGTCGTCGATTTCGGAGTGGCGGTCCGGACCGTGAACCTCGTTTTCACTCCGGAGGTGGCGGTCGGCGACTACGTGATCGTCCACGCCGGATTCGCGACCCGAAGGCTGGCGGAGGAAGAGGCGCGCGAAGCGCTCGCCTACGCTCGTGAGCTCGCGAACTCGGCCGCCCTCCCACCGGCGACGGCCTCGACGGGAGGCTCGCCATGAGCGACCGGAGCTCCTGGGTAGGTCCGGGCATCCTCCTCGTTCTCGCCACCGCGTTCATCAGTGGGCTTTCCACGTTCGTCAACTTCTACGCGGTCAAAGGGACGAGTTCGGACGCGTTCGTCACCGTCCGCAATGTGATGGTGGCGGCGGCATTCATCCCGGTGGCGTTCTTTGCAACGCGCTCGCTGCGCGCCCCGGCGCTTCGGAGCGTCGACTGGGGACGCCTCGTGCTGATCGGCCTCATCGGCGGCGCGATCCCCTTCCTCTTGTTCTTCCACGGCCTGCAGATCGCCACCGCCGCGGGCGGCGCGGCCACGGCCTCCTTCGGCTACCGGACGCTGTTCCTCTGGGCGACCGTCTTCGGCATCGTCGTCCTCCACGAGAGATTCCACTGGCGCATCGCTCTCGGTGCGACCCTCTTGCTCGCCGGCAGCGTGCTCATGCTCTCCCTCTCCTCCCCGATCTGGACCGACGGGACCGCCTACGTCCTCGCGGCGACCGTTCTCTGGGCCGCCGAGTACACGATTTCGAAGAGAACGCTCCGAGAGCTCCCGTCGGCCACGGTCGCGCTCGGCCGGATGGGATTCGGCGCGATCTTCCTTATCGGCTACCTCTCGCTCACGACCCAATGGGGCACGGTGGCCGGCTTTTCCGGCGCGCAGTGGGAGTGGGTCGGGATCAGCGCCGCCCTCTTGGGGGCGTTTGTCGCGAGCTTCTATCCGGGCCTGAAGCGGGTCGACCTCGGGGTGGCGAGCTCCGCGCTCGTCCTCGGGTTCCCCATTACGTGGGTCCTTTCGGTCCTCGTCCAGGGCGCCTCGTTCACGCTCGCCCAGGCGGCCGGGGTACTCGCGGTCGTGGCCGGTGTGGGGGTCGTGATCGGACTTGTTCAATTGCGCGAGGCGTGGTCCTTCGTGCGCCACCTCGGTCGGCCGCAGCCGGAACTCCTGTGAGATGGACGGCGTTGCCCTCTGCGCCCGGTTCAGCATCGCCACGAACCGGCTCCAGTACTGCGGACCGCGGGACGCCGAACCCGTGCTCTACGCTGCGATCACGGAGAACCAGGAGCTCGACCGCGCCCGGGACGCCCTGCGTCGATTCGAGGCCCTGAACCCGTACCTCGAGGCGATCGGAGCGAAGCACGGCCTCGACCCGTTCGACGCCGCCGTGGTCGAGGCGTACTGGGTCGGCAACGACCTGTTGGAGAAGTTCGACCGGGAAGATTTCCGGCAACTCCTCGACGCGCTCGTTCGTCGCGGACTCCCCCGGTCGACCGCGGGGCGACTCGCCGGGCTGCTCCCCGAGCATCCGATCCCGCACCACGCCTTCCATGTCGCCTTTGTGGGAGTGGGGGAGGTCACGGGTCACGTCGAGACCACGATTGCGAACATGGAAGCGTGCCGCCCGGCGTGGGCGCGAGTGACCCGTGTCGACGGCACCACGGTCCGCCTACGCGGCCCGACGCTCGGCCTGCGGGAAGGTCGGCTCACGCTCGAGAACGAAGTCGATCGCACCCTCCCCTTCGACCCCGCGATCCTCCCCGGGCTCGCGGAGGGGGACACCCTCGCGGTCCACTGGAGCCTTCCTGCGCTCTCGCTCACCCCGGCGCAAACGGGTTCCCTCGTGCGTTACACGCGCCGATCGCTGGACGCCGCGAACGAGGCCCTGCCTCGCCTACGCGCCCTCGCCTAGCCGGGAGTGCGGGTCGTATCTCCCCGTGCGGGCGCAACCCCTTTACGGGGAACGCCGGTGGACCCTCCGTGGTCGACCTTCAGGAGACGCCGGCGGTCCCGCCGATGGACCCCGGAGGCGACGAACGGTTGGGGTACTTCCTCGGTGGAGCGATTCTGATCGGGCTCGGCTGGGGGATCGCCGTCGCGCTCAATCTTCTGCTCCACGACATGGCCGGAAGCGGGGGAATGACCATCGACGGCCACCAGATCACCTCGACCCTGGGGTCGTACGCCCGAGCGACGTTCGCCTTCGGACTTTTCGCCGGAGCTTTCGGAGTGGTCCTAGTCGCCCTCGGACGGAGCTCGCCGAAGGGACCCGCGGTCCTGCCGGGATACGACTACTGAATCCGCCCGGGTCGCGGGGGTGCCCGGTGAACCCGGCGCGACGGCGGGGTTCGAGTGTCGACCGGGCTCTTCGCGTGCTTCTGAACGTCGATACAGTCCGAACAGATCCGTTCGTCCGAATCCAGACAATTGCGACAGAAGGTACGTCCGCACACCGTACAGCCCAAGCTGGCAGGCGTCCCGCAGCGAGCGCACTGACCGACGAGCAAGTTCGGTCCCTCCCGGTGGGACCGGTCAGTCGAGGATTCCACTCGTTTTAAGCCCTTCGACGAAGCCCGCCGCGAACGTGGCCCGGGTCACGTACCGGGCGGCCCGCCGGGCCCGCGGGCTCGCGGACGGGAAGCTCACCCCGAAACCGGCCGCGCGCAGCATCGCGACGTCGTTGTCCCCGTCCCCGAGGATGACGCACTCCTGGGGGGTCAACCCGAGCGGAGCCAGGGACCGCACCAGCGCAGGCAGCTTCCCGCCGCCCGACTCCATCAGATGCAGGGCGTAGCCGGTCGATTCGACATCGACCCCATCGCGCCCCAGCACTCGTCGCACCGCGGCGACGGAGACGTTCGGTTCTAGAGCGACCTCGCTCTCGCGCCAGCGGTCCGTGAAGAGACGACGCACGGGGAGCCCGGCGGCCCGCAGCTTCCGAAACGCGGTGAGGGCCACGCGTCGGTCGGTGAGCCGTTCCACTCGTTCGCGTCCGCGCGGGTCCCGGTAGTATACGAGCCCTCCGTTCTCGGCCACGATCGAGCCAGAAAGTCCGAGCGAGCGGTGGAGTGCGAGGGCGATCGGAAGGACGTTCCCGGTGGCAAGGACGACCGGGATCCCGCGACGTTCGAGTCGACGAACAAGGTCGGCTGCACGCAGGTCGAGGCGACGGTCCGCATTGGTGAGCGTCCCGTCGACATCGGTCACGACGGCGCTCAGCCGATTTCGCTTCGACGCGGCTCGGCCGCCGGGAGAGCGTCGCATCTCCATCGACCCCGGAGAACTAGGAGCTCCCGCGGGCCCGAACCCGGTCGATCTCCTCGCGGAGAGTGTCGGAGACCTCGCGACCGTCTCGTCGCCCCCGCACTTCCCGCATCACGTCGCCCATAAGGGGGGAGAACGCGGCCTCGCCGCGCGTCCGGACCAGCTCGGCGTTCGCCTCCACCACCCGTCGGACCAAGGCCACGAGGTCGTCTCTCGAGAACCCGGCGAGACCCGCCCGTTCGATCGCAGCTTCCACGGTCGGAGCGCCGCCGGCCAGGAGCTCGAGCACTCTCGGAACCCCTTCCTTGGCGATCCGCCCTGCCTCGGCCGCCGAGAGGATTGCGCTCAATGTCTCGGGGGCCGGCTCAAACGGAGAAGCATCGGGAGGGGTGCGCGGCACGGCCGGGAGGTCTTGGGTCAGAAGCCGAGCAACGAGACCCGCGGGGTGTCCCTCCCGTGCGAGGGACTCGAAGCGCTCTACGAAATCGCCGTACACCAGCTGGCGAACCAGCTCCAACGGAAGTCCGTGCGACCGCGAGAGCCGAGCCTCGAGCTCCTCGGGTCGTTCGGGAAGATGCGCCCGCAGGCGTTCCAGGCGTTCGGAGGTAATCGTGATCGGCGGGATGTCCGTCTCGGGGTACATTCGGTCCCGCCCGGGGAGCGGCCGCGAGTAGCGGGTCCGACCGTCCGGAAGCGGGTCGCGCGTCTCGCCCGGAACTCCGTCGATCGCCGCTTGCGCTCGTTGCGCGACGCGTTCCAGGGCAAGGCCGGCACGTTCGAGAGAGCGGTCGGTCACGATCACGAAGGCGTCCGAATCCGCCGGGCCGAGGCGTTGTCGCAACTCGGCCACGAGGACGTCGGTGACTCCGTAGCCCGGGAGTTCGTCCGAATGCACGAGTCCGCGAAGTCCGACCGAACGGGCGTGGTCTGCGAGTTCTCGCCCCAACCGTAGGTCGCTGCCGGCGGGCGACCGAAGGAGGCCCCCGAACCCCGGAAGAGCAATCGCGAGTACGACCTGTCCGCCGCGACCCGCGCCGGAGAACGGACCCGAGGAAACCTCCCGGAAGAGGTCGGTGACGTCACGGGGAGGGTCCGGGGGAACACGGGCGTTTCGTCGTCGCAGCTCCTCCCTCAGCTCGAGCAAGAACTTCTGGCGAGCGACTTCCCCTTCGACATACTCCTGGATCATCCGGAGTTCTTGGACTCCCTTGATTTCGATGCGATGCCCGCCTTCGATCGAGACGTTGACGTCCTCCCGAATCGTTCCGATGCCACGGCGCACCTGACGGGTCGCCCGCAGGAGGGCGCCAATCTCCTCGGCGACCTCGCGGGCCTCCGGACCCGAGGTGATCTCGGGCCCGGTCGCGATCTCGACCAGCGGGATCCCGAGACGGTCGAGTCGGTAGGAGACCTCTCCGGGCGATTCCCGGACTTTCCGGGCCGCATCTTCCTCGAGGCAGATAGTGGAAATCGAATACCGCCGCCCGCGCACCTCGAGTTCGCCGTCCACCGCGACGAGCGCGGTGCGCTGAAACCCCGCCGTGTTCGACCCGTCGACGACAATCTTTCGCATCACCTGGATCTCGTCCACCGGCCGGGCGTGAAGGAGGAGGGCCAACGTGAGGGCCGTGTCGAGGGCCGCCTCGTTCAACGGGTGCGGCGGCTCCTCATCCATCTCGACGAGGCAGGAGGAAGGCCCGGCCTCGTACCGGTAGACGAGTCCTCGCGACGCTTGGAACGCCGCCGCGACGTCCACCGCGCGACTTTCGCCGCCGGACGCCCGGAGGCTGCGGGTGAACGCGTCCGTTACTTGCTCGGTGAGCTCCGCGGGACAGGCGCAGAACAGCTTCCCGACCGCAAGCTGTTGGTGGACCTCGAGCCCGGCCTTCACGCCGTCTCCCTCGGGTCGTGGCGATCGTGAAACTCGCCCGCTCGATCCTGCGACAACAGGCGGGAGACTCTGGCCGCATCTGTCGCGTGGCCGAGCGCCCAGACCATCTTCGCATACGCGGTCTCGGGGAGCAGGTCGCCCAAGTAGAGGACTCCCGCGCGCAGGAGCTCGCGTCCGGTCGAGTAGACGTACGGTTCTACGTTTCCTTCGAGGCACTGCGTCGTCATCGCGACCACCATCCCCCGCTGGGTCGCGGCACGGATCCAGGGTAAGTGGTCGGCGCCCACGTGCCCGAGTCCGGTTCCGGCCAGCACCACTCCCCGGCACCCCTCGGCGAATAGGGCGGCACGTTCGGGCGTGAGACCCGGGTAGAACCAAAGCAGGGCCGCGCGGGTATCGATCGGGCCGTCCACGCGCGCGGGGCCGGGTTTCGGTGGTCGCACAGGAAGTTGTAACTCGACCTTCCCGGCCTCGACCACACCGAGCGGAGGTCCGTTCCGGCTCCGGAAAGCATCCCGCCGGCTCGAGTGCATCTTTCTCACCCAGGTGCCCCGGTGGATGGCGAACCGATCGTCCGAAGGCCCCGCGTGCATCACGACGACCACCTCCCCGACTCGGGGGTCGTGGGCCACGTCGACCGCAGCCCGAAGATTGGAAGCTCCGTCCGACGACGGACGGTCGGGGGATCGCTGGGCGCCGACCAGAACGACGGGCCCCGGAAGCTCGGGGAGGAGGAAGCTCAGCGCCGCGGCGGTGAATCCGAGAGTGTCGGTTCCGTGGGCGATGACGATTCCCTTGGCACCGGCGCCGAAGGTGGCGACCACCTTCTCGGCCAGCACGCGCCAATCGTCCGGCACGAGGTCCTCGCTCAACCGGTCGAACACCGGCACGATCCGGACCCGTCCGGACGATTCCAGTTCGGGGAAGAAGTCGAGGATCTCTCGCTCCTCCTTGACGGGTCGCACGCCGCCCGTCTCGTAGTCGACTCGCGAAGCGATGGTGCCACCGGTGGTCAGGAGCGCGATCCAAGGGCCCGCGTCCGCGGCCACGGTGGGCACCGGCGATCGGGCCGCTCGAGAAACTGATGACCCGCTGGTTTCGAGCAGGCGAAAGTGATACGTTGGCTCGATGCGAACTCCGATGTTGTATCCGCTGTCGAGCTTGAGCTGCAGGACCCGGTCTCCCGAGAAGTCGTGACGGGGCACGATCGTTCCGGTCCAGTTGTGCCCGCGGTCGTCGGTAAGCTCGATTCGCTGGCCAGTCGGCAAGGCGCTCACGGAGTCCCAAGGGTCGGAAGGGGCGCTCATCCGCTCGGTACCCTCACGGGCAGGCGCCGGAGCGGCGTCCGGTATAAAGTGTCGTTCCGAGACGGGGCGCCGCGTCCCCGGCCTTTTATAGACGACCCCCCTCGGCGCGCCGGGAACGTCCAAAGGACCCGAGATGCCCGTGTGGGGTAGCTACGGGGTGGGGGCACGAACCCCCTCCCGCTGCAATGGATTATCCTAGAGGCCTGCGGAGCCTCAGACCTGGGTTCGAATCCCAGCACGGGCGT
>Ga0074044_10001150_pt1 | contig 24300 bp, 21 predicted proteins | sample BogForMeECP23OM1_FD_94443 | JGI IMG/M metagenome (GOLD analysis project Ga0074044, IMG submission 94443) | Bog forest soil microbial communities from Calvert Island, British Columbia, Canada - Bog Forest MetaG ECP23OM1 | ecosystem: Environmental > Terrestrial > Soil > Wetlands ... | reverse complement strand
GGGCGTTCGTCGTAGGTGCCGGCACGCTCGCGCTGATTCTCGTCTTGCAACGCCGCCCGCGCACCCCGGCCATTCTGATCGCTGTGGTGGCTGCTACTCTGACGGTGGATGCGTTCGACCTCGCATCGCGCGCGGGCGTGTCGGTGCTTGGCCCGCTGCCCCAAGGATTGCCGGCACCGTCGCTGCCGCTGATCGGTGTCGATGATGTCACAGCGGTGCTGACTGGCGGACTTGCGGTGGCGCTAGTGTCGTTCGCGGATACTAGCGTGCTCTCGCGCGCGTACGCGGCGCGGATGCGCACGCAGGTCGACCCCAACCAGGAGATGGTCGGTCTCGGTATCGCGAACCTCGCGGCCGGCTTGGTCCAGGGCTTTCCAGTCAGCAGCAGCGCATCGCGCACCCCGGTGGCCGAGGCTGCCGGCGCACGCACGCAGATAACCGGTGTTGTCGGCGCGCTCGCCATTGCGGTGCTGTTGGTTGCGGCACCGAACCTGCTGAAAAACCTGCCGAGCGCGGCGCTCGCGGCCGTTGTTATCGCCGCGGCCATCGGCCTCGTCGAAGTCGCAGATCTGCGGCGCATCTATCGTATCCAGCAATGGGAGTTTTGGCTGTCGATGATTTGTTTCGCAGGCGTCGCGGTGTTCGGCGCGGTTCCGGGCATCGGGATCGCGATCGTGATCGCCGTGATCGAGTTCCTTTGGGATGGCTGGCGGCCACACTCGGCGGTGCTCGGGCGTGTCGAACACATAAAGGGCTACCACGATATCAGCCGCTATCCGCAGGCGAGCCGCATCCCGGGTCTAGTACTGTTCCGATGGGATGCGCCGCTTTTCTTTGCGAACGCAGAGCTCTTCCGCGAACGTGTACTGGGCGCGGTGGCGAGTTCGCCCACGCCCGTTAGCTGGGTCGTGGTAGCGGCTGAGCCAGTGACGAGTGTCGACGTTACCGCCGCGGACATCGTGGCAGAGCTCGACGACAGTCTGCACGCCAAGGACATTCAGCTTTACTTTGCGGAGATGAAGGATCCCGTCAAGGACAAACTGAAGAGGAAGAGGCATGAACCGTGTGATCGGCCATTTGCTCGGGCAGAGCGCACACCGAGCTTGTGCGAGGACGCCTGCGACTTCTCCATACGTTATCGGCTCGGATTCATTGGTGGTTTCGATCGGCTGCGGATAGCTTTCGCTCAAGGCGATGCCGATAAGGGCTTACCCTGTTCTGCGCATCGAATTCCCTGTTACGCCGAAAAAATTCCCTGTTTCTCCAAAATAATTCCCTGTTCAGTCGAGTAGAGAATTTCGACAAAAACCCGAGAGTACATAAAGGCTTTTCGGCATCACGAGGGAGGTTAAATGCCCGAAATCTCGAAAATTCCCTGTATTTTCCCTGATGATCAGGGAATTCACCGCTTGAGAGCAGTTCGCATCTGACGGCATCATCCGTTCTTTCCTCGATGCTCGGAAAATTTTGGAGAAGTATACGGAATCCGCGCGTGTGCGTCGCTTCGTGAATTAAAAGGCCACCGGAGAAATGCCCACTTCGGAGATTCTGCGGCCCTTCGCGGAGATTCTCTCCGTTTCGAATTTTGGCGGTGGACTTTGGCTTCGATGGGAATGACTCGCCAGCGATCTTAAAAGCGCCCGAGGCACGACGCCGAGCGCGCCCCGAACGCTTCGACAACTAAAAGGGACTAGGACCCGGCGGTAGGAAGGATCAGTTCGCGAGAGAGAATCCAAGCGCCCGGTGCTGCGATTCCCCTCCGAAGGTATATTCGCTCGCCGTAGTGGCAGGAAACCGGGCTCGCCCATTCTTAGCCGAGCAGATCACGCTGCTTAGCAGGATGCGCACCAGCGTTGTCTGCCGAGTTACGCCCGGTGCCCTTCGCGCCAACCCGCTCGAAGATTGATTCAGGCGGCGCGGCGCGACCACAGAAGCTCGAGGACTACAAGGTGTTCTACAACCAATATCGCTGTCACACCGGACTGACAGGGGCGACACCGGCGCAGCGGAGCGGCGCACCCGAGCTACCGCACGCGTGCTTCGACTCCTATCGGTGGCGACAGCATTGTAATGGATTATTTCAGACCCCAGCCGCCGCGTGAGTTGGAATTCGACACAGACAGGTTCGCACCAGACTGCAACATCCGCCAGGGACCGCCTTACGCGCGCGGAAACAGCTCTGTGCCGCCAGACTGCTACGAAGACGGAGCAAGGCAGGGCGGCGTGCGCGCTACCGTGTATTGATAGACTCGTCCGGCCCAGGAGAAAGTTCCCACTTCACCTCCGGCACGCGACCTGAGTTCCGCGGCCTTGCTGGGATCGTTCGGATCTATCCCGCTCGGTGCATATGCGAGGTAGCAGGTCCCGGCATCGGGAATCGCCGCAGTCAGCGGGGGATTGAAGTCCATCTTGAGAAAATTCACCGCGGGCAGCCAGCCGTCCGGGCCGGTATCGTTGCCGACGACCGGAGTCCAGTGCGCTTCTTCCGCGGAATTTTGCAAATGAAGTTCACGGTACTCGGGAGCGCCCGCGCCGTTCTTGCGCAACTCGACCAACACTATCTCCGGATGCGCGATCGCTATCATCTGGCACAGATTCCCAAGAGTCAGTTGGGGCGGAGGCGCGCTGGTCTCCTCGGTGGACGCCTCGGCGTCCTGCTCCTTCGCGTCAGCGTCGTTATCTGTTCCGCTGTTCGCCTTGTAAACCGAGTGGGCGAGATTGATTACCGAAGGTATCGCAGAAAGCAGAGGCAGCATGCAGCCGGCGGTGCTGAACGCGATTGTCGCGGCAAGCATTGCGACGAGCGTCGCCGGCCGGCCGGCTTTCGGCATCGGGCGCTGGACTGATTTCCGCTCGCTCCCCGGCATATCCTCCCCACCGAGCGCGTCGTTCCGCCCGCAAGTCTAGCAGCACGCAGAAAACGAAACTATCTGTAGGTTCACGACGATTGACAGTCAGGGAATTTGACCTGGAGAGCGGTTCCCATCAGACTGCGTCATCCGCCGGCGAGCCTACAACCTCCCGCGGGCAAGGACTGGTGCGGCATGACCTCCGGCTACGACATTGCCAATGCTTTTCTTCTCGTTTACGCGGGCTTGTTTCCGATCGTGAACCCAATCGGCGGCGCGCCGATTTTCCTTGGCCTGACGCGACACTGCTCCGACGCGGAACGCAACGCACTCGCGCTTCGGGTGACGATCAACAGCTTCTTCCTGCTGCTCGGCTCGCTACTCGTCGGCTCGTATGTGCTCGAATTCTTCGGAATCACCTTGCCCATCGTGCGTGTCGCCGGTGGACTCGTTGTGGCTGCAACGGGCTGGAGCCTGCTCCAGGCTAGAGATGAGTTTGCCGACGACCGAACCGCCCATAAGCCGAAGATACCGACCGATGCGTTTTATCCTCTCACCATGCCGATCACGGTGGGCCCGGGATCGATTGCGGTCGCCATCACGCTCGGCAGCCAGCGGCCGCGGGTTCCCTTCACCCAGCTCGCATTCCTCGGAGCCGCGGCCATTGCCGGCGTAGTCGCGATGGCGGCGACCATATATGTGTGTTACCGATTCGCCGAAGGGACCGTCGGCGCGCTCGGCCAGCAGGGCACCAATGTCGTGGTGCGGCTTTCGGCCTTCATCCTGTTTTGCATCGGCATCGAAATTATCTGGAGCGGCTATAGCGCCCTCGCGCACGTTGCCGGCTAGTCGCTAGACTCGTTCGCGTCCTGATTGAAGCAGCTCCTGGAGGAACGAGGATGTCACTTCACAGAAAACATGACTCCGGCCGGAAGACCTCGGACGTCATCTATGCTTCCAGCGATCTTTCCCTTTCGGTTCCAAAGCATCGAATTCCCCGCGACGAGAGTTCGCCCCGAACCGCTTATGCACTTATTCACGACGAGCTGTTGCTCGATGGAAACTCGCGCCAAAACCTCGCGACCTTCTGCACCACCTGGATCGAGCCCGAGGCGCTGACCCTGATGAACGAGTGCATCGACAAGAACATGATCGACAAGGATGAGTATCCGCAGACCGCCGAGATCGAGGCGCGATGCGTTCACATCTTGGCCGATCTGTGGAATTCGCCCGCCGGTTCAAACACCATCGGCTGCTCCACCACCGGCTCCAGCGAAGCGGCGATGCTCGGTGGCCTTGCGGCGAAATGGCGCTGGCGAGCGAAGATGCGGGCGCAGGGCAAGTCGACGGACAGACCGAATCTGGTTTGCGGGCCGGTGCAAGTCTGCTGGCACAAGTTCGGCCGCTACTTCGACGTCGAGGTTCGTGAGGTTCCGGTCGAGGGTGACCGGTTACTGATGGGCCCGGAACAGGCGCTGGCGCGTTGCGACGAAAATACCATCATGGTCGTACCCACGCTTGGCGTGACGACGTGCTGCCAGTACGAGCCGGTTCAGGCTATCGCCCATGCGCTCGACAATCTTGAGAAGACCAGCGGACTCGACATTCCAATCCACGTCGATGCGGCCAGCGGCGGCTTTCTCGCGCCGTTTTGCGACCCCGACCTCGCATGGGACTTTCGCCTGCCGAGAGTCAAATCGATCAACACGTCGGGGCACAAGTTTGGCCTGGCGCCGCTTGGTGTGGGCTGGGTGGTATGGCGTGATCACGCGGACCTGCCGGAAGATCTTATTTTCCACGTCAACTACCTGGGCGGCGATATGCCGACCTTCGCGCTGAACTTTTCGCGTCCGGCCGGTCAAATCGTCTGCCAGTATTACAATTTTTTGCGGCTGGGATTCGAAGGCTACCGGAAAATCCAGAATGCCTGTTACCACACCGCCCAACACATCGCGGCTGAGCTCGACAAGATGGGGCCGTTCCGCGTCCTTCACGGCGGGCACGGCGGACTTCCCGCGGTTTGCTGGATGCTGAACGAGGGGACGGACTACGGCTTCACGCTCTACGATCTTTCCGATCGGCTCCGCGCACGCGGATGGCAGGTGCCGGCCTACTCGATGCCGCCGAACCGCGAGGATCTCGTAGTCCAGCGAATACTGGTCCGCCACGGCGTGAGCCGCGACCTGGGCGACCTGCTGCTGGAAGACATCCGCCGTTCGATGGCGCTGCTCGAAAAGCATCCCATTTCACGCCCACTCACCGAAACCGAAGCCGGTGGCTACAATCACAACTGACGGGTAGCGTTCGATTCAACGAGAAGATTGGATTGGCCGATGCGCTGTGAAAAGTGTGGAACCGAAAATCCGGCGGGCAAGCGGTTTTGTGGTGACTGCGGTGCCGCGCTAGCAAATCGATGCGCCCAATGCGGCGCGGATAATCCGCCCGAAAAGAAGTTCTGCGGAGATTGCGGCGCCGCGCTGGCGACCGCCGCTCGTCCATCGACGGCGCGAGGCAATTCAGATGCTTCGCCGATTCGAGTAGCCTCCGACGCGCCGCTTGAAGCGTCCGCCGCCGACGGCGAGCGCAAGACGGTCACGGCGCTGTTCGCGGATATCAAGGGATCGACCGAGCTCGAGGAGGACCTCGATCCCGAAGAGGCGCGCGCGATCGTCGATCCGGCGCTCAAGCTGATGATCGACGCGGTGCGGCGCTACGATGGTTACATCATGCAGAGCACCGGCGATGGCATCTTCGCGCTGTTCGGCGCGCCCGTCGCGCACGAGGATCATCCGCAACGCGCGCTGTATGCGGCGCTGCGAATGCAGGAGGAACTGAAAAAGTATTCGGCGCGGTTGCGCGAGGCTGGCAATCTGCCGATCGAGGCGCGCGTCGGTGTGAACACCGGCGAAGTGGTGGTGCGTTCGATCGCGACCGGCGAAGGACATACCGAATACACGCCGATCGGCCACACGACCAATCTCGCGTCGCGGATGCAGGCGCTCGCGCCTACAGGTTCGATCGCCGTCAGCGAGCAGACGCGCAAACTGGTCGAGGGCTATTTCGCACTCAAGCCGCTCGGTCCGACCAAGGTCAAAGGCGTCACCGAACCAGTCAATGTTTACGAGGTGACTGGGTTCGGGCCGCTGTGCACCCGCTTGCAACGCTCCGCAGGACGCGGACTTACGAAGTTCGTCGGCCGCGCGCGCGAGATGGAAGCGCTCGCGCGTGCATCCGAGCAGGCCAGAAGCGGCGGCGGCCGACTTCCGCGACGCGATCGCATTCGCGCAAAAGATGAGCTCCAAAATGTTGGAACTACGCGCGACCACCAGCCTCGCGCGCCTGCTCGACCAGCAGGGACATCGCGACGATGCTCGCGCGATGCTCGCCGACATCTACAACTGGTTTACTGAAGGTTTCGACACCGCCGACCTGAAGGACGCCAAGTCGCTGCTCGACGAGTTGAGCGGATAGCCCTGCGCGTGCAAGTCATAAGGAATTTCAGAATCGATCGCTTTCCTGAGGAGTAGAGACGAGATGGTTTATGAGCTGCGCGTATATCACTGCGTCCCGGGACGCTTGCCCTCGATCATTAAACGCTTCGACACCGTCACCTGCCGGTTGTTCGAGAAGCACGGCATCAAGCAGGTCGGATTCTGGACGGTGGCGATCGGCGAGTCGAATTCCGACCTGGTTTATATGCTGCAATGGGAATCGCTGGCTGATCGCGACAAGAAATTCGGCGCCTTCGCTGCCGATCCCGAATGGATCGAGGCGCGCGCCAGGAGCGAAGCCGACGGCGGCCCGATCGTCGCCTCGATCACCAATAGCATCCTGGTGCCGACTCGTTTTCCGTGCTGAAGTGAGGCGAGTCGCCGTCAGCGGCGGCGGGTGAGTCCGTTTCGTTGCATGCGCCAGCGCAACAGATCGAAGCGGTCCTGCCCGAAAAACGGCTCACCGTTGAACACCATCAGCGGGACGCCCCAATGGCCGGCGCGTTTCTGCGCGGATTCGTTTTCGGCGATCACCGCGTCATAACGCTCCGGATCGCGCTCGATTTCCGCATCGAGTTTCGCGAGGTCCAGCCCCACACGATCCGCCGCGCCCGCCAGATGCCCGCCGAGATGCCAGTCCTTGACGCCGCCGAAAATCACGCCGCTCACTGCCGCGAGGAACGGCAATCCCTTGCCTGCCGCAGCCGCGGCGATGCCTAATCTGGTCAGCCTGTGGATATACGGTTGCTCCTTCGCCACCTCGCCGGTGCTCATGTTCATGACGATCGGATCGGGACTGGGCCAGGCGAACGGCATGCCCAGCATCTCGGCGATACGCGTGCAATCGCGAAACAGGTAGGGCGGCCACATTGGATTCACCTGTTTGAAAAAACCGGGAATCCGGACCGCGATCGGATAGACCGGGCGGACATTGGCCTTCACGTCGAACTCGCGCTCGAATTCAATCAGGCGCGGTGTCACGAGGTAGGAATAGGGCGAGCGAAAGGACCAGAACAGATCGTATTCGAGTGTCATCCGGATTTTCCTGCGGGTCTTCGAAATGAGTTCAGCCGGGTTGCTTGTCGAACTTCGGTAGATCGTCGCGGACCGGCGCCCACGGCGGCGCGCTCTTCATATATACCTGCATCATCGGCTTGAACTGCGACGGGTCGTCGAGGCTGCCCGCCTTCAGCGCGACGAAGTCCGCCATCGCCGGCAGTATCGACAGAATCGGCGAGCCGCAATTCGGGCAAAATCCCCGGCTGACCTTGCCGCCGCTATCGCCCGTGACTTCGTAATGCTTCAGCTCCCCGGTGAGCTTGAATGCCGCCTTCGGCACCAGGAGCACCGACGCCATCGCGGTCCCCGTCGAGTGCTGGCAGTCCCTGCAATAGCAGTTGGCGGCCATGATTGGATCCGCCGAGCATTGGTATCGAACCGCGCCGCACGCGCAGCCGCCTGTCACTGATGCCATCGAGGTCTCCTCCTGTCTCAAACAATTCCGCAAAAGCATGATGCTCGCTATCGTCCAAAAAGACGATGCCGCGTGTGAATCGGATTGCCAGCATCGACAACGGTTAAATGGCGGAGGGCCGGGCCATGGCGCTGACACATACGATTGAGGCTTCTCCCATCGCGGATCGCTACGCTCGCGGATGGCATTGCCTTGGGCTTGCCGCGGACTACAAGGACGGCCAGCCGCACACCGTCAACGCTTTCGGCACCCGCCTCGTCGCCTACCTCGGCGAGGATCAACAGGTTCACATCCTCGACAGTTACTGCCCGCACATGGGCGCCGATCTGAGCCGCGGCCAGGTGCGCGGCAATTCTGTCCTATGCCCATTTCATAACTGGAGCTGGGGCGCCGACGGCAAGTGCAACAATATTCCTTACAGCAAACGTATCCCGCCCAAGGCGCGCGTGAAGTCGTGGCCTACTTGCGAGCAGAACAAGCTGCTGTTCGTATGGAACGATCCTGAAAACAATCCGCCGCCGCCCGAGGTCTCGATTCCGCGCATCGACGCCTGCTTCTCCGACAAGTGGAGCGACTGGGTAATCGAGAAGTGGACCATCAACACCAACTGCCGCGAGCTGATCGACAACGTCGCGGACATGGCGCACTTCCCGGTCGTGCACGGCGCGCCGGTGGATTACTTCGCGAACATATTCCAGGCTCATAAGGCGACGCAGATTATGATCGGCTCGGGCACGCAGGGAAATCAGGGCAGCCTCGCGACCTGCGCGACCTACTTCGGGCCCGCCTATCAGATCACTGAGATGAAAGGCGAGATGGGCGGCTTCCCGATCGATTCCATCCTGCTCAACTGCCACCTCCCCATTCATCTGAGGTGCTTCGACCTGCGCTTTGGCATGATCGTCCGAAAAATGGAAGGCCTGAGCGAAGTGATGTCTCAACAAATCGTCGCGGCTTACATCAAAGGCATTCAGCAAGGCTTCTACCAGGACGTCGCCATCTGGGATAACAAGGTCCGCATCGACAATCCCCTCCTATGCGAGGGCGACGGGCCCATCTACCAACTGCGCGAATGGTATCGGCAGTTCTACCTTGATGCCGCGGACGTCCCCGAAGAAGCCATCAAGCGCCAGGTCGTCGAGCTGAACGCCGGCCTATCCAATCCGCCACCGCCGCATCACGTATTCGAAGATTAAGCTCAACCCATCGCATCTCGCAGTTATCGACGCCTTGGCGTACATGAGAAGGATGCGCAAGGCGCCTCAGCGTACGCGGAGCGACTCTCCTCACGATTCAGTCTCGCTATCTCTGTCCGATTTCAGTGAACTCCTCGCCGCAATCTACGAAGGTCCGCTCGAAGCGGTTCCTTGGAAAACTGCGCTTGACCTGCTCCGGCGCCACCTGCGCGCCAGCTACGTCACGCTGATGCTGAGGCCGCCGTCCGCCGAGCTCGAACCGCTGATGGTGAACTCCGCCGGCGATTGGCCGATCACTCGCGAAGCCGAATACAACAAACACTATTACGCGCTCGATCCCTTCGTCGATCTGCCGCCGGACCGCGTCTTCACCGTCAATGAACTGATCGGCGACGCGAACTGGCGCGACAGCGAGTTCTACAAACAGTTCCTCAAGCCGCTCGACATCCTGCACGCGTTGGGCGCGGACATCCGCACCGATGACGGCCTCGAATGCCGCCTGCGTGTCGCGCGTCCGCATCGCGAGCCCCCGTTCTCAGAGAACGACAAACTGCTATGCACTAGCATTCTGCCTCATCTCAAGCGCGCCGTGCGCCTCCATTCGCAGCTCGAGCTGATGGATTCCGAGCGTCGCCTGTATGCCGGCACTGTCGATCGCATGCTGGTCGGCACGGTGACGCTCGACGAGACCGGCGCTGTGTTGAACAGCAACCCGGTAGCCGACGAAGTGCTGCGCGAAGGCGACGGCCTGCGCCTCGCCAACGGCGCATTGCGCGCCGACCTACCTGCGGAGAATCGCGAACTGCAGCGGCTCGTCAAACAGGCGCTGAGCGGCGAGAGCGGTGGCCGGCCGGCCGTCGTCGACGCGATCTCGATCACTCGCAAAGCGTCGCGTGGTAAGCTCGGCGTGCTCGTCCGCAGTCTGCCCAATACCGGTTCGTCGAAGGCCAAGCGCCGCCCGTCGGTTGCCCTCTTCATCCGCGATGCCGAGCGCAAGTCCGAGGCGTCCCGCGAAATGGTCCGCCGATTGTTCGACCTCACTCCGGCGGAAGCTTCCCTCGCGCTCGCTCTCGCCAACGGCCTCACGCTAGACGAAGCGGCCGACGCACTCGACATCCGCAAGAACACCGCCCGCGCCCATCTGCGCGCGATCTTCTCGAAAATCGGCGTGACCCGCCAGACGACCCTCGTCCGCGTCCTTCTAAGCAGCGTGATCTGGCTCGGCTAAGCGCCGTAGTCATAGTCTTTTCGGACGATGAATCCGCGGAAATATCACGCGACTCTTTGCATCACGTGAAATCTTCCACCGAAAGCAACGAGACCGACCTCGCCCGATCGCTGCTGGCCCGAGCGCGCGAGCTGGTCCCGACTCTCGCCAAGCGCGCCCCCTTAGCCGAGCACAACCGCTCGATTCCCGCCGACACAATCGCCGACTTCAAGCAGGCCGGACTCTTCCGCGTCATCCAGCCCAAGCGCTACGGCGGCTACGAACTCGACCCCGGCGTCTTCTTCGACATCCAGATGACGCTCGCCGAAGGATGCATGTCCACCGGATGGGTTTACGGCGTCGTCGCCGTGCACAACTGGCAGTTGGCGCTGTTCGATCCGCGCGCGCAGGAAGACGTGTGGGCCAAGGACAGTTCGGTGCTGATCGCGTCGAGCTATATGCCCAAGGGACAGGTCGAGCGTGTTGACGGTGGCTTTCGATTCAACGGGCGATGGGGCTTCTCGAGCGGCGTCGATCACGCCAACTGGCTCTTCCTCGGCGGCATCGTGTCGTCGAAAAATGGTGTGCCCGACTATCGCACCTTCCTCGTGCCGCGCTCCGACATCACGATCAACGACAACTGGCACACTGTGGGCCTCAAGGGCACCGGCAGCAAGGAAGTCGTCATCGACAGCGCCTTCGTCCCCGAGTATCGTACACTTCGCGCTATCGACGGCTTCGCGGGCACCAGTCCCGGCTTGAGCGCCAATCCCGCCGCGCTGTACAAGCTGCCCTTCGGACAAATTTTCGTGCGCGCAGTCTCGACCGCGTCGATCGGCGCGTTGCAGGGCGCGCTCACCGCGTTTCGCGAGTACGGCTCCAAGCGCGTCAGCATCAACGACATGGGCCGCACCGCCGAGGATCCCGCGGCCGCGCTCGCGGCGGCAGACGCCGCTCTGGCTATCGACGACATGAAGTTGGCGCTGCATCGAAACTTCGCTGCTATGATGACGACGCTGCGCCGCGGCGACGCGCTCGACGTCAACGACCGCATCCACTACCGCTATCAGTCCGCCGCCGGCGCAGGACGATGCGCCGAGCACATCGATCGCCTGTTTCACGCCTGCGGCGGCCAGGGGCTCTACACCGACAATCCCATCGGGCGATTTTTCGTGGACATCCACGCGGCGCGCATGCACTACGCCAACAATCCCGACAAGTTCGGACGCAACTACGGCGGCGTGCTGCTCGGCCTTGGCAACACCGACTTCTTCATATGAGCAGTGGGATGAGACTCGGCGCGTCCCCCAGCGACGCGCACTGGGATCATGAGTTCGACGTAGTCGTCGTCGGCTCCGGCGCGGGCGGATTGACCGCCGCGATCGCCGCGCATGATCTCGGCCAGTCCGTCGTAGTGCTCGAAAAAAGCGACCAGTACGGTGGCACCAGCGCGATCTCCGGCGGCGGCGTATGGGTGCCGTGCAATCATCTCCTGACAGCCGCAGGAGCCAACGACAGCCACGACGACGCGCTCGCTTACCTCAAGGCCGCGACGCGCGGGATGGTTTCCGAGGCGCGCCTGCTCGCTTACCTCGAACACGCGCCGCGCATGGTGCGTTACCTCGAACAGAGAACTTGTCTCAGATATCGCGCGATGCCCAATTATTCCGACTACTACCCGTCGCTGCCGGGCTCCAAGCCCGGTTACCGCACGATGGATCCGTTACCATTCAACGCCGCGCGCCTCGGCGACGAATTCGCGCGCATGCGGCCGCCGCAGCCCGGCACGCTGATCGCGGGACGCGTCGCGATGACGGCCGGCGAAGCGCACGTCATGCTCTGCAAGGAGCGCGGATGGACCACGCTCTTCATCCGTCGCATGGCGCGCTACTGGCTCGATATCCCGTGGCGTCTTCGCAGCAAGCGCGACCGCCGCCTCACGCTGGGCAGCTCGCTGGTGGGTTCGCTGCGGCGCTCGATGATGGATCGCGGCGTCCCGCTCTGGCTCAACACCGCGCTTGATTCGCTGGTGACTGATGCGCGCCGCGTCGTGGGACTCGTCGCAACTCAGAACGGCAAAACGATTCGCATCGCGGCGCGCCGCGGCGTCATCCTCGCCGCCGGCGGTTTCGAGCACAACCAGGCGATGCGCGACGAGTACCTGCCCAAGCCGACGCGCGCCGAATGGACTGTCACTCCGCCCTCGAACACCGGCGACGCGATCCGCGCGGGGCAGGGCGTCGGCGCGCAGGTGGCGCTGATGGATCATGCGTGGTGGGCGCCGACAGTTTTCATTATGGGCCGCGAGAAGCGGCGCGCGCTGTTCGTCGAGCGCAATCTGCCCGGATGTGTGATGGTCAATCGGCTGGGCAGGCGCTTCGTCGACGAGGCCGCGCCTTACAGCGAGATCGTTTACGCGATGTACGCCGATAACGAAAAGAGCAACGCCAACATGCCGGCGTGGCTCGTCTTCGATGCCGAATTCCGCCGCAAGTATCCATGCGGCCCGCTGCTGCCCGGCATGGTGCGTCCCGACAAATCGCTGCCGGCGGCATGGGCCGGCACAGTTTATTTCAAGGGCGAATCGCTCGACGCCCTCGCCAGTCAAATCGGAATCGATGCGAAAGGGTTGCGCGAGACTGTCGATCGGATGAATCAGTACGCCGCGACCGGTGACGACAAGGAATTCGGCAAGGGCAGCGACAATTTCGATCGCTACTACGGCGACGGCAACGTGAAGCCGAACCCGTGCCTCGCGCCGATCGCCAAGCCTCCTTTCTACGCGATGCGCATCGACGCCGGCGACATCGGCACCAAGGGCGGCTTGCTGACCGACGAGTACGCGCGCGTCTTGCGCGACGACGGTCAGCCGATTCCCGGCCTCTACGCGACCGGCAACACCTCGGCCGCCGTGATGGGCCCGAGCTATCCCGGCGCCGGCTCGACCCTCGGTCCGGCGATGACGTTCGGCTACATTGCCGCACACCACCTGGCGGGAGTTTAAGATGCTGAAAGATCGCGTCGCGCTCGTAACCGGTGCGAGCCTGGGAGTCGGCAAGGGAATCGCGATTGCGCTTGGCGCCGCGGGCGCGACCGTCTATGTCACCGGCCGCAGCGCCAAAGCCGGCGACAATCCTTTCGGCGGCACTGTCTCCGCCACCGCCGACGAGGTCACGAAGCGCGGCGGTCGCGGTGTCGCTGTGGTCTGCGATCATAGCGACGACGACCAGGTGCGTGCGCTGTTCAAGCGAATCGAGAACGAGTCCGGACGCCTCGACATCCTCGTCAACAACGCCACCGCGATTCCCGACGGCCTCACCGAGTCCGGGCCGTTCTGGAACAAGCCGCTCGAGTTTGTGAAGGTGCTTGACGTAGGCCTGCGCTCCAACTATGTCGCGACGTGGCTCGCCGCGCGAATGCTCATCCGCAACGGCGGCGTGGTTTTCAACTCGTCGTCGCCGGGCGCGAAAGCTTATGTGCACGGCCCCGCTTACGGCGCCGCGAAGGCGGGAGTCGACAAGATGTCCCACGACATGGCGCACGACTTCAAACCGCACAACGTTGTGGTCGTCTCGGTCTGGCTTGGCCTGGTGAAGACTGAAAAGGTGATGATGATCGACGCCAACAAGTCGAAGTACGGACCGATGCTCGCAGTCGCCGAGTCGCCCGAGTTCGGCGGCCGCATCATCGACGCCCTTTACAACGATCCCAAGCGCATGGAATTGACCGGCCAGACATTCTTCTCAGCCGAGCTCGCCGATCGCTACGGCGTCAAAGACATCGACGGCAATCAGCCGCCGTCGGGCCGTGACTACCTTGGTCCGCCAACCGAATTTTCGCCGATAGTAATCGAGTAGAGGCGCTATCCACGTCCAGCATCGGACCTGACACCGCGATCGACGCGAGCAATTCGGGGGCAACCCCGATTGGCGCGCCGATCCGTGCCGATGGCGAGCAGTCCGTCGCATGGGACGATCACTGCGACGTGTTGGTCGCCGGCTTCGGCGCCGCCGGAGCGTGTGCAGCGATCGAAGCCGCAAACGCAGGCGCCGCAGTCATCGTGACAGACCGGTTCGGCGGCGGCGGCGCGAGCGCCAAGAGTGGCGGCGTCGTGTATGCGGGCGGCGGCACGCGATTTCAAAAGACCGCCGGCTACGACGACTCGCCCGAAGCGATGTACGAATATCTGTGCAAGGAAGTCGGCGATGCAGTTGACCGCGCGACGCTGCGCGATTTCTGCGATCGCAGCGTCGAGATGATCGAATGGCTCGAGGCGCATGGCGTCGAGTTCGATTCCACCGTGCCGCCGTGCAAGACCTCGTACCCGGCCGACGGCTACTACCTTTATTTCTCCGGCAACGAAACCGTTAAGGAGTATGCGGGCAAACATGCGCCCGCCCCGCGCGGCCATCGCGTCAAAGGCGCGGGCCTGTCAGGCGCGATGCTATTCCGGGCGTTGCGCAAGAGCGTGCACGCCGCCGGCGCCCGCGTGATGACCCAATCCTCGGTGCGGCGCCTGGTCCTCGACAACAAAAGTGGCGCTGTCCTCGGCGCAGAGATCTGGCAATTCGAAAAAGACAGCCGCGCCGCTAAGCGCCATCGACGACTAAGCCGCTGGGCCGAGCGAATGTACTACCCCGCCCCGGGAATCTCGGACATGCTGCGCCGCCGCGCGCTCGGAGTAGAGCTCGCTGAAGCTCGGCGGTTGATGGTCCGCGCGCGCGCAGGAGTCGTGCTTAGCACCGGCGGCTTCATCTTCAACCGCGAAATGGTAGCGCGCCACGCCCCGAAGTACTTGCGCAACTTCCGCCTCGGCACATCAGGATGCGACGGCAGCGGTATCCGTCTCGGCCAATCGGTCGGTGGAGAATCCGCGCGGCTGGAGCGCGTGTCTGCGTGGCGCTTCATCAATCCTCCGCTCGCGTGGGCCCGCGGCATGATTGTCGATGCCAGCGGCGCGCGCTTCTGCAACGAGGAAGTTTACGGCGCGAAGCTCGGCTACGAAATGTGCGAGAGTCACGGCGGCAAGGCGTGGCTGGTGATTGATTCGACGATCCGCCGCGACGCCGTCAAGGAAGCGCTATCCGGCAAGCTGTGGGGATTTCAGAGCGTGCCCGCGCTCGTCCTCACTTATGCCGGCGCGAAGCGTGCCAACTCGATCGAGGATCTCGCGCATCGCATCGGCGCCGACGCTACCGCGATGCGTCAAAGCTGGGACACCTACAACCGAGCCGCGCACAGCGGCGACGATCCGATGGGCAAGTCGCGCGACTTGCTGCACCCACTCGAAGCGCCGCCGCTATACGCACTCGACATCTCGATCGACAAGCGCGTATTTCCCTGCGCCGCACTCACGCTCGGCGGCCTGCTGGTTGACGAGACCGATGGGGCAGTAAGAACCGCGGGCGGCGGCACGGTGTCCGGCCTCTACGCCGCTGGCCGGACAGCGGTCGGGATCGCATCGAATCATTACGTCAGCGGGCTCGCGCTCGCGGATTGCATCTGGTCGGGAAGGCGCGCCGGCCGCTCCGCCGCGTCGATAATACGAAGCGCACAGAAAGTTAAAGCGATGGTCTAGAGTCCGCGACAGAAAGCAAAAGCATGGGACGCGTTAATGGAAAAGTTGTAATCGCCACAGGCGGCGCCAGCGGTATCGGCAAGCAGGATGCGCTCTTGCTCGCCGGCGAGGGCGCTCGCGTTGTAGTCACCGACCTCGATGAGGATGGCGGCCGCTCACTCGCGCGAGAGATCGGCGACGCTGCGATGTTCGTGCGCCACGACATCTCGAGCGAGGACAACTGGAAGGCCGTGATGGCTGCGACGCACGAGCGATTTGGCCGGCTCGACGGGCTCGTCAACAATGCCGGCGTCCTCGTCATGGGATCGATCGAAGACGCGACGCTCGAGCAATGGCAGAGGCTCCACCGTGTCAACGCCGACGGCTATTTTCTCGGCTGCAAGTACGGCGTCGCCGCGATGAAGTCGAGCGGCGGCGGCTCGATCGTCAACATGTCGTCGGTCGCGGCGGAAGGCCTGCCGTTCGCGGTGTCGTACAGCGGCTCGAAGGGCTCGGTGGCGGCGCTCACCCACAGCGTCGCCGTCCACTGCAGGAGCTGCGGCTACCGGATTCGCTGCAATTCGATCCATCCCGACGGCGTGCTGACGCCTATGACGTTGCCGCTGCTGGGCAATCCCAATCCAGCACGCGTCGGCTACGACGCCGATCCGGCGTCGCGCTTCTGCGATCCCAAAGACGTGGCGAACCTGGTGCTGTTTCTGATTTCCGACGAGTCGCGCTTCATCAGCGGTGCGCAGCTGCGGATCACCAACGCGCATTGAGACTTATGTCTTACCACTCGCTGCGCGTCCGCGAGGTGATCGACGAAACCGCCGACGCGAAGTCCATCGTTTTCGAAATTCCGGCGGAGTGCGCGGATGCGTTCCGCTATCGGCCGGGCCAGTTCCTAACTCTGCGTATCGCACATGACGGGCGGCATCTGCTGCGATGCTATTCGCTCGCGAGCTGCCCACTGGTCGATGAGCCGCCGCGCGTCACGGTCAAGCGCGTCGCGCAAGGCCGCGCGTCCAACTGGCTATGCGATCGAATCCAGGCGGGCGACGCGATCGAAGTTAAGCCGCCAGCCGGCCACTTTACGCCGCACTCGCTCGACGACGACTTTCTGTTCTTCGCTGGCGGCAGCGGTATCACGCCGATCTTCTCGATCATTAAGTCCGCGCTGATCGCGGGCCGCGGCCGCCTTCACCTTATATATGCGAACCGCGACGAGGATTCGGTGATTTATCGCGACCAACTGGACGCGCTGCAAAATCAGCATCCGGCTCGGCTCCAGGTGATTCACTTGCTTGACACGGTTCACGGTTTGCCGACGATCGCGCGGCTCGCGGAACTCTCGCAACTCTGGATCCCCGCGGACTGCTACGTATGCGGTCCCGAGGCGTTCATGGACTGTGCGCTCGAAGCGTTGCGCGGGCTCAATGCCGCGCCGTCGCGAATTCATGTCGAGCGTTTCGTCTCGCTGCCCGACGAGGAAGACGCGGCGCCTATCGTGGAGCAGGGTGCCACTGCAAAACTTCAGCTCGAAGTCGAGCTCGACGGGGTGCATCACGAGCTGAGCTGCTCGCGCGGCGAACCGATCCTCGAGGCGATGCTGCGCGCCGGATTGAAGGCGCCGCATTCATGTCAGAGCGGCGCGTGCGGCTCTTGCATGTGCACGCTCGAAGCGGGCGAGGTCCATCTGCGCCACAACCAGGTGTTGGACAAGAACGACCTGAAGCAAAGATGGATACTGGCGTGCCAGGCGATAGCCGACAGCACAATTGTCCGGGTGCGGTTTCCAGACTGAAGCGACAAGGCTTAACCGACAGCCTAAAAAGGCTCCGCACTATTGTCTGCCTCGCTCAGACTTACTTAAGACAAATCTACATCCATTAGCATCTAATAGCCTAATATTCGCTGCTAGAATTATCGTTACTCTTAGAAAGTCGAGCGCTTCGCTATACGGCTTGTCGTCGCCATGCCGAAAATCCCCTCGCGATTCCGGCTACGAGACCATCACATCGGAAGGTCCTATTTCAACTTAGCCGGGGCCTCAGATTTGCTCGCGCGCGAGGGATGCTGGACGCGACGCGCAGGCCGCGGCTAGTATCGCCGACGTAGTCTTGCAAATGGGATCGCCGCTCAACGTATTGTTCATCACAGCCGACCAATGGCGCGGCGACTGTCTTTCAGCGCTCGATCATCCTGTCGTTCGTACGCCAAATCTCGACGCGCTCGCGGCCGAAGGCGTGCTCTTCCGGCGTCACTTTGCCAACGCTGTCCCATGCGGTCCGAGTCGCGCGTCGCTTCACACCGGGATGTACTTGCAGAATCATCGTTCAGGCACCAATGGCACTCCACTCGATGCGCGCCACACCAACTGGGCCAAGGAGGCCGCATCGCACGGCTATGATCCCGTGCTGTTTGGCTACACCGACACGAGCCAGGATCCTCGCGGGCTCGGCGCGGGCGATCCATGGCTCAAGAGTTATGAAGGCCCGCTACCCGGCATCCGGCCCGTATGCCTGATGATTGGCGCCCCGAAGCCGTGGACCGATTGGCTCAAGGCTCGCGGTTTCGAGGTTCCGGCGGACATTCGCTTCGCCTACGGCAATCGCGAGCCCGGCCCGGACTATGAAGACGGCGCGCCGCATCCCAAGCCGCTCAAGTACCCAGCGGAATTTGACGACACTGCATTCCTCGTCGGCCAGACGATCGACTACATCAAGAGCGCGAGCGGTCCTTTCGTCGCGCATCTGTCGCTGCTCCGGCCTCATCCGCCGTTCGTCGCGCCCGAGCCCTACAACTCGATGTACGATCCCGCGAATGTGCCGGGCTTCACGCGCCTGGCCACGCCGGAAGATGAGGCGCGTCAACATCCGTGGCTCGCTCATCAGCTAGCCCGCAGAATCTACAGGGCTACCGACAATGAAAAGAGACTGCGGCGGCTGAAGGCCGCTTACTACGGTCTCATGAGCCGGGTCGACGCGGAGATTGGAAGGCTGGTTCGCTTTCTCAAGGATTCGGGGCGCTGGGATTCGACGCTCATCATCTTTACTTCGGATCACGGCGAGCAGATCGGCGACCATTGGCTCATCGGCAAATGTGGCTATTTCGACGGCTCCTACCATATACCGCTAATCGTCCGCGATCCGCGGCCGCACGCCGACGCCGGGCGTGGCGCGGTCGTTTCATCGTTCACCGAAAACGTCGACATCATGCCGACTATGCTGGAAGCGATCGGCGCCGACATTCCAGTGCAATGCGACGGCGCCTCACTCGCGCCGTTCCTCGAAGGCGCGGGCCGCCCCGACCCGTGGCGCAGCGAAGCGCACTGGGAGTTCGACTTCCGCGATCCTTCCGACGACTCGGCCGAGCGCGCGCTCGGACTCACGATGCATCAATGCACGATGAACATCGTCCGCGGCGAACGGTATAAGTATGTTCATTTCACGAATCTGCCGCCGCTATTCTTTGACTTGCAGAAGGACCCGGGCGAGTTCGTGAACCTGGCCAACGACGCTTCTTACGCGCCGCTGGTACTCGAGTACGCGCAAAAGCTCCTGTCGTGGCGGATGAACCACGACGAGCAGACCCTAACGCACATCATGCTCCGCGAAGACGGACCGATAACCCGCCGCGCGTTACGCTACTGAGTGTAGCGACCGCTACGGGCGCTCGCCGTGGCGGATGCGCGCTTCGATCGCGTCGAGGGCGCGCTCACAATTGGCGACCGCATCGATCACCTCATGCGCGCCTGCTGCTGCGAGCAGAGTTCGTGCGCTCTCGAGCCGACTCGCCTGCTGTGCGGGTGCGAGCGCGGAGAAATCCTCGGCGGACAGGCCGACCATGTTGCCGGTGCGGGCGACGCCGATCGTCCACACGCCCGCGCGCAGTCCTTCCTCAATGTCGACGGGGGTGTCGCCGACTTTCACGATGGCCTCGAGCGGCTCGACCTTCAGGTGAATCGCATTCGCGAAGATCATCCACGGATGCGGGCGTCCTGCACCGACGTCATCCGGTGTGATCGCGCAGTCTGGCTGATAGCCCTGCGCGGCGGCGGGTTGCAGGACCATGTCGAGCATCGCGCGCGTGTATCCGGTTGTGCTGCCTATTTTGATTCCGCGTTTGCCGAGGCGCGCGACCGTTTCCGCGACTCCATCGATCACCACCGAGTATTTCACCAGGCATTCGAGCTGAAGCGGCACGAAGTTCGCGAACAGGCTCTCCACGTCAGCCTCGGTCGGTGTGTGCCCGACAGCGTCGCGCCATTTGGCCGCGACGCTTGGTTCAAACAGAATTTTTCTGATGTGGTCCTTTTTGAGGACGCCCATGTCGCGCCGCGCTTGCGCCTCCGAGATCGGAACGCCGCGCTTGGCAAACAGTTGCTGCAGAACGCGGACTGGCGCGAGGCTGCCGTGATCGACCGTCGTGCCCGCCCAATCGAAAATGATTGCCTTCACCAGCCCCGAATACGATTGCTTCATTATATATTCATCTCGCGAATCATCTGTTCCGCCAAGCCGAACGACAGCGTCATGCCGGAGCCTCCGACCGCGGTGACGATGCGAACCCCGGGCGCCGCGTCGATCGCGACCCAGGATTTGTCCGGATGCTTCGCGTACACGCCGTACCATCGCTGCGCGATCGACAAGTCAGGCGCAATCAGGAACTCGCGCACGTTGCGCATCACGAGCTCATCGATTTCGGTCTTGTTGAAGATATCGACGGCGCGACCGTACTCGTGCGAGTCGCCAAGCGTCAGCGCGCCATCCGCGGTCTGCGAGACGAGAGTGTGAATGGCGAAGCGATCGTAGTCGGCCAGTTCGCGCGCGACCCGCTCCTTGTACTTCGGCAGCGTCGCCGTGCAGATTTCGAATGCGGGATAGAATCGCAGCGTGAGACCAGCAGCGAGCGACGGGCCAAGCTCCCAGCCATTTTTCTGCGGCGCCGTGCGCATCATCTGCAACTTGCATCGATCGATCGCGCTCGCCGCAAATAATTCCGGATAGAGCGTCTCAAAGTCATCGCCACCGCAAACAACCGCCTGCGTGGCCTGCCAGGTTTCCGAACCGGCTTCGATGTTTGGCAGATGAACCGATCGCACCGCGGTACCGAAGCGGAACTGAACGCCGAATTTCTCAGCGAGAAAGTCCGGCAGCTTCGCGAGAATCTGGCGCGGATCGACGGTGAGCTCCGTCGGACTCCAGATGCCGCCGAGAAGTCCCTTGGGATTAACCGATTTGCTCTTCTTCAGCACTTCACTGGGCGCAAGCCAGGTGCAGGTGTAGCCGAGCGCGGGCCCGCGTTCGCAGAACTCGCGAGCGACATCGGCCTCGTCCTGATGATAGACGACGTGAAGCGAACCAGTCGGTCGATAAGCCAGTCCCGACGCGTCGAGTATCTCATTCCAGATTTGGCGACTGCGCGTCGCCATCTGATGAACGCCCCCGGCTCTTTGCCCGATCGGCCAGATCATGCCGAAGTTACGTACCGACGCTCCCTGCGCCCGCGGAGTGCGCTCGAACACCACGACCGAGCGCCCGCGCTTCGCCGCGAAGTAAGCATGTGCCAGACCCAGGATGCCGGCGCCGACGATCGCCACGTCAGCTTTTCGATTTGCGCTCACCTTCACAGCATTAGCACTTGACGCAAACGCGGTCAGTGCCCCGGCGTTGAACCTCGCTTCGAGTTGACGGTATGTACATTTAGTATGCGAGGTTCCCCTATCCAGTTCCGAAGCCACGTGGCGATGGGCGTCCTGGGATTCTCCGCGCTGCTGATTGCGACGTTGGCGACATCGCGCATCGCACACGGCACCGATCTGACGACGCCGTCCTTCCTCGTAGCCACTCGCGATCTGCAGGACCCGTTCTTTCAGCGCTCGGTCATTTTGATGGTGCCTTCCACCGAGCCGCCACTGCTCGCCGGCCTCATTATAAACAATCCCGCTAAAGAGCGGGTTCACGATATGTTCCCGCAGGCGCGCCAGTTGAAAGGCGCGGAAGAAACGATGTATATGGGCGGGCCGGTGGAACCGGACCAGGTGTCGGTGATCTTCCGCGCGTCGTCGGCAATCGGCTCTGCCACAAGGGTTTTTGACGACACTTACGTCGCGACCGGACGCGACGCGATTGCCGCGGTCCTGAAAGATCCGCGGATCGCCGATCTCCGCGTCATTTCGGGAAAGGCTCAATGGTTGCGCGATCAGCTCACGAGCGAAGTCATGGCGGGCGCGTGGTACGTGGTCCCGGCGAAGACCGACCTGGTTTTCAGCGACCCCAAGGACCTGTGGTCCACTCTGGTCAAGGGCGGCGATCTCGAGGAGGCGCAAGCCGGGCCGGGGCCACCGCCGAATTTGCCTTTCAGTCGCTTGGATGGTACAAACTGGCAGCGTCGAATCTCACCCAATTGACTGGGAACGCGGTTGATCCCACGCCGCGCAGGACTTCTCAAGGGGACAACTTCAATGGCACGCACCAAGGAACGCAGTTTCGGTCAAGTACTTCGCGATCGCCGCCGGCAACTCGACCTCACCCAGGAAGAGGTCGCGCGGCGCATCAAGACTTCGACTCCGTACATCGGGCACCTCGAATCGGCCAAGCGCCACCCGTCGGACAAGATCGTAACGCGCCTGGCCGAAGTGCTCGGGCTCGATCGGCGGGAACTATTCTTCCTCGCCAATCCGCGCGCACAGGCGCTGCTGAGCCCCGAGCCGGAAACCGACGCGAAGTCGGCGTGGGAAGATTTTCGCAAGGACGATCAGCTCAGGCGCATCCACAATATCACGGGCGACGAGATGGAAATGCTGCAGCGCGTCGCGCTGCTCGGCGAGGTCAAATCACCGCGCGACTTCATCTATATTCTCAACACCGTTCGTCACGCGGTCGGCCGCTAGCAAGCTCAGATCGTCTTTCGAAAGGCATCGGCCGGCGTCACCCGCATCGCGCCCAACACTGGAATTGCCGCGCTCAGAATACTGATCCCAATCGCGCCGAGGAGTGCCTCGAGCGCGGCGCCGTAGGTTACGGTGAGGTAGCCGGCGCTCTCCAGCACCGCGCGCAATGTCGTGCCGCTGCCGAACTGCCACAGCGCGAGCGCACATCCGAGCGCGCCGCCCGCGGCACCGATCAACGCGCATTCGCCGAGCAGAAGGCGGGCAATGTACGGTTGCTCGAATCCGATCGCGCGCAACACCGCCACGTCGCGCAATCTTTCGCGCACCATCATCGACATCGCGTTGGCGGCTATCAGGAAAATCGTGAGCGCGATCACCGCTGAGACAGCCGAGACGATGCCGCGGATGTCCCCGACCGTCGACATCAGGCCGGAGACCGCCTCGCTCTCAGTCATCGACGCGGTCTCGAAGTCCGAGTTGTGAAAGGCGCTGTCGATCTCATGAATGACCGACGGAACGTGAGCCGCCGAGTCAACCCGCGTCACCAGGAATCCCGCGGGATGCTTTTCTTCTGGAATACCGATCGCCTTTTCCGCTTCGACCAGGTAGTCGCGCCGAAACATGAAAAAATTTGGATAGTTGTCGGCCGGGATCTCGCCGGCCATCGCGAACTTGATGTCCAGCCGGTTGGAATCGCCCCGCAGCGTGACCACGTCGCCGACCTTCCAGCCGTGCTTACGCATCAGCAGGCGTCCCGCGACCGCGGCGCTCCGGTTGTTCGAGAACTGCTCGAGCACTTCCGGCGCAAGGTTGTAGTCGGGATACATCAGCGCGACTTTGTCCGCATCCAGCGCGAACGCCTGCACGGTTTCCGATGCGCTCTGATAGCTGGCGCGAAGCACCACCATCGGCGTGCAGCCGACGACGCCGGGAATCTTTTCGATCGTCCTGCAATCGCGCGCCGGCACGCCAAGGTAGCGCCCGTCCGCGTTATAGGAATAGATACGCAGGGTCTCCGAAGTCTTTTTGAGAATCATGTCGATTGAACCGGGTATCGCGGCGAGCACCGTGAAGATGAAAGTCGCGACCGCGAACGTGAGCATCGTCAGGATCGCGCGCCGCGGCTGCCGGATCACGTAGCGCAAGACCAGATGGATCGTTTGCATTGTCGTCACGCCTCGCGCAGTGACTCGACGATCGGAAGATGCGCCGCGCGCCAGGCCGGCATCAGCCCGCCGGCAATTCCAATCAGCAGCGCAGCGACGATTCCACCGCACAGAGCGCTCGCGGTGAAGGCCGACGAAAAGACCACGGCGCCCACGCTCATGAGACGGTGATTGAGACCGGCCGCCACCCCCAGGAGTATCGCCAGGAGATCGCCGGCGACGCCGCCGGCCACGGCGAGAATCACGCTCTCGACAATAAAACTCGTCAGCACCGACCCGCGGCTGAAGCCCAGCGTGCGCAGCACTCCCACTTCACGCGTGCGGCGCGCGACCGCGGCATACATGGTATTCATGCCGCCGAAAGCCGCGCCCGTTCCCACGATCAGGCCGACGATCAGCACCAGCTCGCGCAGCCGGTCGGCGACCTTGGCCTGCTCCGCAAAAAAATCCTTCTCACTGATT
>Ga0074044_10001149_pt1 | contig 24324 bp, 26 predicted proteins | sample BogForMeECP23OM1_FD_94443 | JGI IMG/M metagenome (GOLD analysis project Ga0074044, IMG submission 94443) | Bog forest soil microbial communities from Calvert Island, British Columbia, Canada - Bog Forest MetaG ECP23OM1 | ecosystem: Environmental > Terrestrial > Soil > Wetlands ... | reverse complement strand
GAATTGGTGCAAAGCCCGCTGGCACGCGTTTGTCGAGCGCGCCCATGATCACGAACAGGAAGATGAACGTCATCACCACTTCGCAGACCATCGCCGAGGACAGCGGGTAGCCGCCCGGCGAATGCTCGCCGTAGCCGTTCGCCGCGAAGCCGGCGGTCAGGCTGAAGCCCGCGGCGCCGCTCGCGATCACGTAGAGAATCGTCGAGGCGACGATTGCCCCGATCACCTGCGCGACTATGTAAGGGATGACCTCGGATGCGGGGAATCTGCCGCCCGCGCACAGCCCGACCGTCACGGCAGGATTGATGTGGCAGCCCGATATGTGCCCGATCGCATACGCCATCGTGAGTAGCGTCAGTCCAAAAGCGAGCGCCACGCCGAGCAGGCCGACACCGACCTTCGGGAATCCCGCGGCGAGCACCGCGGTGCCGCATCCGCCCAGAACCAACCAGAATGTACCGATGAATTCGGCCACAAGACGCCTGGACAAGCTCATAACCCCTCCTGAACCCGCACCATGGCTCCCGCTATATAAAAGAACTTTGATGATCAAATCAATCGCGGTTGGCGCGATTGGCCGCATCGGGTAGCTTGGGGCCGACGTGCCGCCCCGGACACAATCCTACTCCCCGATCGCGATTCTGACCGACTTCGGCTACCGCGACCATTACGTCGGGGTGATGAAAGGCGTGATCGCCTCGATCGCGCCGAAGGCGACGATTATCGACATCACGCACGGCGTGCCACCACAATCGATCGTCGCGGGCGCTATCGCGCTTGGCGAAAGCTGGCGATTCTTTCCGAAGCGCACGATTTTTCTCGCCGTGGTCGATCCCGGGGTCGGCACGGCGCGCGCTCCTATCGCGGTCGAGACTCGCGCGGGCGCGCGCTTTGTCGGTCCCGACAATGGTTTGCTGTCGATTGCTGCCGAGGCTGCCGGCGTGCGGCACGTGGTCCGTCTCGAATCGCCGCGCTTTCGGCTCGCGAAGACCAGTTCCACCTTCCATGGCCGCGACATCTTTGCGCCCGCCGCCGCCTTTATCGCGCGGGGAACGCCGCTGGCCAGCCTTGGGCCCGCAATCGGGAGCATCCAGCCGCTGAAGCTGCCCAAGCCGGCAATCTCGCTCGACCGGGTTCGTGGCGAGGTCATCTATATCGACGGCTACGGCAATCTCGTCGCCAACATCACGCGCGAAAGTATCGCGAGGCTCACTGCTTCCTTTCCCGGCAAACCGGTTTCGGTTAGGATTGAAAATGGCGCGTCGATGAAGATCTTCAACACCTATGGTGACGCGCCGGCAGGTACTATCCTCGCAACGTTTGGCAGTTTTGAACTCCTTGAGATCGCGGTGCGCGACGGCAGCGCGGCCGAACGTTTCGGCTGCGGGCTCGGCGCTACCGTTGTGGCGCGTGTGACTCGCGCTTGATCATGGATGATGCCGCTGCATATCGGGAAGCACCGGGCGTTCTGAGCGAGATTTCGCGCCATGGACCCGATCTGTCGGGGTCCGTTTTTCCCGCGCCCATGGGACGGGTTCCCACACTCAACCTGGTGCTGTTCTTCCTGACGCTCCTCACGACCACGATGGCGGGCGCGTACAGTGCGGGCGCGGAACTGTCGTTCCTTCATCCTTTCGCGAGCGTCAAGGGGCTCGTAATGGGACTCTCGTTTTCGATCCCGCTGATGGCGATTCTGCTGTCACATGAGATGGGCCACTACCTGACGGCACGCCGCAATGCCGTCGATGCGAGCCTGCCCTACTTCATTCCGGCGCCGTTCCCGTCGTACATGATCATTGGAACCTTCGGCGCATTCATTCGCCTCCGGGCGATGCCGCGGTCGCGCCGCGTGATGTTCGATATCGGCGCCGCAGGACCGTGGGCCGGGGTACTGGTGGCGATCCCGGTCGTGATTTTGGGCCTCAAGCTCTCCGAGGTGGGGCCGCTGAGCGCCCAGACCGGAGTCTCGCTGAACCTGGGCAACTCGCTCCTGTTCTGGGGCATCGCGCGATGGATCCTCGGGGTGGATCCGAACCTGGTCAGCGTATCGCTGCATCCGATGGCGTTCGCCGGATGGATCGGCCTGTTCGTGACAACCCTTAATCTGTTGCCGATCGGACAGACTGATGGCGGCCACGTGGTCTATGCTCTCTTTCCGCGGTTCCATCGCACCATCTCCACGCTGTTCGTCGGAAGCTGCGTGCTGATGGTCGTCGTGCCATACGTGCTCGGTTACAACTTCTGGCTCGGCTGGCTGGTCTGGGCGGCGCTGGGAATCGGGCTCGGCCTGGGGCATCCGTCGACGGTCGATCGCGATACTCCTCTGGACATCAGGCGGCGAATTGCGGCATGGCTGACGGTAGTTCTTTTCGCCATCACATTCATTCCGATTCCGATCTCATTCAGCGCAGCGCCCGATACTCCGCAAAAGCCGGAATCGCAAACTTACAACGTGATGTATCATGCGCCGGCTCACACGGCGCCGCCGCACGCCGTCACGCGACCGCGGATCTGATCAAACCGATGGCTCGCGGGGAAACGGAACCGCACAAGGCGCCCGCGGTGCGCGGCGGCACGGGACAGCCGCGTCCGTCGTGGGATCAATATTTCATGACTATTACGCGGCAGGTCGCCGAGCGTTCTACGTGCCTGCGCGCAAAGGTCGGCGCCGTCATCGTGCGCGACCGCAGCATCCTTGCCACGGGCTACAACGGCTCGCCCGCCGGAATGCCGCATTGCACCGAAGTCGGATGCCTCATTTACGAGTCGCGTAATCCCGATGGCGAAGTCGAGCAGAACTGCTTTCGCACCATCCACGCCGAGATCAATGCGATAACGCAGGCCGCGCGCAACGGCGCCGCGATTCGCGACGCGGACATCTACGTGACGCACACCCCGTGCATCCATTGCCTCAAGGTCCTCATCAACACCGGCATCCGCACCGTTTATTATGGCAAGGAGTACAAGCTGCAAACCGTGGCCGACTTGCTGAAGCCCGCGCGGATCAAGCTGGTGCAGGTCCCGGAGAGTCCCGGCGATGCCGCCTGAAGCAGACGCCACGAAACGTGAGTGTGGCATCTGCGCGATGATCGCGCGGATTCAGGCGGGCAGCTTTGCGGATTTCGTCGCGGAATTGCCGGCCTGCTACGTCATCCTGGGCAATATGCAGTACTACCGCGGCTACTGCGTGATGCTGGCGAAGCGGCACGCGACCGAGATCTTTCTCATGCCGACCGACGAAGCGCGCGCGCTCCTCGACGAGATGCGGCTGGTCGCGGAAGCGATTGCCGCGGCGACCACGCCGTGGAAGATGAATTACGAATGCCTGGGCAATCAGGAAGCGCACGTCCATTGGCATCTTCTCCCACGCTACGCCGACGACAACCTTCGCCACGCCCCGGTCTGGATACGGCCCGAGAGCGAACGCAATCTTACCCTCGATGACGACGACCGCCGTTCGCTGATAGCGGCGCTGCGCAAACAAATCCACGCCCGCTTCCCCGATGCGCGCATTCCCGGCGACTGACCCCGCGGCACCATCGGCGGGCCGCGCGAGAATCGGCGCGGCTCTGACCTTCGCGATCGCCGCTGCAGCCGTCGTCTTCGCCGCGTGCCAGCAACGCCCCTTGCCCGAGGCCGGCACGGATGCGGAGCAGGTCTACGCGCAGCGATGCGGTCAATGCCACACGGCATACGACCCGCATTCGATGACCCCCGCGATGTGGGACGCGCAAGTCGGGTTGATGGACGGAAAGATCCGCGACGCAGGCATGCCGCCGCTCAGCGCCGAGCAGCGTCAGATCATCCTGGAGTATCTAACGCGCAACGCCGGCACCGAGTAACCGCCCCCATCGCGACCGCTCGCGCTGCTTTTTCTCGCGCGCGTTTTGGGCTATCGCTTGGAGCGGTGGTCCATGGCTGAGAATCTCGAAATCATCAAGCTGTACTACGACTACAAGAGTCCGTTCACTTACCTGGCAATGGAACCTGCCTACCGGCTCGAGGAAACCCATCGCGTGCGTTTGCACTATGTCCCCGGCGAACTCAACGTGCGGGGCGCGTTCGGCGGCGACCTTGACCAACGCGACGAGCGGAACTGGCGGAAGGTGCGCTACCTGTACCTCGATGCGCGCCGCTACGCGAACGCGCGCGGCCTGACAATTCGCGGACCGCAGAAGATCTTCGATTCGCGGCTTTCGCTCATGAGCGGCATATGGGCCGACCGCCACGGCAAGTTTCGCCCCTACTCCGATCGCGTGTTCGAGCGCTTTTTCAAACGCGAGCTAAATATCGAAGGCCCTGCCGCGCTCGCGGCCGTCATGAATGAAGTGGGCCTCGATGCGGACGGCTTCAAGCGCTACGCAGCGACAGAAGGCCCGGAGGATCTGAAGGCCGCGGCCGAGGAAGCTGAACGCGACGGTATTTTCGGCGTTCCCACCTTCATCGTCGCGGGCGAGCCATTCTGGGGCAACGACCGCGTGGAGTGGCTCGAGAAGAAGCTCGATGCGATGGGACTTCGGAGGTAGCTGGAAGCGATGAAGCCGATACCGGTCGGAGCAAAAGGCAAGTTCGAGCAGGTAGTCGAGAAGCGGCATCTGGCGAGCGAACTCGATTCGTCGCTGGCCGCGGTGATGTCCACGCCCACGATGGTCGGGATGATGGAGATGGCCGCGATGGCCGCGATGCGCCAATTTCTGGACGTGGGCGAAGGCTCCGTCGGCATCTCGATCGACGTGCAGCACGTCGCCGCCACCCCACCGGGCCATCGCGTGCGCGCAGAAGCCGAAGTGACCAAGAGCGAAGGGCGCAGACTCGAGTTCACGGTGCGCGCCTTCGATGAGACCGAGGAAATCGGCTCGGGAACGCATCGCCGCGCGGTAATCGACAAGGCAAAATTCAACGAACGCATAAAAGCTAAAGTTAAGCTTTAATAACCGCCATGGCGCAGATTTTCGAAAAGGACGAACGCTTTGTGGGCCGCGATTACGGCGGCTTCGCGTATGACCTCACCCCGGAAGCCATCGCGAAGTTTGTCGCGGGTACCGGCGACGACAATCCCTGGTATCGCGGCAAATCGCCGTTGGGCGGTCCGATCGCGCCGGCGCTCATTCTGTACGACGCCGTGTACCGCGATCTCTCGTGGTATCTGCCCAACATCTACGGCAACCTGCACGCGCGCCAGGAATGGGAGATTTTCGGACCGGTGATGGTCGGAGAGCGGCTGGTCACTCGATCGCTGATCGTCGATCGCTACCTGAAACGCGACCGTGAGTACGTCGTGAACGAAGTGATCGTCTCCAACGCGGCCGGGCAACTGGTCTCGCGCAGCCGAACGCACCAGAGTTTTCTCATTCCCGATCAGGCGCGCAAAGAAGCCTTCGTCGTCGATCGTTCGCGCGAGAAGGATTCCAAGCGTTCCTTCCATGTTGGCGAACGGGGAGGAGAGCCGATCGAAGCGCCGATGCGCAAGATCACCGAGGAAATGTGCATGGCGTTCTCGGGCCCGGCCCGCAACTATCACAACGATCGGCAGAAAGCGGTCGAACTCGGTTTCCCGGAAATTGTCGTGCAGGGAATGCTCTCCGTGTGCCTGATCGCGGAGCTGATGACGCGCCGCTTCGGGCTGGGTTTTCTTTACGGCGGCAAGATCGATGTGCGGCTCGTCAACGTGGTGTGGGGCAATGATGTCACCGGGCCGCGCGGGATGATCGTCGAGCGGCGGCCCGAGGGCAAACGCGCCCGCGCGGAGGTCGAGGTCTGGTGCGAGAAAGCTGACGGCACCAAGACGATAGTAGGCGCCGCCAGCGCGCTCGAACTCTGAAGCAGCGAATCCGCAGATTGCGCAGATTGACGCCGATTCACCTCCGGAAATTCAGAGTTCTCTCCGAAGTCCGAGCACGCTCCATCCTGCTTGCTGCCCTCTTGGTCGTAGCGGTGACCCTCAACGGATGCGCAAGCAAGTGCAAGCAGGCACTCGTGCAGTGCAGGTACACCTGCCAGCGCGACTTTCAGCTCTGCCAGGTCAGAAATACTGACGCGTCGTATTGCCAGAATCAGCTTGGCAACTGCGACACCAAGTGCGATAGCGACAATTCCGGCTGCTCATCCTGGTGGTGGCCATGATGGTGACATGGTGGCGCGGGCGTCACTCTCTGCCCCTCGCCCGCTCTTTTGCGGGAGAGGGTGAAGCGGCGCGGCTTTTGCACTTTTTTCGCAAAAGCCGTGACGCGCGGGTGAGGGTTCTGCCTACCCAGCCGTCAGCGCTTCTACATCCTCGATTCGCTTCGGCGTAGCGGCGGAGATCACGTCGTGGCCGGTCTCCGTAATTAGCACGTCGTCTTCGATTCTTATTCCGATGCCGCGCAGGTTCTCGGGCGCTTCTTCGCAATCCTCGTCGATGTACAGTCCGGGCTCCACCGTCAGGACCATCCCGGCCTCGAGCGTTCGCGACTCGCCCTTCACGCGATAAAGCCCTACGTCGTGCACTTCCATGCCGAGCCAATGACTGGTGCGATGCATGTAGAAGCGGCGGTAGCTGCCCTTCTCTATCACTTCATCCGTCGACCCACTCACCAGACCCAGGTCGCGCATTCCGTCCACCAGCACGCGCAGAGCAGCATCGTGCGGGTCCTCGAAGTGCGCACCCGGCAGTGCGCGCTCGATCCCTTTTAGCTGGGCCTCGAGAACTATCGAATAGAGGTTGCGCTGCAGCTCGTTGAACTTCGCGCCGATGGGAAAAGTGCGCGTGATGTCGGAGGCATAAAAGTCGTATTCGCATCCGGCATCGATAAGCAGCAGCTCTCCGGCGCGCATCTCGCGGCGGTTCTCGATGTGATGCAGGATCGCGGCGTTGGGGCCGGACGCGATAATCGACGGATAGCTCGGACCCGCCGCCCCGCGCGAGCGAAACGCGTAATCGACCTCGGCCTCGATCTGCCATTCCATCATGCCGCCGCGCGCCTTCTGCATAGCGGTTTTGTGCGCCTCGGCGGAGATCGCCGCCGCACGGCGCATCAGAGCGATCTCGCCGGGCTCCTTGTGAAGCCGCGCCTCATGCAGGATCTCGCGCGGGTCGACGATCGCGTATGGTCCCGAACCGATTCGCGGGCGCATCGCGCTCGACGACTGGATCAGCCTGAGCACGCGCTCATCGACCCTTTCGTTGCGCCCCATCGGATAATGGATGCGCTCGCTCTTCTCGAGATAGCGCGGCAGTATTTTTTCCAATTCGTCGGGCGTGTAAGCCTTGTCGGCGCCGTAGTCGACAATCGCGCCCTCGACTCCCGCGCGCTTTCCGGTCCACGTCTCGCGTTCCTTGTCATGAGGCCGCACAAACATCACGAATTCGCCATCCGGATGGCCCGGCGAAAACACCGCGATCGATTCGGGCTCGGTAAAGCCGGTCAGGTAATAGAAGTCGCTGTCCTGGCGATAGATGAACTCGACGTCGCCGGACCTGGTCGCGGTCGGCGCGCTCGGCAGAATCGCAGTCGCGCCTTCGCCGATCGCCTGCAGAAAACGCGCGCGGCGCGCGCGGAACGTCTCGGCCTTTCCGTTAAGGCTCATAATCAGATTACGCCACGGCGGAAGCGTCCGCGCCAGTGGTCATACGTCCTCGCTCGTTCGCTTACGGGAGAGGTTCGGTGAGGGTTCTGCGCCTTTTCGCTGGTCAGCTGCGAGTGCTTTTGTTGATATCCGACTCAACCTAACCCCTAACCCCTTCCCTGAGAAGGAAGGGGAACCAGAGAGAAGAGACTACGGTAGCCCGGCGGCGGGGACTTCTACCTCCGTTATTTCGATGCGGCCGGTTGGTTTCTGGCGGCAAGTTGCCGGGTCCGATGACTCCGCCGTCAGCACGAACAGCGTGCGGCCGGTTGGGCCGCCCAGCATGCACGCGAACGTGTCGGTCTCCACCTTGATGTGCTCCGCGATCTCGCCGCCCTCTTTCACGCGAATCACTTCCGATTTGGTCGGCGATGCGACCCAGATGGCGCCTTCCGCATCCAGGCAGATTCCGTCCGGCACGTAGGGTGCGATATTCGCCCACAGGCGGCGATTCGAGAGTGAACCGTCGCCGTCAATATCGAATGCCGTCAGGCGCGAACCAAACGATTCGCCGACGATCAGGGTCCTGCCGTCGGGCGTGATAACCGTGCCGTTGGGAAACATCAGGTCTTCGGCGACGATGCGCACCTGGCCCTCGGGCGTGGCCATTGCCAGGGTCGTCGCGCGCGGCTTTTCGTTCTTGTGGAGGTCGAAGCCGAAATTACCGACGTATGCGCGGCCCTTCGAATCGACGACCATGTCGTTGCAATGGAACGGCGCAAGCGCGGAGAGATCGGCGTGCGGCTTGAGCGCGCCGCCCTCCAGCCGCAGCAGCTTGCGATCGGTCATCGAGACGACCAGCATCCGCCCGTCGGGCAGCCATCCGAGTCCGGAAGGCTGGTTCGGCACCTCGCATTCGATGCTGGTGCGGCCCTGAAGATCGACTGTCTTCACCTGATTGGCGTGCATGTCGGAAAAGAACAGCTTGCCGTTGTGCCATCGCGGGCCTTCCGGAAAAAGGTGCCCTCCCGTCAACGTCTTTAGCGTACGCATCGCTGACCCCCAAGACTGCGCGCTAATCAAGCGCGCCTTTTTTGCGCAGCGTTTCTATTTCGGCGGCGCTGTAGCCAAGGTGCGCCAGCACTTCATCGGTATGCTGTCCGAGGCACGGCGCTGCCGACTTCACCGCGGTCGGCGTTCCGCTCATCCGCCACGGAATTCCGGCGTGCCGCCGCACGCCGACTTCGAGATGCGGCAACTCGACCCAATACTTCCGCTCGGTGAGATTGGGATCTTCGTCGCAGAGATATTTATTGTCGGCGCACGCCGCCGCCGCGACTCCCGCCGCTTGCAGCTTCTGCGCCGCATCGCCAACGTACTGCGGCGTAGTCCATTCGGTGATAATCGCTTCGAGTTCGTCTTCGTTCGCCTTCCGCGCCTGCAAGGTGCGAAAGCGCGGATCATCCGCAAGTTCGGGCTTGCCGATCGCGCGCGCGAGGCGGCCCCATTCGGCATCATCGGCGCAGACGATAGAAACCCATCGATCGATCGTCATGTCCATCACCTTTTCCGGAAGGTCCTGGCACTTGAAAATTCCGTGCGGCGCCATGAACGGGTCGCGATTTCCGTTGCGCTCCGGTTCACGCCCGTTCATCGTGTATTCGAGAATTCCCTCCGCCAACAGATCCATCGCGCACTCCCACTGGCTCATGTCGATGTACTGCCCCTGGCCGGTCTTCTTGCGATGGTAGAGCGCGGTGAGCACCGCGAATGCGCCATGCACTCCCGCGTTGGGATCGGCATAGCTGAACCCGGCATGCATCGGAGGGAAGTCCTTGTAGCCGGTCAGCGCCGACAATCCCGACAGCGGAACCTGTGCGGGGCCGTATGCGATGTATTCGTGATAGGGCCCGGTATCGCCGTAACCCGAAAGCGAGATCATGATGATCTCGGGCTTCACCTTGCGGACCGCTTCATAACCGAAGCCCATCTTCTCCATCACGCCCGACGCGAAATTGTTGACGACGACATCGGCTTCCTTGATAAGCCGCCACGCGACTTCCTTGGCTTCGTGATGTTTGAAGTTGAGCGACAGCGATTTCTTGCCCTGGTTGTATTGGTTGAAGTAGCCAGACTTGTTGATGCTGTCGAACTTGCCATCGGGCCACGGCGGCAACATTCGCGTGACGCACGGACGCGTTCGGGTTTCGATTCGGGTGACGTCGGCGCCGAGATGCGCAAGCTGCAGCGTGCAATAGGGCCCGGCCCACACCCAGGTGAAGTCGGCGATTTTGATTCCGGTGAGCGGCGGCTGAGCCATCGTTAGATCACACCTTTGCGCTTGAGTTCATCGAACCGCGCTTGCGCAAGCCCGAGCTTTCCGCAGAAGACCTCGGCGTTGTGCTGTCCGAGCGTCGGCGCGGGCAACCGAATTTCCCAGGGCGTGCGATGGTACTTGAGCGGAGCGCCCGGATATTTGTGCGTTCCCGCGACGGGCTGCGCGATCTCAACGAAGAAGCCGCGCGCCTTCAGATGCTCGCTGCCCAGCAGATCGCCCATCGTCGAAACGGGCGCGAACGGCACTCGTTTCGCCTGCGCCCTGCGATAGAGATCGAGCACGGTCTGTTGGCTCACCCATTCCTCAAGGAACACTTTAAGTACGTCCCAGTTGAGCCCGCGTGCCAGACGATCCTTGAAAATCTCCTCGTCGGCCCATTCGGGGCTGCCCATGACCTCCACGAATGCGCGCCACTGATGCTCCTCGATGCAGCACAGGTAGATGTAGCCGTCTTTGCACTCCATCGTCTCGACGGGCTGGATTGGTTTCTGGCCAAGCCGCGTCGCGATCATCTTCATGTATGGCCAGTACTCGAAGGTCATCTCGAGCTGCGAGGCGACCGACTCTTGCGCCGAAACCTCGATGTGCTGCCCCGCTTCGCCATTGAGCCGTGCGAATGCCGCACCCATCGTCGCGACCGCGGCATGCACGCCGGCCTGATACCCCGCCTGCTGGCCGAAGGTCTTTAGCGGAGGAAGGTCAGCGTGAGTGGGTCCGCCGCCATTGAGCACGCAGACACCGCCCGCGCACCAAATCGTCAGGTCTTCCGCGCGCCAGTTCCGATATGGCCCTGACAGACCGAACGGCGACACCGAGGTCATAATCAGATCGGGGTTCACGCGCTTCATTCGATCGTAGGTGAGACCGATCCGATCCATGTCGGGCGGCACGACGTTGTGAATCAGCATGTCCGCGCCGGCGACGAGCTTGTCGAGCAGCTCCATTCCTTCGGGCTTTGCGATGTCGAGCGTGATTCCTCTCTTGTTGGTGTTGAGGTAGAGAAACAGCCCGCTCTTTTCCGAGTGCGGCTCGTCCTTGGGAAATGGGCCGCGCGTGCGCGCGCGGTCGCCGATGCCGGGGCGCTCGATCTTGATCACGTCGGCGCCCATGTCCGCGAGCATCTTGGTACAATAAGGGGCCGAGACCATCTCGCCCACTTCGATAATTTTCAGATCCGACAATGCGCCAGCCATTCATACTCCGTGCGATCTGACCCTACTCAGGAAATACCTTTCGGAACGGTTTCACTTCGACCCGTTCAAAGACGCCGCCCTTCGTATAGGGATCATTCTGCGCAAGCTCCATCGCTTCGGCGCCGCTGTCCGTGTCGACCACGATCAGGCTGCCGCTGCCGTCCGTGAAAGGTCCTGCGACTACAATCTTGCCCTTTTCCACCAGGGGCCGCAGGTTGTCGAGATGAGCGGGCCTGAGCTGAGGTCTAAGCTCGGCGCCCTTGGGTCCATCGTACCCGATTATCACGAAGAGCATCGCGGTCCCTCCACCAAAAGCGGCGCGCCCGTGTTAATTAGCACGGCGCCTTGCGGCGAAAAAAGGAAAAGGCTGGAGTATTCAGCGACTACGATTACGCAGGGATCTCCGCCGATCACTCAGCGTCGAGGCGGCTTGACCAGTGGCGCGCGGGGCGCTTTTCCCATCCGCGCTTGTGATAGGCGTAGCCCGCTATCAGCGGAACCGCGATGGTGGCCTCGCAATAGACCATCTGCTCGTAGACGGTATCGACCTTGCCCCAGCTCGAGGCTTCCTTGAGCGTGGATCCGGACAGCGCGCCGTCACGTGTGTCCGCCACAGTTATCTGAATGGCATACTTGTGCATCGGAACTTCGTGCCCGAGAATCTCCGCCGAAACGACGACATCCTGCGCGAAGTTTTTCGGTACGCCGCCGCCGATCATGAACAGTCCCGACTCGTTGCCCATGACCTTGATGCGCGTGAGTTCGTAGAAATCCTGCGCGCTGTCCAAGGTGACTTTGGGAGCCTTGCCACGGCCGGCCTGATGCGCCACCAGTCCAAAGCCTGCAGAGCAATCGCTGAACGCCGGGCAGAAAATCGGCACGTGCTCGCGATACGCTTCGAGCACGATGCTGTTTTCGGCTTTGGCTCCCGTCTCGGCCAGGTACTTGCCCATTTCGCCGACGAACTCGCGCGACGAATACGGGCGCGGCTCGAGGCGATCGGCGATCTTCCGCGTTGTTTCGTCACAAATCCTGAGTTGGTCCTCATCGATCAGCGTGTCGTAGATGCGATCGATGTGCAGATCGCGCAGCGTGCCGTCTTCCAGGCCGGCGCGCAGGCGCTCATCGGCGATGTAGTGCCGGTAACCGAGCGCCTCGAAGAAATCCTGGTCCACGATGTTCGCGCCCGTGCTGACGATCGCATCGACCATGCGGTTTCGAATCATGTCGGCAAAGACGCGCTTGAGGCCGGCGCTGATAAGCGACCCCGCCAGGCACAGGATCACCGAGCAGTTCAGGTCCCGCAGCATCCGATCGTAGATTTCCGCGGCCCGCGCGAGATCGCGCGCGCTGTATGCCATGTGCTTCATCGCGTCGACGAGCGGCACCACGTTGTGCTGCGTGATGTCGAAGTGTTCGATGGTCGCGCCAAGATAGTCGGTCTTTGAAGGCATGGTGTAATTTCCAGTCCTGTCTTTGATGTCTTAGCAGATCACTTCAGCGGGATTGCGCCATAGCCCGTGTAATAGATGAGGAAATACCCCGTCGCAATCCCGAATAGCGCCGCCCCCGCGATCACATCCGCCAGCACCACAGGATACTCGACGAATGTTGTGGGATTGTTGCGCAGCCCGAAGCCGCGCGCCTCCAGCGCCATCGCCATATTATTGGCTCGGCGCAGCGCCGCCATGAACACGGGAATCACCACGGTCACGTAACGCTTAATGCGCTCGAACAGGCGACCTTGCTCGAAGTCGTAGCCGCGCAGCTTTTGCGCATCGATGATCGTCATCGCCGAGTCGATAAAGAGCGGCACCAGGCGAAATGCCAGCGAAATCGCGAATCCGACACGATATGACACTCCCAGCTTCGCAAGCCCTACGGTGAACTCTTCGACCCGGGTTGTCGAGAGAAACAGCACTGAAGCTGCCAACAGTTCGGCCAGCTTGATTCCGCGCCCGAACCCGAACATCAGCGAGACGCGGCTTATGTGGATGATCGGCAGATTAATCAACGGCGGACCCTGCCGGTAGAAAAACATCCAGACGATCGTGGTCGTGAAAATCAGGATCAGAAAGTACCATCGGTAGCGGTAAAAATTTCGCCACGACCCGGTCGCTTCGGCGACCCAGAGCATGAAGATTCCAATCGGCAACAGTGCGAGCGGGTTGTCGACCCAATACACCGACCAGAACATCACGAACAGCGCGATCACTTTCACCGTGGGGTGCAATCGATGAACGAAGCTGTCGCGTTCGAGGTAGAGGTAAATCGCCATCAGGCGTGCTCCCTGATCCAGGCCGCCAGCTCCGCGGGGGTCAGCGCCAGAGTACCCAACCGTCGCGCCAGACTGGTGATCTCGGGCGGTCGAAAAGACGAGTGCGCCAGGAGGTCATCGGCGGCAAAGAACTCGCGCACTCCACCGTCGAACAATTTCCGGCCCTTGCGCATCAGTACGACCCGCCGCGCGTACTCGGCGACCAGCCAGGGAGTATGCGTGATCATCACGATGGCGATTCTGGTGCGATTCAATTCCTGCACCAGCGCCATCATGCGGCGTTGCTCGCGATAGTCGAGCCCCGTGGTGGGCTCGTCCAGAATCAGCAGCCGGGGCCGGAGCGCAAGCACGCTTGCGACCGCAACCCGCTGCCGCTCGCCTTTGCTCAGCAGGAAAGGATCGCTCTCGCGCGCATCAAGAAGCCCGACGGCATCGAGCACTTCGTGGCATCGCCGTTCGATCTCGGCATCGCCAAGACCGAAGTTGCGCGGCCCGAACGCGACTTCATCCCAGACCGTGGCGGCGGAAATCTGATGGTCGGGGTTCTGAAAGACATAGGCTGCTTCGCGCGCCGTTTCGGCCGCGCGAAGTGCGGCGCGGTCACGCCCGTCGAGGATCACGCGGCCTTCCGCGGGTTTCAGCAATCCAACGATATGTTTCGCAAGCGTGGTCTTGCCGGATCCGTTTTGTCCAACGACCGCAAGAAACTCGCCGCGCTCGATTCGAAGATCGATTCTGTCGAGTACGCGGGGACCATCGGGGTAATTGAAAGAAAGGTTCTGGACCTCCGCGAGCGCCTGAGGTGCCGATCGACCTTCCACCGGCGCCTGCGCCGCTGCGGTGCTCCCGGACACAGCATTTAAATTCGCCAGGCGCGGATATGCGTGCACGATCGCCTCGAATGCATCGTCGAGGGTCGCTGCATGACGATCGATCCCCAGCAGATGAAGCACGCTGTTGAGACCGGGCGGATGTACTCCGCATTGCTCCAGCAGCTCGAAATTGGTCATTACGCTGGCAGGAGCGCCATCGGCGACTACCGCGCCTTCTCCGAGCACGATCACGCGATCAGCGCATAACAGTTCCTCGGACTCGTGCTCGATGACGATAAGGCTCAAGCCCTGCTCGCGCAGTTTGGCAATGAGCGCAAAGACCTCCGCCTTGCCTTCCGGGTCGAGGTCGGTGGTCGGCTCATCGAGGACGATTATCGAGGGCCGCAGCGCCAACACCGACGCGATCGCAAGCCGCTGCTTCTCGCCGCCCGAGAGCGAGGTTGGATCGCGATGATCGAAGCCGGTGAGTCCGACCGCCTCCAGCGCGGGCCCGAGGCGCGCCTTCATTTCCGCGCGATCCATCCCGACCTGCTCCATCGCGAATGCGACTTCGAGCGCGACGTTGGTGCAGAAGAGCTGCGACTCGAAGTCCTGAAACACCATCCCGACCTGCGCGGCGACCTCGCAGACGCGAACGTCATCGAGCCGTGTCTTTCCGATCGTGACGATACCGCGGAAGTCTCCGCCTTCGAATTCCGGAACGAGCCGATTCAGGCACTTGGCGAGGGTCGACTTGCCCGCCCCAGACGCGCCCATGATCCCGATCATTTCGCCGTGCTCCTGCGCAAAGCTGAGGCCGCGCAACGCGGGTTGCGCACCGCCGTGATAGGTGAAGGTCACCTCCGAAACGGAGAGCGCGATTTCCGTAGCGGCCCTGCCCGTCGCAATTTGCGGTTCGGTCTTCACATCAGCGCCAGGCCGGCAAAGGCGAGAAAAATCATCGGGCTCACGATCACCGCGATCGATTTGTCGTGCGGCGCCGCATTCATCCACGCGGGCAGAAAACGCGGCACCCAGTAGCCGGTTGAGAGCAGATTGCCGAAGGCCCACGCCCCCGTTTCACCCACCATCAGCATGCTCAATCCTGCGAGTCTGAACGGGAGCGGGCGCGGCTTCAGTTCCGGCATCAAGTCCGTGTAGAGCATCCTGCCCTTGCGCACGCGAGGATATACGGCGGCGAGAATGAATGGCGACAGGACCAGCGCGGAGGTCATGTTGTTGAGGATGATCACGTTGCCCAGCATCGCGAACGGCCTGATCGCGAGCAGATTGTCGCCCCATCCGACCAGGTCGGCGCACAGGATGCTCGCGAGCAGACACGCAAAGACATATTTGACAATTCCGATTGGGGTGCGCGGAACCGGGCTTTCGCCGCCACCGATCGTCTCCCACACCTTGAAGGGGACCAGTCCGTACACCAGGTTGGCGAAAAACCCGAAGATGTCGCCGGGCGATGCGCCCCCAAAGAAGTCACCGATCGTGTTGCCGATCGCGCTCCCCCACGCCGCTGCGGGACCGAACAGAAACGAGCAGACGATCGGAATCGCGTTGGCCGGGCGGAGTTCCGTGACACCCGGAATCAGCGGCACCACTTTGAAGGGCACCAGCACAGCCGCATAGAGCGCCGCCGAAATCGCGCACAACACGATCATCCGCGTGTTGCGCCACATCAACCGCAAACCGCTCATCGGCTATTTTCGATACGCGCGACGCGCACGCCTGCGGTAGGATTGGAACGCGATCGGGCACGCGCCAAAAGGCGTTTGGAGCCCAATGCGGAAATGATCGACAGCCACATCCATCTCGACGCTGACCAGTATGCCGACCCGTCAGGCGCAATCAAGCGCGCGCAAGAGGCGGGGGTTGCGGCCATGATCGCCCCGGGGACCGGAGGCGGGTCGAATCAGCAGGTCATCGAATTGGCTCGCCGCTATCCGCGGGTCGTCTACGCCGCCTGCGGCTATCATCCGGAGCGCTTCGACCTGACCGACGCGGACGCAGAAGAGGCGATTGCGACGATCCGCTCCGAGCACAAATCGCTTGCCGCGGTAGGTGAAGTCGGGATGCCCTGGTATGGCGACACGGCGCGGCGGCCCGAGGTTATCGCCAAGGCCAGGCAAATTCTCGCGCGCTTTGCCCGGGTCGCCGTTGAGGTGGATCTCCCGGTAATCATTCACGCGCCGCACGACGGCGCGCTAGAGGCGCTCCGAGTCCTGTGCGAAGCGGGAGTTCAGCGCGCAGTCTTTCACTGGCATAAGTCGGACGATGCCACCACGCGGGCGATCCTCGACGCCGGCTATTTCATCTCGCTAACGCCCGAAGTCGCGTACCGGGATCGTGACATGCGGCTGGCTCGAATGGTTCCGCTGGGACGGATGCTGGTCGAAACCGACGGCCCGTGGCCATTCGGCGGCCCGTTCGAAGGGTGCCCGACCGAACCCTCGATGGTGGTGGAGACCGTGGAAGCAATCGCGCGCGTTCTCAAATTAAGGCGCGAACTGGTCGGCGCGGTTACCACCACCAACGCGCGAATGCTATTCCGAATTCCGCCGTAGTCGTTAGGATAGTTGATCCGAACAAATACCGGCAAGGTGACCGCTTCCGTGTCATTCCGAAATTTTGTATTGAGGAATCCCGGATCTTTGCCGCGTCTTCCTTTCGATTTCCACGTTGCGGAGAGACAAAACCCAGGCCCAGGTTCTGTGCGGACGAAAGTCCGGGATTCCTCAAAAAAAAGTTTCGGAATGACACAAATCGCTCTACCCGAATTATTGCTTGCCGAGACTTGAAATTGATCGAAATTGTTGGAGACTGATTCACAAGCGTCATATGCCGATCTACGAATACGAATGCCAGGCCTGCCATAAGCGAACCAGCGTGCTGACCACGCGCATCAGCGAGCGGGTGCGCGCGCAGTGCAAGCATTGCGGCGGGCGCAAGATGCGCAGGCTGATGTCGCGATTCGCGATGCCGAAGAGCGAGGAGAAGCGGCTCGATTCCCTTTCGGATCCATCCAACCTCGGCGACCTCGATGAAAGCGATCCGCGCAGCGTCGCCAGAATGATGAAGAAGATGGGCAAGGAGATGGGCGAGGAATTCAGCGGCGATGACTTTGACGAAGCGATGGAAGAAATGGAATCGGGCGGCGACCTGGAAGGCGGCGACGGCACCGATTCCAGCAATGACGACCTCTAACTACGGCCGATAGATGGAGTGGCCGCTGAAACTCGCGTCGAAACCGAGGCTTGTGGTCGTGAGTGGATGGACGGGGGCGGGCAAGTCGACGATCGCTGATGCCGTCGCTGCCGACATTGGTGGAACGGTTGCCAGCTTCGACTGGTTGATGTCGGGCCTGCGGGCGTTCCCTGAGGTCTGGGGCGCTGTCGAGACGCCCGCTGAGCGCCAGCGCGAGATCGGCTGGTCGCTCCTCTCCCGAGTCGCAGAGCAGCAGCTGCGCCGACGCGTGTCGTGCGTACTCGATCTGGTTGCGCGCGAAGCACCGCGCGCCAGGTGGCAAAGCCTCGCTGGAAAATTCGGCGCCTCATTTTACGTCGTTGAGTGCATATGCTCGGACGCGGACATCCACCGAGCGCGATTGGAAGCGCGCGATCGTGCGATACCTGACTGGTACGAGCTCACCTGGGCCGACGCGCTCCGTGGACGGCAGAACTACCTGCCTCTCAAGGAGCCCAAGTTCGTAATCGACGCGGTGCAGGATCTCGCATCGAATCTTGCGACGGTACGGTCTTTCCTCGGTATCGGCGACGGGTAGAGTTGCCCGTCGTGTCCTGCGTGTTCACTCCGGCATGAACGACGGGCTCCCGGTCTTTGCGGTCTGGCCTCCGTCCGCGACCAACGCCGCGCCGGTCACGAACGAAGCCAGATCCGAAGCGAGGAACAGCACCACGTTCGCCATTTCCTCCGGCTTTCCGAGCCGGCCGATCGGAATCGCTTCCTTGATCCGTTCCGCAAATCCCGGCTGCTGGAGAGCGGGCGCAAGCAGCGGCGTGTCGATAGCACCCGGGCAGATGCAATTGGCGCGGATTCCATCGCGCGCGTATTCGATCGCGGCGACACGGGTCAGGTTGATAACCCCGGCCTTCGCAGCGTTGTATGCCGCGATTCCATGGTCTGCGCGCAAGCCTGAAATCGACGCGGTATTCACGATCGCGCCGCTGCCCTGCGCGCGCATGATCGGGACCACGCGCTTCATCGCGCGCCACACCGCCGTGAGCCCGACATCGATCATGTAGCTCCACACCGATTCTTCGACATCGGCGAGCCGCCCGGCCGCCTGCGTGCTGGTCTGAGCGGTGGCGGGAAGCCCGAAGGCGTTGTTGTGCAGAAAGTCGATTCGGCCGAACCGGTTTTTGGTTTCGGCGATCATCCGGTCGATGTCGGCCGGTTTGGTAACATCGACGCCGATCGAGATCGCACGGCCACCCGAGTCTTCGATTTGACTCTCGACCGCTTTTGCATTTTCGATGTTGATGTCGGCAACGACGATCGTGCCGCCGCGCGACGCAAATCCGATAGCGGTGGCACGGCCGATTCCCGATCCCCCGCCGGTTACGATTCCAACCTTCCCTTCAAAGCGCATCACTTGCCTCCAGGCCGAATGTCTCTTTCATAGTCAAAGAATCATGAATCAGAAAGGAAACCGCGAGTCTTTTCGAGTCTGAACACCTCGCCCGCTCTTTTGGAGACGACAGAGCCTGCCCTGAGGAGCGAAGCGACGAACCGGTCAAGTGGCGCGGCTCTTGCGTTTTTTTCGCAAGGGCCGTGACGCGCTGTGCGTCGCCCGGCAATGTAAATCGGACTAACCAGTCCGCCGCGGATTGCGCTATCGTCGCGCGAGTAACGCTCAGGGGGACCACGACGGGGAGACTTCGATGAGACTTGCGGGAAAGGTCGCTTTGATCACGGGCGCGGGCTCGGGGATGGGCCGCGCGGCCGCTGCGCTGTTCGCGCGCGAAGGCGCCAAAGTTGCCGCCGTTGATATCAACGAAGCGGCAGCGAAGGAAACCGTCGCCTCAATCGCACGCGAAGGCGGTGAGGCATTCGCGATGCGCGTGGACGTTTCCAACTCGGAAGACGCGCGCTCAATGGCCGACGAAACGGTGCGCCGGTACGGCGGCCTGGATATCCAGTACAACAACGCGGGAATCGAAGGCGAAGGCGGATTTCTCGCCCAGCTTAGCGAAGAGGGCTTCGACCGCGTCATCGCGATCAATCTGCGCGGCGTCTGGCTCGGGATGAAGTACGCGCTGCCCCACCTGATCAAGCGCGGCGGCGGATCGATAATCAACACTGCTTCCGTCGCCGGAATGGTCGCAATCAAGGGCGCGGCCGCATACTGCGCGGCCAAAGCCGGCGTCATTTCGCTGACCCGCGTGGCGGCACTCGAGTACGGACGCTACAAAATCCGCGTCAACTGCATCTGCCCCGGAGTAATCGACACGCCGATGGTCAAGCGCGTCTCCGAAGACGGCGGCGTGACTTCGCAAGACAACAATCGCCTGTCGCTGCTGGGCCGAATCGGTACGCCCGAGGAGATCGCGCGGACCGCCTTGTTCCTAGCCAGCGACGACGCAACCTTCGCCACCGGAGCGCCATTTGTAATCGATGGCGGCTGGATCGCGCGCTGAGGCGGGCATTGCGATGGCAACAGGCATCAGCCGGCTTCAGGGCAAGGTCGCGCTTGTTACCGGCGCGGCCCAGGGGATTGGACGGGCGATCGCGGCGCGGCTCGCATCTGAAGGCGCCGCGGTGGCGATCGCTGACATCCAGGTCGAGGCAGCGGAGCGCACCGCACAGGAACTTCGAGCCGGCGGCGCCAAGGCGATCGCGGTGAAGCTCGACGTGACAAAACTCGAGGACGCAACCCAGGCTGCCGATCGCGTCGAGCAGGAGTTGGGCCCCATCGACATCCTGGTGAACAACGCCGGATGGGACAAACTGGAGCCGTTCGTCAACAGCGCGCCCGAGACGTGGGACAGAATAATCGCGATCAACTATCGCGGTGTTCTCAACTGCTGCCGGGCGATCGCGCCGCGGATGCAGACGCGCTCGAGCGGCAAGATCGTCTCGATATCCTCGGACGCGGGCCGAGTCGGGTCGACCGGCGAAGCCGTCTACGCGGGATGCAAGGCCGCGATAGTCGGATTTTCGAAGACGCTGGCGCGGGAACTGGCCCGCAACAAGATCAACGTCAACGTGGTATGCCCGGGGCCCACCGAAACCGCCCTGCTCCGCGAAGCGATGGCCGGGCGCCAAGGTGTGCTCGATGCGATGACGCGCGGAATTCCGTTGCGGCGCATCGGCCAGCCCGAAGATCTGGCCGGCGCGGTTGCGTTTCTGGCTTCGCCCGATGCTGACTACGTCACCGGGCAGGTGATCAGCGTGAGCGGTGGCCTCACGATGGCGGGCTAGAAGCCGACTTGATCGCGCGCGGGTCGAATGATATCTGAACTAGCGTTCAGAACAATAATTCCAAGGTGCGAACCGCGCAGCGGAGGCGTTGCCCGCGATGAGTGAACCGCAACCAGAGGCCCAGATCAAATTTTCGAGCCCGCACGGGCTGCCGGCGGACTACAAGGATCTGCTGGTCAGGATGTTATCGATCCAGTCGCGAATCGAGTCCGAATACATGCTCGCCGCCGATCGCACCTTGATAAAGCCGCTGGCGCTCGCCCCGACTCCCGAAGACAAGGCGGAATACGCTGCGTTCTGGTCGGACGAGGTTCGGCACGCCAGCTACTGGATGAAGCTGCTCGAAGACCTTGGCGTCCACGTTGACGATGCGTTCATTGCGACGCCGATGCCGATTTATATCTTCGAGATGCGCGATCAGGCCGAGGACTGGCTCGAGTACGGGCTGTTCAGCTTTTTTGCGGACCGCCAGGGCGCATACATGGGCTTCGAATGGGTCGGCTGCTCCTACGAACCGCTCGCCAAAATCGCGGACCGCGTGCACAAGGAAGAACTCGGACACGCGGCGTTCGGATACAAACTGCTGCGCCGCCATCTCCAGCGCGACCCGGAGCACGGGCGCGAGAAGCTGATTCACTATCTGCGCAAGTGGTATCCCGCCGGGCTCGACATGTTCGGCAAGTCGGGGTCGAAGCGCCAGCACGATTTTGTCCGCTGGGGCCTGCGGCGGCGGACCAATGAGCAGATGCGCGACGAATTCGAAGCCGAGGTCAACGGCCTGTTGAACCGGCTCGAGATTCCGATTCCGGATCCGACGGCGGGCCGCCGGTTCATATAGGCCTTCGCCTCCCCTTGCACTCGGTACCGAAGGCGACAACCCTGAGGCGGGAGGACCCTCCTCTTGAAGAAAACAGTAACCCAGGCGGCTTCACGGCGAATCGTCAAACTCAAGCCGAGCGCGCTGCCGCCCGATCCCGACAAGCGCTACGACGCCAACATCGATCACATCCTGCGCGCGGCCGCATCGGTCTTTGCGGAAAAGAGCTTCGGGCTGGCTTCTATTCGCGATATCGCCGCGCACGCACGCATCTCATTCCCTCGCATCTATTACTACCTGCGCAACAAGGAAGAACTCCTCTACCTGATTTCGCGGCGGGCATTCCAAGAGCTGCTCAAACGCGCGGAAGAAGCCGCGCGCAAGACGCCAGATGCCGCGGCGCGCTTGCGCCAGTTCATCGGCGGCCATCTTGAGTATCACATGGACAATCTCGCTGAAATGAAGGTGCTGGTTCGCGAGGCCGACTCGCTTTCGGGGCGCTACTCGGCGGATATCACGCGGCTCAAGCGCGACTATTCGCGCATCTGCCGGAAGATCATCGAGCAGTTCGCCGAAGAGCGCGGGCACGCCCTGGACCGCGAGCAAAGCCGAATCCTGACTTCACTGCTGTTCGGCGCGATGAACTGGTTCTACACCTGGTATGAACCGACGCGCGACTACGAACAGCGCGCGCGAATCATGGACGAAATCTTTCGGATGGTCGCCGGCTCGATTTCGAACCGGTAAGCCGTCGGCGCGGCTCAGATGCTGGACGGATGCACGCCATACCCGGCCGAGTTCCGGGAACGCTACGTGCGCGAAGGCTTTTGGCGCGCCGAGACGATCTCGCAGGCGGTCGCCGCGGCCGCGCGGCAGTATCGCGATCAGGTTGCGATCGTCGACGGGCGCCGCACGATGACCTTCGCGGAGCTGACCGGTGAAGCACAACGCTTTCGCGCCGCGCTGGCAAAGCACGGACTGGGGCGCGGCGACCGGATAGTCGTCCAGCTTCCCAATTGCTCAGAGTTCGCCAGCCTTATGCTCGCCTGCTTCGACCTGGGCGCGATTCCGGTGATGGTGCTGCCGGCCCTCCGGCGCGCCGAACTGGAGTATCTAGCGGCGCTCTCGGAGGCCAGGGCGATCGCGGTCACACCCGAGTATCGCGGTTTCGATCACGCCGGGCTCGCGCGGGAGTTGCAGCGCGATATGCCTTCGCTTGAGACGATCTTCACGACCGCGCCAGCTCGCGGATGCATCGATCTTAACGAACCAGCGCCCGCCGCCGGATTGTTCGGTTCTTCGGAAAGCGATCCTTTCGAGGTTGCCCTGTTTCTTCTCTCCGGCGGAACCACTGGGCTGCCCAAACTGATTCCCCGGACGCATGCCGACTACCTTTACAACGCGCGCGCGACAGCAAAGATCTGCGGCCTTAGTACGAAGAGTCGCATTTTGATCGCTCTTCCGGCCGCGCACAATTTTCCGCTCGCATGCCCCGGCCTGATCGGTGCGATGCTAGCCGGCACCGCAGCGGTCTTCACTCAATCCACGCGTGCCGAAGACCTCGCCGCGACCATAGCGCGCGAGCGCATTACGCATCTGCCCTGCGTTCCGGCACTCGCGATTGCCCTGCTGGATCTGCCCGGTCGGGAGCTCCGAAAGCTCGAATCGCTCCAGGTGATCACCGTCGGCGGGCAGCGGCTTCAGGAACCCACGGCGCGTGCCTTGAAGCGCGCCCTGCCCGCGATCGCGGTGCAGCAGGTGTTCGGGATGGCGGAAGGACTCCTGTGCTACACGCGCCTTGACGATTCCGCCGACATTGCGTGCGGAACCCAGGGGCGGCCGATGTCCGCAGCGGACGAAGTTCGCATTGTCGATACGGCTGGAAACGACGTCGCCCCCGGCGAGTTGGGAGAATTGTGGTGCCGCGGACCATATACGATTCGCGGCTACCATCGCACGCCCGATCGCAACACCGAGGCGTTCTCAGCCGACGGCTTCTATCGCACCGGCGACCTGGTTCGGCGCACCGCCTCGGGTAATTTCGTCGTGGAAGGCAGGATCAAGGATCAGATAAACCGCGGCGGCGAGAAAATCAGCGCCGAGGAAGTCGAGTCGCACCTGATAGCACATCGCGCGATCCTCGCTGTCGCGATCGTCGCAATGCCAGACCGCGCACTTGGCGAGCGTGCCTGCGCCTACGTGACGCTCAAGGCGGGAGAGCAGCTGGAGCTGGATGCGATTCGCGATTTTCTCGCGGCGCGCGGGCTGGCGCGTTTCAAGTGGCCGGAGCGGCTGGAAATTATCGATGCCATGCCGCTGACCAATGTCGGCAAGATCAGAAAAGCCGATTTGCGCCGCGACATAGAGACGCGGCTCGTGGCAGACAGTGATCGCGCGGGCCATCCGGCGTTACAAATGCGCAGAATCGCGCCTGGTGCGCGACGGGAGACTTAGGTCATGGACGTGCAAAAGGGGCTTCGCGAACTCGACGGACTGATCAAGCGCCTAGAACGAAATAATCGCACCCTCAAATCCCATCCAACGATCGAAAAGATCGAGCGCGGTGAGCTGACGATGCCGCAGCTTTGCCACTGGGCGACGCAGCTCTTCATCGGCAACAAGGCACACAACGCCAATATCCTCGGGCTCATCTATGCGAAGTGCGACGACTTTCCCGCGCGCAAGGCGATCGTCGAGAACCTGATCGAAGAGGAACTCGGTCGCATCTCCGGCGCCAATCGATCGCATCCGGAGCTGTACCTCGAATTCGGCGAGGCGCTCGGAATTCCCCGGGAGAAGTTGTCGCGAGCCCGAATGACTCCCGATGCGACCGCGATGGTTCATTGGATGTATTGGCTGGCGGACTCCAAGCCCTGGTACGTCACGCT
>Ga0074044_10001148_pt1 | contig 24342 bp, 19 predicted proteins | sample BogForMeECP23OM1_FD_94443 | JGI IMG/M metagenome (GOLD analysis project Ga0074044, IMG submission 94443) | Bog forest soil microbial communities from Calvert Island, British Columbia, Canada - Bog Forest MetaG ECP23OM1 | ecosystem: Environmental > Terrestrial > Soil > Wetlands ... | reverse complement strand
TACGAGAATATCCGTTTCGTTTATGAGATCGAATCGCGGGTGCGGGAGTTCAAACGAGCCACCATGCCGGTTGAGCCCGTGCCGCAAGAGGAACAGAAAGATAAGCATCGCCCGAACGACAACACCAGTGGACAGCCCGAACCCAGACAGGATCGCAACTATAGTCAAGAAGGAACCCAGCCCGTGCTGGCCTCGCTTACCGATACCCCTGTAGTGATACTGGCCCCACACAGGAGGTTTTCATGAACTGCGCCAACCATCCCGAAACTGCGCCGGTGGCCTATTGCCGCACTTGCGGCAAGCCGCTGTGCGCGAACTGCACCCGAGACGTCAAGGGTGTGATCTATTGCGAGAATTGCCTGGCGGAGCGATTGCACGGGGTTTAGCCGGCAGGCGTGCCGCCCGCGGCCGGATTCGTTTCGTCCGCATCCGCGCCAATTGTGCCGGGGAGCGGGCCGAATCCTGCAGTCGCAGGCATTCTCGCCGGATTCTTTCCCTTTGGCGTGGGCGCGGTGTACTGCGGACAATATGCCAAGGGTCTGGCGCACCTGGTGACCTTCACGCTGTTGGTGTGGGGCGAAACGGTTATAGACAACGCTGGCGTAAATACCATTCTCGGCTTGGGCATTGCGTTCTTTTATGTGTGGCAGATTATTGATTCGGTGCGCACCGCTAAAGCCATCCAGATGGGGCAGCCACCACCCGACCCGTTCGGACTGGCTCAGGCTTTTGGAGCCGCCGAGCCGGCAACGCCGGGGCAGACCACACAGCCGCCGCAAGCGGGCGAAGTAACGCATCCCACCAAAATTCCCACGGTCGCTGTGGTTCTAATTGGTCTCGGCGTGTTGTTCCTGTTGCAAACCGCGGGAGTTTTCGAGTTCGGACGGGATCGGGTGTGGCCGTTCTTTCTGATTGGCCCGGGAATTTGGATGTTCGCCGTCCGCGAGGGCTGGGTTGGTTCGCGGCGAGGTGCTTACGGTCGCAGTGGCCGCAGGCGGACCATGGTCGGGCCGGTCGTGCTGGTCACCATCGGGGTGCTTTCGCTGCTCGGGAGTTATGGTGGCCCTCGCTGGCACCGCACTTGGCCGCTGCTGCTGCTTGCGATTGGCATAACAAAACTGTTGGAGGGCAGGACACCGCCGGCGCCGCCCGCGATGCCTCCGGGAATGGGGCCGCCGGGTAGTGTAACCACTGATGTTCCGGCGCCCACCAGCGAGGTACGAAATGGCTAGCCCGGTGCAAGCGCCTCCACCTCGCTACCGGCGATCGTTGTCCGGTCCGATCATATTGATCGCCGCTGGCACCGTGTTTCTGCTGGGAACCATGGGCGTGCTCGACTGGCACAACCTGGGGCACTGGTTCGCGCATTATTGGCCGGTGCTGCTCATTATTTCGGGCGTGATCAAGCTGATCGAATATCAGCAAGCGCAACGGCTGGGCACGCGCGCCTCGGGCATCAGCGCAGGCGGAGTTTTTCTGATCATTGCGATCATCTTTTTTGGGCTGATCGCGACTCAGGCTTCCCGCTTTAATTGGGGACAACTGAAAGATCAAATTGACATCAACGATGACGGTGATTTTCCCTTTTTCGGATCCAAATATAATTTTGACGACCAACTGGCTCAAGCCTTCCCTGCCGGAGCCAGCCTTCACGTGAATGACATGCGGGGCGCGGTGAATATTATTGCCTCTGAGGATGATCAGATTCGCGTAGTGGTTCACAAGCGCATTAACGCCGAGAGTCAGGGCGAAGCCGACAAATGGAACGCCAGCACGAAACCGCAAATCACGGTCAGCGGCAGCGTGGTCACGCTGAACGCGAACAATCAGGGGGCGGGCGATCATTGGGTGGCGGAGGATTTGGATGTATCGCTTCCCCGCAAGGCTGCGGTAGTTGCGTCCACACGCTACGGGGATGTCAGCATAACCGGTCGTGACGGTAATTTGGACATTACCAATCAGCACGGCGAGGTCAACACCACAGACATTAACGGCAAAGTCGGGCTCAATTTGGATCACAGTTCAGCGCGGATTTCGCAGGTGGCCTCAGACGTATCTATCGAGGGCCGCGCCAACGATGTTTCGATCGAGGACGTCAAGGGCGCAGTGCACCTCGACGGCGAATTCATGGAGAGTGTGAAGCTGGCGAAGATCAGCCAGCCGGTCGTGTTCAAATCATCCCGCACCAACATGGATTTTTCGCGGCTCGATGGCGACCTCAATCTGGACTCGGGCGACTTGCAAGCCTCGGATTTGATAGGCCCCCTGCGCCTGAACACGCGATCGAAAGACATTCGCCTGACAGGTATCTCGGGGGACGTGCGGCTGCAGGATGAGAACGGCTCGGTCGAACTGCGCGTGAACAAGATTGGCAGCATGCAGGTAGAAAATCGCAAGGGCGATATCCAGATTTATTTGCCGGACAAAGCAGGCTTCCAGGTCGATGCGCGAGCGCGTAATGGGGAAGTCGAGACCGATTTCGACCAACTGAAGGTCGACAACTCGAACGACCAGGCAACCGCCACCGGAATCATCGGGGGAGGCGGACCCCACCTGGTGGTCAACAACGAGCACGGAACCATCGAGATTCGCAAAGCCTCGTCAGCGGCGGAAATGCCGGTAGCACCAATCCCACCAAAGGCACCCAAAGTACCTCGCGCCCCCGCAGCGCCGAAGCCCCCGCAGGTCACGGAAAACTGAGCTTGGTGTGCGAAAAGCCTCCTGAATTGGAAAGCGAGCAAGATGAGCTCTGTTTTGACTGGAGCGGCGATTCCAGCGCTGCACGGATTCGCCCCGGAGAAGATTCACGCCCCGCATGGGCGCCATGACGTTCGCGGATTCTGTTTAGCTTGCGGCTTCCTTTATTTCGGGGAAATCTTCTTCCCAGTACTCGCTGGGACGGCGCGCTTCTTTGCCGGGTTGCGATTCGATTCCGCGCAACTGGACGCGGCGAATTTTGCCGGAGATAGTTTTAGGGAGTTCGGAAAATTCGATGCGGCGGATGCGCTTGTAGGGACCGAGACGAGTACGGATGAATTTGAAGAGTTCGCGGGCCACATCGGCCGATGGCTGAATGCCGGGCTTCAGGGTGATGAATGCCTTGGGTACATTCCAGCGGATTGCGTCGGGACTGGGGACCACTGCGGCTTCGGCTACGCAGGCATGCTCGATCAGGGCGCTCTCGAGTTCGAAGGGGCTTAGGCGATAGTCGGAGCTTTTGAAGACGTCGTCGGCGCGGCCGATGTAGGTGAAGTAGCCGTCGGGGTCGCGGCGGGCTACGTCGCCGGTGCGGTAGTAGCCTCCGGCAAAGCATCTGGCGGTGCGCTCGGGGTCGTCGATGTAGCCTTGCATCAGGCTGATGGGCTTGGGGTCGGAGATGACGGAGATCTCGCCGTCGTCGGAATCGTGGCCGTCGGAATCGAGCAGAACGACCTGATGCCCGGGCGAGGGCTTGCCTACGGCTCCGGGCTTTACGGGTTGTCCGGGAAAATTGCCGAGGAGGAGGACATTTTCGGTTTGGCCGAAACCGTCGCGGATGGTGATGTTCCAGGCGGCACGGACCTGCTCGATTACTTCGGGGTTGAGCGGTTCGCCGGCGCTGGCCAGCTCTTTTAACTTCACTGGGAAGGACTTCAAATCCTCGAGGATGAAGAGACGCCAGACGGTTGGCGGGGCGCACATCGAAGTTACGCCGCAGCGGGCTACAACCTCGAGGGTGCGCTTGGCGCTGAAGCGCTCGTAGTTGTGGACGAAGATGGTGGCGCCGGCGTTCCATGGGGCGAAGAAGCTGCTCCAGGCGTGCTTGGCCCATCCGGGAGTGCTGATGTTCAGGTGGACGTCGCCGGGGCGGATGCCGATCCAGTACATGGTGGCGAGGTGGCCTACGGGATAGCTTTGGTGGGTGTGCAGGACCAGCTTGGGGAGGGCGGTGGTGCCCGAGGTGAAATAGAGCATGAAGGGGTCGGTGGGGTTGGTGTCGGCGTCGGGAGTGAAGTTCGGGCTTTGGTCGTAGGCTTGGGCGTAGGGGATCCAGCCGGGTTGCTCTCCTCCGACCAGGATGCGGGTGTAGTCGCCGCCCAGGCTGGTGAATTTTTCGGTCAGGCTGGGGATGGTGATTACGTGGCGGGCTTGGCCGCGGTCGAGGCGGTCGCGTAGATCGGGAATGGTCAGCAGCGTGGCGGCGGGGATCACGATGGCTCCCAGTTTTAGGGCGGCGAGCATGATTTCCCAGATGGCGACCAAGTTAGGAAGTTGGACGATGAGGCGGTCACCGCGGCGGACTCCGTGCTGGCGCAGGAAGTTGGCAACCTGGTTGGAGCGGGCTGACATCTCGGCGAAGCTCAGCTTGAGTTCAGGGGCGTTTTCGTCCACGATCCAGAGTGCGGGCTTATGGTTGCCGCGTGCGACGGTATCGAAGTAATCGAGCGCCCAGTTGAATTTATTGAGCTGAGGCCAGCGGAAATCGCGGTAGGCGGTTTCGTAATCTTCGCGGTGGGTGAGCAGGAACTCGCGGGCTGCTAGAAAAGACTTGAGGCCCTCACGCTGATGAACATTGGCGGTTTCCGATTGGCTGGCTGCCATGGGCAACTCCTGGGGGCTGGCCCGACTATTGTACGCTTTGCCAACAATGATGGATCCGCTAATGATTGACGAAGCGGGGTTGCAGGTTCCTGGCGGATTATTTTGGCGGGCGAGTCGCCCGCCACCACACGGTCTGCACACGGTTCAAGGCAGCGGACAGCAGTGTCCGCTCTACACGTAGCATCTACAGTAAACACCGTATATGGCAGCCATCCAGGAGTCATTAACATCCAATGGGCTTGGTGTTGCCTTAATTATTTTTCCCGCCGCGTAGCTTCAGCCGGTCTTCGTATGAAAGAGTGAGTAAGCTGTCGCTTATGCGAAGGAGCGTATGCCTCAAAGGGACGAGGAAAAGAATATGGCCGGGCAAATACTGATCGTCGACGATCACGATTTCGTCAGACGCGGTCTTCGATCCCTGCTTTCCACTCGCCCCGAATGGACGATTTGTGGGGAAGCGGCGGATGGGCTGGAGGCGATTGAGAAGGCAAAGGCCTTGCGGCCCGACGTCGTGCTGATGGATGTTTCTATGCCTCGAATGAACGGGCTGGAGGCCAGCCGCGTCATTCGGAGAGAAGTTCCGGAAACCAAGATCATAATTGTCAGCCAGGTTGATCCCGGAATTGTTAGTCAGAAGACCCGGCGAGAAGATGTTACGGCTTACGTGGCCAAGAGTGATCTTGGGCAACACTTGCTGCCGATGCTGGAGCGGATCCTTGGCCGTCCACCGGCTGAGGGCAGGTCGGAATTGGCGCGAGCGACCTCATTTTCGGCGGGATGGTTGGCTGGAGGGGGAGAATTGGGCAGGATGATTCGGGAACGCGATTGGTCACAGACACCACTCGGTCCGCTGGAAAGTTGGCCGCAAAGCCTGCGGACTTCTGCCAGTATTTGCGTGGCTTCGCGCTTTCCCATCGTGTTGTATTGGGGGCCGGAGTTCGTGGTCCTCTACAACGACGCGTATAGCGCGATTTTGGGCAGCAAACATCCCTGGGCGTTAGGACAGAGGTGTCGCGATTGCTGGGCGGAGATCTGGGACACCATCGGCCCCATGCTGGAAGGGGTGGTCCAAACCGCGGAGGCGACCTGGTCGGATGACTTGCTGCTGGTTTTGCATCGCTATGGCTACGCGGAAGAATGCTACTTCTCTTTTTCATTCAGCCCGGTGCGAGTGGAGGAAGGGGCGGTGGGCGGCGTATTCACCGCTGTGATGGAAACCACGGACAAGGTTATTGGCGAGCGCCGACTGCGGACTCTGCGGGATCTGGCGGCGAAAGCGGTTGACGCCAAGAGCGAAGAGGATGCTTGCCGAATAGCGGCGGAAACGCTTTCGCAAAACTTGCGGGATATTCCATTTTCAGCATTGTGTGCCGTCGCAGACAGCGGATTTCGGGTTCTGTGCAGTGCGGGCATTCCCGCGGATCACGGGCTGCGATCGTTGATCTCCGAGGCAGGTTCCACGGTTGGGGCGAAACTACGGCAGGTCATGGATTCGGGTCAGACGCTCGAAGTCGATCTTCAGAGCCTGGGCTGCGAGATGCCTTACGGGGCGTGGGACGCGCCAGCTTCGAGTGCGCTCTTCATGCCGGTTCCCGCCGTCGGCAAGGATGGCTCGCCTGGAGTTTTGGTGTGCGCCGTCAGCCCGAAGAAAAAACTCGACGAGAACTACCGGACTTTCTTCAGCCTGGTGAATCGTCAGATCGCGAGCAGCATCGCGGATGCGCGTTCGCACGAGGAAGAACGGAAACGCGCGGAAGCGCTGGCGGAAATCGATCGCGCCAAGACACTTTTCTTCAGCAATGTGAGCCACGAGTTCCGCACCCCACTGACGTTGATGCTGGGTCCGATCGAGGAAGCGCTGTATGGGGGAAAATTGCCGCCGCAAACTTATGCGCAGCTCATGATGGTTCACCGCAATGGGCTGCGGCTTCTAAAGCTGGTCAATACGCTGCTGGATTTTTCCCGCATTGAAGCGGGGCGGGTTCAGGCGGCTTATGAACCCACCGATCTGGCCGGTCTGACGGCGAACCTGGCCAGTGTCTTCCGGTCCACGGTCGAGCGGGCGGGCATGCGGCTGATCGTGGATTGCCCTGCTTTGTCTCAGCCGGTCTACGTGGACCGGGATATGTGGGAAAAGATTGTCCTGAACCTGATTTCCAACGCATTCAAATTCACCTTGCAGGGCGAGATTGCGGTCGAGCTTAAGCCGGCTGAGGAAGGCGTGGAGTTGTCAGTCCGTGACACTGGGGTGGGAATTACTTCGGAAGAGATGCCGCACATTTTTGAGCGCTTTTACCGGGTGCAGAATGCGCGGGCCCGGACGAACGAGGGGACGGGCATTGGCTTGGCATTTGTGCACGAGTTAGTCAGATTCCACGGCGGGTGGATAAGAGTGGAGAGCGATCCCGGCGCCGGAACCACGTTCAGAGTCTGGGTTCCGTTTGGAAGCGCGCATCTGCCGGCGGAGCGCATACAAGCTGCACGCCTTGAGGTCTCAACCGCTCTGGGTGCGGAGCCTTACATCGAAGAAGCACTGCGCTGGCTTCCCGATCAGGAGGCTGCTGCGGAAGCATCTGATTTTCCGGCGTTGCAGGAGTTGCCAGCACCGCGGGCGAGTGAAACAAGGGCCACGCCGGTTCAGCGAATTCTTCTTGCCGATGACAATGCGGATATGCGCGAGTACGTGCAACGGTTGCTGAGCGAGAATTACGAAGTGGAGGCGGTGGCGAACGGGGAATTAGCTTGGAAAAGCGCGCGGGAGCGGGCGCCTGACCTGATCCTGGCGGATGTGATGATGCCGCAGATGGGTGGCTTCCGCTTGCTGAGAGAATTGCGTGGCGATGAGGCGTTGAAGAGTACGCCGGTCATTCTGATATCGGCGCGGGCGGGTGAGGAATCACGTATTGAAGGGCTGGAGTGGGGAGCGGACGACTATCTGGTCAAACCTTTTTCTGCGCGAGAACTGCTGGCTCGAATTGCCTCGCATCTGACCATGGCACGGATTCGCCGGGATGCGGCGAAGCTGGAGCGAGTACTCCGCTCTGAAGCCGAGATCGAACGCACCCGGCTGCGCGCCGCTTTCAGTCAAACTTATGCCTTCATGGTTTTTCTGAGTCCCGATGGGACGGTGATCGATGCCAACCGTGCGGCCATCGAGGGATCCGGGTTCACGCGGGAACAAATTGTGGGGCGCAAGTTCTGGGAACCGTGGTGGTCGTCGTTGCTGAAAGAAGCGGAAATCCTAAAAACCAGCATAAGGAGAGTCGCTGGGGGTGAATCGGTTCGGGAGGAGTGCCAGTACTGCATGGCAGACGGCAGAGTACGTTTTGCCGACCGCACGCTTACGGCAGTGAGGGATGACAATGGCAGTGTGGTGATGATTGTTGCGACCGGTTTGGACATTACAGAAGCCAAGGAATTGCGGAACCGCTTAGAGGAAAGGGTCCGCGAACGCACCGCCGAATTGATGGAGACGGAAGCGCATTTGCGGGCAGTTACAGGCCGTTTGCTGCAGATACAGGATGAGGAGAGACGACGGATCGCTCGGGAACTCCACGATAGCGCGGGGCAGTTACTTGCCGCTTTGAAAATGAATCTGGCTCCGGTGGAATCGAAAATTCTGGAAGTGAGTTCCGGTCTCGCGAAAAACGTGAGCGAGAGCATTGTTCTGGTGGATGAACTTTCCCGGGAACTTCGCACCATGTCTTATCTGCTGCATCCGCCGCTGTTGGACGAGGCGGGATTGGAGTCGGCGCTGCGCTGGTATGTGGACGGGTTTGCAGAACGGAGCAAGATCAAGGTTGAGTTTGATCTTGATCCCGGGGTGGGCCGGTTGCCGCGGGAGATGGAAACGGCAATCTTCAGGATGGTGCAGGAGTGCCTGACCAATGTTCATCGCCACTCCGGCAGCGCCACGGCCAACATTCGAATCCGCCGCGATTCGAAGGCGATCCAGCTAGAGGTGCGCGACCAAGGAAAAGGAATTCCAGGAGGAGGTTTTCATATATCCGGGCCGGCCAAGCCTGGGGTTGGAATTCAGGGAATGCGCGAACGGGTCAGGCAACTTGGGGGACAGATTGAGATTCGTTCCGGGGACGCAGGTACTACGATAGTGGCAAATCTTCCGGTTCGCGAGGCGGCGGTCCAGCCGGTGCTGGTTGATGTAGTTGAGGCGGCATCGTGAGAGTGTTTAGTTCATCGCCTGACATTCCCGTTGTGTACCTTTGTGTCCTTTGTGGTTAAGGCTCTTAAAGGCATCAACCACAAAGGACACAAAGGTCCACAAAGGAATCCCAGAGGGAACTTCAAAGGCAGCGGACAGGAGTGTCCGCTCTGCATTGGGCGTCACTGCCAGATGTGACGCGGCTCACGGCATTTGTGCGCCTCAAAGGTTCACCCTTGCAAATGAGGGAGGGCCCGGAGATCCTCCTTTAGTCTGAGTCAGCAGTTCCGAATGCGACCGCCGGAGAGCGCTGGCGTTTTCTTCGCGTGTGTTTCTTGCCTTCACGCTTTCCTGTGGCCAGCAAAGAATTCTATGTCTCCTAATTCTTCCGCGAGGAAACTTCAATGCTGCATCTTGATACTGGCAACACAGGTTTCATGATTTTATGCACCAGCCTGGTCATGCTGATGACGCCCGGTCTCGCCTTTTTTTATGGCGGGTTGGTAGGGCGCAAGAACGTGCTCGCCATCATGATTCAGAGTTTTGTCTCGATGGGCTGGACGACGGTGCTCTGGTATATCTACGGCTACTCTCTCTGTTTCAGCGGAGACTGGCACGGGGTCATCGGGGATTTCCACAACGCATTTCTTCGCGGGGTCGATCTCAGTACCCCGTCGCCGAATATCACCATTCCGGCATTTGTGTTTATCGCATATCAGATGATGTTCGCCATTATCACGCCCGCGCTGATCTCGGGCGCGTTCACCAACCGGGTCACATTCAAGGCGTACATGTTGTTTCTGACCGGCTGGCTGACCTTGGTTTATTTTCCCTTCGTCCATATGGTTTGGGGTGGAGGCATGCTGCAGAAATGGGGCGTGCTGGATTTTGCGGGTGGCATTGTGGTGCACAACATCGCGGGCGTCGCCGCTCTGGCTTCCGTGCTGTATGTGGGGAAGCGGCGCACGGCGGATCGCGGCCCGCACAGCATTCCGCTGGTTGCTTTGGGAACCGGGCTACTGTGGTTTGGATGGTACGGCTTTAATGCGGGCAGCGAAATGCGAGTAGATTCGGTGACTGCCACCGCATTTCTCAACACCGATTTAGCGGCCTCGTTCGCGGCTGTGACCTGGATGCTGGTGGCATGGTTCAACGAAAAAAAGCCTAAGTTCCTGGGTTTGCTGACTGGAGCAGTTGCCGGACTGGCGACCGTCACTCCCGCGGCGGGTTATGTTTCTCCAACTACCGCGGTCATCATCGGCTGTGTTTCCGGCGTGGTTTGCTACTACGCGGTCGAAATGAAGAACAGACTGCACTGGGATGATGCACTGGATGTTTGGGGAGTTCACGGTGTGGGGGGCTTCCTCGGCATCGTCATGCTGGGAATCTTTGCCAACCGGCAATTTAATCCGGCCGGGGCGAATGGACTGCTTTACGGCGATCCCACATTTCTGTTGAAACAAGTCGTGGCGGTGACTTTCTCGTCGGTTTGGGCCTTCGTGTTTACCTACGGGATGCTGCGAATCATCGACGCCTTCACGCCGGTGAAAGTCAGCGAGATGAGCGAAGAAATCGGCCTGGATGAATCGATCCACGGCGAACATGCCTATGAGGAGGGTATAGAACAACACGAAGAACTGGTTCACGCCGGTGAAAGCTGGCCGAGTCGAAACCGGTTCTAGTGCCAGAGCGGCATCAATGAAGGGGCGCGGCTTCGGTGGAATGGGCCGCGCCCGAGGGTTCGTTCAGGAGCAGGCGGTCGGTTTCGGAGTTGTAGGTGAAGATCTCGGCGTAGCGTCCCCAATTCAGGGCGGTGTCGATCTGGCGTTGAACATCTTCCTGGGAGAAGTGCTCGTCCAGAACGTCGCGGAAGAATTCTATGGGAATTGTCCGGTCGGACTTTCGCTCGAGAGCATTCCGGATTTGTTGAATCAGGGTGACGTGGCTGAGGACCGCTTCCCGAAAGAGCTTTTTTCGGGTGGTGATATCGGCTTCGGCAAATTCCTTTCCGGCGGGAGTAATCTGCACGTCTCCCTGGGTTGAATTGGCGAAGCCCAACATGACGGCCTCGTCGACGATGGGAAAGAGGTCGTCCACTTCCATGAGCAACTCTTCGGCGAGGTGGTACAAATCTTCCTTACCGCCACGATCGTTCAGGAACTCGAGCAGTCCGGCCATGCCGCCGGCGGTTGCGTGGGGCAATACCTGGAATGAAGGTTTGCGCGGCGTGGGCAACGTCGTGACTGGGCCGAATTCTATTTCAGGCTGGGTCATTACCTTGTAGATGTAATCCACGTAGATAAGAAATTCGGCGGTCTTGCGATCGCGCGGCTGAGGCAGAGAAATGCGGAAGTCGGCGCGGATCTTTGCGGGATGGGTTCCGAGTACGACGATTCGATCGGCCAGCAGAACGGCTTCTTCAATATTGTGCGTGACCAGGAAGATGCTTTTGGTGGGGATCTGGTGGTTGATCCAGAGTTCCATCAGTTCGCGGCGAAGGCTTTCGGCGGTGAGCACATCGAGCGCGGAAAAGGGCTCGTCCATGAATAGCACTTCGGGTTCTACGGCGAGGGCGCGGGCAAATCCGACGCGCTGTTTCATGCCTCCGGAGAGTTCCTTAGGATAGGCATTTTCAAAGCCTTTGAGTCCCACGATGGCCAGAGCTTGCAGGGCCTGGCGATGACGGTCGGGGTGCTGCAGGCCGCGTGCTGTGAGCGGAGCTTCGACGTTTTCCAGCACGGTTAACCAGGGGAATAAAGCGAAACTCTGGAAAACCATGCCGATGTTTGGAGGGCAGCCGTCGAGGGGTTGGCCGTGCACCAGAACCGTGCCAGCGGACGGAGTGGTCAATCCCGAGAGAATTCTAAGCAAGGTCGACTTGCCGGATCCGGAGGGTCCGAGCAAGGCGCAGATGATGCCGGACTCGACCGCCAGATCCATGGGAGCGATGATCTGAATTTCCCTGCCGTCGGGCTGGGCGTAGCGCTTTTCGATCTGACGCCCTTCGATGATGATTTCGCCGGGCTGGGGAGGCGGCGGTTCTGGCGGGTGGACTGTTTCTGGTTTTTGCTGGGCTTGAGGTTCGGGAACTACTTCACCTGAAAGTTCGTCCATCATGCGCTGCCAGGCCTCTTCGGGGAGTTCGTCGAAGAAGCGCATGCGGTCGTCGGGATTAATTTTGTCGACTAGGTCGCGCATTTCTTCCGCGGGCAGAGAGTGCAGCAGGACGTATTGGTGATAGTAGGGAAAATGAGCGACGACGACGGCGGCTAGGTCTGGAGGCAAGTGGCGGAATAGAGATTGTTGCTGGTCGAAAGGAAGGTCGGCCAATGCCGCAGCCGACTGGCCCGTGTCGCTCGTCTGAAGCAAAGCTACGGCTTCGTTCCAGTGGGACTGGGAAACAGCGTTGCGAAGGCTGTCGGTGATTGGTGAAGTCATTGGGAGTTCGGACTCCTGAAACAAATTACAACCAATGGGTTGGGAATGGCTAGGTATGATTTGTCGGCTTGGCGGCTGCGGCTTGGGTTACTCGGGTTATTCCTCGGACTTGGCGGGCGAGTCGCCCGTCACCACACGGTCTGCGATCAACGGCAGCGGACAGGAGTGTCCGCTCTACACGGTACAATTACGGGGTGAGCGCAGCTACCACTTCGCCGGTCTCGAGTGAGACATCGGCGCACAGCCGCCGGCCGTACACGTTGTGGCAGAGATTTTTGCTTTGGCTGATTACGTGGGCGGGGTTTCTGGCGATTCGGGTAATCGGTCCGACGTTGAGATTGGCAGTGTCGTTTGAAGATGGCGGGCCGTCGGGGATCGAGACGCGTCCCATGATTCTGGCGTTTTGGCATAGCTGCATTTTTCCCGCGACCTATGTCTGGCGGAGCTTGCAGATCAGGGTACTGAGCAGCGATAGTTTTGATGGGGAATGGACGGGGCGGATTATCCGGAAATTTGGTTTTGTGAAGGTGCGTGGGTCGAGCAGTCGGGGAGCGGTGCGGGCGTTGCTGGGCATGCGGCGGGAACTCGAGCAAGGCTGGGCCGTGGCGTTTACTATTGATGGGCCGCGCGGGCCACGATTCGTGGCTAAGCCAGGCCCGGTTTTGTTGGCGCGTGCGACTGGGGCGCCCATGGTGGCGTTTCATATCGCGGTGGAGAAGGCCTGGATTTTGAATACTTGGGACCGCTCGATGATTCCGAAGCCGTTTTCGCGCGGGCTGATGCGAGTAAGCCGGCGGATTGTGGTTCCGGGGGACGCGGACGATTCTCAGAAGGAAAAATTTCATGGGGAATTGCAAGCCGCGTTGGAGCGAGTACGGGACTTCGCGGAGGCGAATGTGGGGAGGGTGGGGAGTGCGGAGTTTCCGGTAGGGAAAAGTTAATCATTGCGATTGGAGAGCCGCCTGCTTGCTCGGCCTGGACGGGTCTGAGACCCGTCCCCACACAGCCTCGTCACCACACGGGCGGGTTGAATGAGAAATGAGGGTTAATGGCTGCGATTATTTTGGACGGCAGCAGGATCGCTGGCGAAATTCGCGCCGAGGTCGCGTCTGAGGTAAGGACGATGACGGCTGCGGGGATGCGTCCGGGACTCGCGGTGGTTCTGGTTGGGCATAACCCGGCGTCGGAGGTTTATGTTCGAGGAAAGGTAAAAAGCAGCGGCGAGGTCGGAATTTACAGCGAGCAGCATACTCCGCCGGAGACGGTTTCCACGGAGGCGCTGCTCGAGTTGATCGCTGACTTGAACCGGCGCGATGAGATCGACGGCATTCTGGTACAGCTTCCGTTGCCTGCTCACGTGGATTCCAAGAAAGTCTTGATGGCGGTCGATCCGGCAAAGGATGTGGATGGGTTCCATCCGATGAACGTCGGATTCCTTTCCACGCAACGGCCGGGACTGGTGCCGTGCACGCCGGCTGGGATTATTGAGATCCTGAAACGCAGCAAGATTCCAATTGCCGAAAAGGAAGCGGTAGTGGTCGGGCGCAGCGATATTGTGGGGAAGCCGACAGCGATGCTGTTAATCAACGGCAATGCGACGGTTACGGTTTGCCATTCGAAGACGCGGGATCTTCCTGGGGTTTGCCGGCGGGCGGACATTCTGGTGGCGGCGATTGGCCGGGCCGGAATGATTACGCGGGAATTCGTGAAACCCGGCGCGACGGTGGTCGATGTGGGCATGAACCAGGTGACGGATCGGGCGGAGTTTGAGCGGTTGTTCGCGGGGAATGCGAAGCGGGAGGAAACATTTCGCACAAAAGGTTCCACGCTCGTGGGGGACGTCCATCCCCAAGTCGCGGAAGTTGCGGGAGCGATTACGCCGGTGCCTGGGGGGGTGGGGCCGTTGACGATTGCGATGTTGATGTCGAACACCGTGCGGGCGGCGAAGCGGCGGCGAGTGGCGGAGCTTTCGCGGGTTTGAAACATTTTCACCACAGAGACACGGAGACACGGAGAAAACAAATTCAAGATTCTGTCGCTCGATCTGGCCTTTGCTTCTTGCGTCGTGGAGATGGAGCCAGATTTCCTAGAGTGGTTTCCTCTGTGTCTCCGTGTCTCTGTGGTGAATTGGTTTTTTAAGATGAGGCTGAATTGCTGAAAGTCGGACTGACCGGCGGGATTGCTTCCGGCAAATCCGTGGTGGGCGAAATGTTTGTGGCGCTTGGGGCTCATCTCATTCAGGCGGATGCAATTGCGCACGAACTCATGCAGCCGGGGCAGGCGGTTTATCGCGAAGTGGTCCGGCATTTCGGGGAGGGGATTCTCAATGCTGACGGCACCGTGCATCGGGCGCGGCTGGCAGAGGCGGCGTTTGGAGCGGGTGGCGGAAACAAAGATTCCCGCATTCAGGAACTGAATCAGATTGTGCACCCGGCAGTGATTCAACGGCAGGAAGAGTGGATGGCGGAAGTTGGCCGAAGCGATCCGCGGGCAATCGCGATAGTGGAAGCGGCGCTGATTCTGGAAGCGGGTTTGGTGAAGGGTTTCGACAGGTTAGTGGTCGTGACCTGCCGTCCTGAACAGCGACTTCAACGCTGGGCCGCGCGGGTGGGCGTCGATGAAGAAAGCGCGCGGCGGGAGGTTGGCCGCCGCATGGCAGCGCAGTTTCCGGATGACGAGAAGATCAAGGCGGCGGATTACGTGATCGATAACTCGGGATCGTTGGATGAAACTCGCGAGCAGGTGAGTAAAGTTTTCGGCGAACTCAAACGCGCGGCGGAGGGTAAAAGCTTCTGATCGCCGAGTTGGCGGAGAAAGGCCGCTGAGCGCGCAGAGAAAAACACCTGAGTGGGCTTAGGTTTTGCTTCATACTGCAACGTGCCCCATCGATAATTTAATACAATGAATGTGGATCGGGAAGGTTTCTGAAACTATGAAGCTGCTTCGACCTGTCTTGCTCGCCGTTATTCTCGCTGGCGGGTTTTTCTATTTCACGACTTATCGTTCGGGCCGGGTCGGGTTGACCGACTGGGTCGGACATCCGAGCAACATCGAGATCAGCGAGGCGGCTGGCAGCGATGCACTTGATGCGGAAGAGCAAAACAACATTACCGTCTATCGCAAGAATATTGGTTCGGTGGTAAACATTACGTCCAAGGCAGTCACGTTCGACTTCTTCTACGGGCTGGTGCCGGAGGAAGGACAGGGATCGGGTTTCATCATCGACAAAGAGGGACACATACTCACCAACTACCATGTGATCGAGAAGGCGAGCCAAATCAAAGTGACACTTCACAATCGCAAGACATATACGGCAACTATCGTAGGCGTCGATCGCTCACACGATTTGGCCGTGATTCAGATCAAGGCGCCCGACCTCGCGCCGATGGTATTGGGCAACTCGGGCAATTTGCAAGTCGGTCAGAAGGTATATGCGATCGGCAACCCGTTTGGGCTGTCGGGTACATTGACCCGCGGCATTGTGAGTTCGATCCGTCAAGTGCAGGAGCCCGATGGCATGAGGATTGACGATGCCATCCAGACGGATGCCTCCATCAATCCAGGAAACTCTGGCGGGCCGCTGCTTAATATGCATGGCGAGGTGGTCGGGATCAATACGATGATCGCATCGAGCGTGGGACAGAGCGCGGGCATTGGTTTTGCGATTCCGATTAATACGGCGAAAGCGGTGATCAACGATCTGCTCACCTCAGGCCGGGTGCGGCGTCCGGCGCTGGGCGTGAGCACCATCCCTATTGATCCTAATGTGGCGGATCAAATGGGACTGGCGTCGGATTATGGACTGCTGATTGTGCAGGTGGTGCCGGGAAGCGCGGCGGAGAGCGCCGGCCTTCGCGGCGGGACCGAGCGCGCGTTTCTCGGCAACATTCCGATTATGGTGGGCGGAGACCTTATCGTTGCCATCGATGGGGAAAAAGTGGAGGATCAGCAAGAACTGGCGCAGATCATGAATAACCATCGCGCCGGGGACACGGTGCGGGTCACGATCTATCGTGGGAAGAGGAAGATGGATGTGAGCGTGACGCTGGGCGAGGCGAGGCAGCAGGTGTGAGAGTTATCAGCTTTCAGCTTGTGCAACCTCAGAACCCTTTTCAAGTTACGTTCCACTTTTTATGCGGCGGTTTCTTCGAAGAAGTCTTCGATCTCGTTTACTTCTTTGTCGGTGAGCTGGAATTCTCCAGCGCGCATTACGCCGTCGGCTTGGCGCGCGTTTCGCGCGCCCACGATTGCGCCTGTGACGGCGGGATTTCGTAGCGTCCAGGCAATGGCCACTTCGCCCGGGGAACGGCCGTAACGTTTTCCGATCTCGCGGAGCCGCTCTACCAGGGCAAGATTGCGCGACAGCCTGGGCTCTTTGAATTCAGGATCGCTGCTGCGCCAGTCATCTTTCGGCAACCTCGCAACCCGTTCTCGGGTCATCGCTCCCGTCAAAAGTCCGGAAGCCATGGGGGAATAGACGATTACGCCGATCCCTTCCCGCAGGCAGTAAGGGAGGATGTCCTGCTCGACGCTGCGATTGATGAGTGAATACGGCGGCTGCAACGAGGTAATGGGCGCAATGCTCTGCGCACGGCGCATTTGTTTGACATCGAAATTGGAGACGCCAATCCAGCGTACCTTGCCCTGCCGTTGCAGTGCGGCAAGGATGGACCACCCTTCTTCAAGCTCGGAGGAATCTGGGTCGGGCGGCCAATGAATCTGGTACAGATCGATCGTGTCCACAGCCAGGCGGCGGAGACTGTCTTCGACTTCGCGGCAAATCGAATCCGCATGCAGAATCTTCTGGATGTTGCCTTGCGCGTCCCAGCGCAAGCCGCATTTGGTGAAAACGTAGGGCTTGGCGCCAGACCAGCTCTTGAGCGCCCGGGCAACGACTTCTTCGGAGTGTCCCAGCCCATAGACCGCGGCCGTATCGATCCAGTTCACGCCCAGTTCGAGGGCGCGATGAATGGCCGCGATGGAGTCATTGTCGTCCTGCGCTCCCCACGCGAACTGCCAGCCACCGCCGCCGATAGCCCACGCTCCGCAACCGACCGGAGTGATGTTTAAATCGGAGTTGCCAAGCCGCCGGGTTTGCATTTCCAATTCTCCTAGGTCGTTGGTTTCGCAAGTCCCAAATCTAAAGCAGATGATACAAGCAGCATGAACGTCGATTCAGTTCGAGACTATTGTCTCTCTTTTCCGCGGGCAAAGGAAACTTTGCAGTGGGGCGAGACACTCTGCTTCAAAACAGGCGGGCAGATTTTCGCCATGTTGAGCCTGGCCGCCGTTCCCCCCAGCCTGTGTTTTAAGTGCACTGCGGAGAGGTTTGCGGAGTTATGCGAGCAGGAAGGCATCAGGCCAGCGCCTTATGTGGGCCGTTATAAATGGGTATTGCTGGAGCGTTTGGACGTGCTGAGGGATGAAGAAATAGAAGACTTGATTCGCCAGTCGCACGAGATGGTGGTGCCACGGCCTAAGTCGAAAGTGAAAGTCAGAAAAGTCAAAGGCAAAAGCTTAGAACCACAAAGGACACGAAGGAGCGAGAGCTGACAGCTAAAGGCTGAGAGCTGATTGCTGATTGCCTCGCCAAATTTGACTCCCACTCGCTTGCTACGCTAGCCTCAGAAGTTCTGGCCATAGTTTTAAATTCCATGCGACTCAAGCGCAAGCGATTGATCGTGCTGCTGCTGCCAGTGCTGATGGTTTCGACCGTCCCCGCTCCGGCGGCCACACAGCCTGTCCATGCGCCGCATGCCATCGTGGTCAGCGTGCACGAATTGGCGTCGCGCGCTGGGGCCGAGATCATGCAAGCCGGCGGAAACGCTGTGGATGCCGCTGTGGCCACGGGCTTTGCCTTGGCCGTGGTTCATCCGCAAGCCGGAAATCTGGGCGGCGGCGGATTCATGCTCATTCGCCTGGCTGACGGACGCGCCCGCTTCGTCGACTATCGTGAAAAGGCTCCAGCGGCCGCAAGCGCGAATATGTATCTGGACGCTCAGGGCAATGTCATCGACAATGCCAGCGTGGTTGGATATAAAGCCGTCGGAGTGCCGGGTTCAGTGGCGGGCATGGTTTATGCGGAGAAAGAATACGGCAAGCTGACCCTCGGTCAGGTAATGGCTCCGGCGATCAAGTTGGCGCGAGACGGTTATCCGCTGGATTGGCAGGATGCACGCGATCTCCGGGACAAGGACTTGGCAAAGTTTTCCGAGTCGCGGCGTATTTTTCAGCGGAATGGGGATTACTACAATCAAGGCGAAGTGTTCCGCCAGCCCGAGTTGGCGCGCACGCTGGAACGGATCGCGAAGGACCCGGACGAGTTTTATCACGGGGCGATGGCGCGTGAATTGGCGGCGGCAATGCAGAAGGGCGGCGGCCTGATCACTGCCGACGATCTTGCTCGCTATGAAGTGAAAGAGCGCGAGCCCATCCGCGGAACCTATCGCGGCTACGAAATCATCAGTGCGCCTCCTCCCTCGTCGGGCGGGATTGCGCTGCTGGAGATATTGAATATTTTGGAAGTGTACGATCTTGCCAAGGCGGGGGATCGGTCGGCGGCGTCGGTCCATCTGACGGTCGAGGCCTTTCGGCGGGCGTTTTATGATCGAGCAGAGTTTTTGGGGGATCCGGATTTTTCCAAGATTCCCGTAGCCCAACTCATCGATAAGAAGTATGGCGCGGCCTGGCGGGAATCGATTGATCCAGCGCATGCCAGTGTCAGCAAAGATTTGAAGCGGCCCGCGATTTTCAGCGAGCTTGAACAGTATGCTTCGCAGGATCCGCAGGCGTTTGTAGTACGGGAACCCGAACACACCACTCATTATTCCTTAGTGGATTCAGATGGAGATGCAGTGGCCGTGACTACGACGCTGAATGACAATTTCGGCTCGCGGGTGACGGCGGAGGGCTTGGGTTTTCTGCTGAATGATGAGATGGATGACTTTGCCGCCAAACAAGGCGTGCCCAATCTTTACGGGCTGATCCAAGGACCGGCCAATGCGATCGGACCGGGCAAACGGCCGCTTTCTGCTATGACACCGACCATTGTGCTGAAAGACGGGAAACTATTTCTGGTACTCGGGTCGCCAGGCGGGGCGCGGATTATCACTACGGTGGCCAATATTCTGATGGGTGTGGTGGACTACGGTATGAATATTCAGGAAGCGGTGAACGCGCCCCGCTTTCATCATCAATGGCTGCCGGACGAGGTGCATGTTGAGCAATGGTTTTCTCCCGACGCGATAAAGTTACTACAGCAAATGGGACACAAGGTTGAGATCGGAGAAACCGTGGGGGGAGAGTGGTCTCCTTACTGGAGTGATGGCGAGTGCATCGCAATTGATCCGAAAACGGGCGAGCGTTTGGGTGCGAGCGACGTAAGGAATAATGGAAAGGCAGTCGGTTACTGATGCTGAAAGCGATATCGACGTTCGTCTATGTAAAGGAGCGGCTACATCCTGGGCTGCTGGATGGATTGGTGCGTGGTGGAGCGCAGACCATTGAGATTTTTGCCGCGCGGCAGCATCTAGACTATGCCAACCGCAAGCAACATGTGCGAGAGATCGCGGACTGGTTCCGCACCAGTGGAATTACCCTGCACTCGGTTCACGCGCCTCTCTACGCTGACTACGAATGGGGACGAACCGGGGCGCCGCCATTGAATGTGGCTTCGACGGACCGGGCGAGCCGGATTGCCGCCATGGATGAAATTAAGCGCGCGCTTGAATTGGCGGAGCAAATCCCTTTTCGTTTTCTGGTGCAGCATCTTGGCGCCACCGGAGAATACTTCGACGACCGGAAATTCGAGGCGGCGATGACCTCGGTTGAGCATTTGCGTGCCTTTGCCAAGCCGCTCGGAGTGCGGATTCTGCTGGAAAACATACCCAACGAGTTGTCGACGCCAGAGCGATTGGTGGAGTTTATCCGGGCGGCGCACTTCGATGACGTTGGTGTGTGCTTCGATTTTGGTCACGCGCACATTATGAGCGATGTGCCGCAGGCGTTCGAAACCGCCAAGAGTTACATACATTCCACTCATGTTCACGACAACGCCAAAGATCGCGATTCGCATCTTTGGCCGGGGAGCGGATCGATCGATTGGAAACAGGCAGTGGAGTTGCTCCGGTCGGCGCCGCATACTCCGCCGCTGCTGCTGGAGATCGAAGGCGACGAAAAAGTAAATCCAGTAGAAAAAATGGCCGAAGCATTCGGAAAGCTGGAAGCAGATTAACAAATTGAGCAATTGAGTAATTTGGTAATCGGGCAATTGAACCCGATGGTTTTCAATTACCAAATTACTCAATTACACAATTGCCAAATTACAGACTATGTCATTTCCTGTAACCACGATTGCTGAAATCGGCAAGCACGAGGGCCAGAACGTCACCATTCGCGGCTGGCTCTACAATCTGCGCGAGAGTGGGAAACTGCTGTTTCCACAGATTCGCGATGGCTCGGGCGTGATTCAGGGCATCGTGCCTAAGAATGCAGTTTCGCCGGAAGTCTTCGAGGCGATTAAAAGCCTAACCCAGGAATCGAGCGTAATTGTTGAAGGCAAGGTTCGCGCCGACAAGCGCGCTCCCGGCGGCTACGAACTGGACATTTCGAATGTGCAGGTCGTCCAGCGGGTGGCGGAGAATGATCCGTATCCCATCTCGCTGAAAGAGCATGGCGTCGATTTCCTGATGGAGCACCGGCATCTGTGGGTGCGAACGCCGCGGCAGGCTGCGATTCTTCGGGTGCGGGCAGAAATCATCAAGGCGGCTCGGGATTTCTTTGACGAGCGGGGCTTCACTTTAACCGATCCGCCCATTCTTACGCCGGCAGCGTGTGAAGGAACGACCACGCTGTTTCCCGTCGATTACTTCGATGAGCAGGCGTATCTTACGCAGTCGGGACAGCTCTACATTGAAGCTACCGCGATGGCGCTGGGCAAGGTGTATTCCTTTGGGCCTACGTTCCGCGCAGAGAAGAGCAAAACCCGCCGTCATTTGACCGAGTTCTGGATGGTCGAGCCGGAAGTGGCTTATGCGGAGATCGAGGACATCATGGTGCTGGCCGAGGGCCTGCTCAGCTTTCTGGTGAAACGTTGCCTGGAACGGCGGCGTCCCGACTTGCAGATCATTGGCCGCGATGTTTCGAAGCTGGAAAAAGTCGAGGCGCCGTTTCCGCGAATTACCTACGACGAAGCGGTGAAGATGCTGCAGGAGGCGCACGCCAAGGGTGCTCTCGAAAACAATTTCGAGTGGGGCGGAGATTTGGGCTCGCCGGACGAAACTTACATCTCGTCGCAGTTTGACCGGCCGGTAATGGTGCATCGCTATCCGGCGAAAGTGAAGGCGTTTTATATGGAGCCGGACCCGCAGCGTCCGGATCTGGCTCTGTGCGTGGATGTGCTCGCGCCCGAGGGCTACGGCGAAATTATTGGCGGCTCGCAGCGCATGGCGTCATACGATTTGCTGTTGAAGCGCATTCACGAACATGGCTTGCCGGAAGAGGCGTTCAAGTGGTATCTGGATTTGCGGAAATACGGCAGCGTGCCTCATGCGGGCTTTGGCATGGGGATCGAGCGAGCGGTAGCCTGGATCTGCGGCCTCGAGCATGTGCGGGAGACGATTCCGTTTCCGCGAATGCTGCACAGACTCTACCCATAGCGGCGTTTCACCGCCGAGCACACCGAGTCGCCGAGGATGGAAGAAAAAGACAGACTCGACCAGATCACGCGGCGTATCATCGGGGTCGCAATCGAGGTGCATAAAGGATCTCGGCGGCCTCGGCGGTAAGTTAGCCTTAACTTATGACGAACATTACTCCATCTTTTTCCAGTATCACACCCCGGAAGATTCGCGTTATTGGGGTGCCCCTTGACCTCGGCCAATCGCGCCGTGGCGTGGATATGGGGCCTTCGGCGGTGCGCGTGGCCGGTCTCGAAGCGCGTCTGGAGGCGCTGGGGCACGTGGTTGAAGATGCGGGGAATGTATCGGTCGCCATTGCCGAGCAGAAGAAAGAAGGCGATCCGCATGCAAAATATTTGAAGGAGATTACGGCAACCTGCACCAAGCATGCAGAACTCGTGGTCAAGACGCTGGAGGCGGGCAAGGTACCGATCACTCTTGGCGGTGATCATTCCATTGCCGCTGGAACCGTCGCCGGGGTCGCGGAATTTTACCGGCGGCAGAGCCAGAAAATTGGCCTCATATGGATTGACGCTCATACCGACGTCAACACCCCCGACAGCTCTCCCAGCGGAAACGTACACGGCATGCCGCTGGCGGCGATCATGGGATTGGGCCCTGCTGAGCTGTCCAACATTTTCGACTTTTCTCCCAAGGTGAGTCCGGAGAACTGCGTGCTGGTTGGCGTGCGCGACATCGACGCCATTGAAAAGGAAAACGTCCGCAGAGCTGGAATTCACGTTTTCACCATGCGCGATATTGACGAGCGCGGCATGCGTACAGTGATGGAAGAGGCTCTGCGGGCGGCAGGACGGGGCACGGCCGGCTACCACGTTTCGCTCGACATGGATTGGGTCGATCCCGAGGACGCGCCTGGGGTAGGCACTCCGGTTCGCGGAGGAGCGACGTATCGCGAAGCTCATCTGGCGATGGAGATCATCGCGGACCATGGGCGAATGCTGAGCTTCGAAATTGTCGAAGTAAATCCGGTGATTGATGAGCACAACCAGACGGCGGATTTGGCAGTTGAACTGGCGCTATCGGCATTTGGGAAAAAGATTCTTTAGTTATGCGCAATGAGTTCTACGGGGATCGCAAGGACCTTTGGAAGTGGACCGTCGTTCTGAATGAGGCCGGTGAAAGCAGACAGATTCTATATTTGGCAATGTACCGACCTGACCAAAAAGTGAAGCGCACGTCCGGCATCAGGCCGGACGTCATTGAGTTCTTTCACGCTGAGCACAAAGCCCTGAACGCCGAGAAGGAATGTTCCCGGATCAAAGGCCTGTCCTCTCGAATCGTTCCCTTCCTCGCACTTTACGAGCCCGGACAGATGGACGCCTTTCTCGCTCCGGTGAAGCAGGCCTTAGAGTCGCGTATCAAGCCCTCCAGTTATGTGGTCTTCCTGGATCCGGACACCGGTATAAGGGAAAAATCCGGGCCCGAACACGTATGCCCACGGCTGTTGGCCTCCGTTTGGAAATCGATGGTTTCTGGGGACACGCTTCTCATCTACCAGCACTACGCACGCAAGAAAGTAGATTCATGGTTGTCTGAGAAGGCGGAATTAATAGCAAAAGCAATTCAGACGGCGTGCTCGAATGTTACCTATAAGCAACACTCGGGTGTTTGCTTTTTTTTGACACGCAAAGAGAACCAACCCTGCGATTGACTCGGAACGCTGCTCACGTCCAGACTGAAAGGTCATGAAAAAGATTCGAGTCGGCATCTTATTTGGCGGACGCAGTGGGGAGCATGAGGTCTCGCTTTTGTCGGCTGCGTCCGTTCTCAACGCCATTGACAAGGATAAATACGAGGTGGTGCCCATCGGCATCACTAAGGAGGGTCGATGGGTGACGGCGGCGCATGCGGAACAGTTGCTATATGGAAAAGCGGCGGGCGAGGGCGCCCGCCTTACACATTTACGCGCTGGCGATCCAGAGGCGACTCCCGGCGCTGCCGTGTTGGCCAAGGGCGAATCTGTTGTTGTTCCGCCTGAGCCTCATCGGCATGGTTCGATGACGCCCTTCGAAACGGATGCGTCGTCCCACGCGCTCACTCGCCGTGCGGCTGACCGCGCCATCGACGTCGATGTTATTTTCCCGGTCCTGCATGGTACCTTCGGCGAGGACGGAACCATTCAGGGGCTGCTGGAATTGGCGGACATGCCTTACGTGGGCGCGGGCGTGCTGGGCTCGGCCGCGGGGATGGACAAAGACATCATGAAGTCGCTTTTTCGCGCGGCGGGGCTGCCCATTGTGAAACACGTCACGCTTCTGCGCAGCCAGTGGGGAGCGAATCCGAAGAAAGTGCAGAAGCTGGTCGAGAGCAAGCTGAAGTATCCGGTGTTTGTGAAGCCGGCGAATTTGGGATCGTCGGTGGGAATCTCGAAGGCTAAGGACCGGGCGGAGTTGGAGAAGGCGCTGGCGCTGGCGGCGGAATACGACCGGAAGATCATCGTGGAGCGCGGAATCGCCGGGCGCG
>Ga0074044_10001147_pt1 | contig 24360 bp, 20 predicted proteins | sample BogForMeECP23OM1_FD_94443 | JGI IMG/M metagenome (GOLD analysis project Ga0074044, IMG submission 94443) | Bog forest soil microbial communities from Calvert Island, British Columbia, Canada - Bog Forest MetaG ECP23OM1 | ecosystem: Environmental > Terrestrial > Soil > Wetlands ... | reverse complement strand
GTGCCGTTGGTTCCGTTCGTGCCGTTGGTGCCCGCAACGCCCTGCGGTCCAACCAGACCTTGTGGTCCCTGTGGGCCTGCTGCGCCATCGTTTCCGTTGACCCCCGCCACTCCTTGTGGCCCGATTGCACCAGCGGGACCCGCCAGACCTTGAAGCCCCTGTGCACCCATCGGTCCGGGCATTCCCTGTGGACCTGCCGCTCCCTGCGGACCTGTTGATCCAGTTGCTCCCGAGGGACCTGATAGTCCGGTCAGTCCAATCGGACCCTGAAGGCCTACGGCCCCGGTTGCGCCTGTCAATCCTGTCGCGCCCGTTGCGCCTGTGTCGCCTTTCAGTCCTTGCGGCCCTGCAATCCCCTGTGTACCAGCGGCTCCGGTCAAGCCAGTGGCTCCCTTCGGTCCTATGGGTCCGGTCGCTCCCTGTGGCCCGACAGCGCCGTAAGTCACATAGAATGTAGCCGAGGCTCCACCGCTGTTGGCAATTATCAACCTGTAAGAACCTGCCGCCTGCACGGGAAGACTGGCTACGATCACGGAAGACGCGCACGCCGAGGTCACCTTGAGTCGGGTCGTGTTGAAAGTGACTGCGGGCAAAGCGCCAGTGCAGAAGCCCGACCCAACAACGCTCAGCGTGTGGGTTGTGTAGTTGATGGACGCGCTATCAATGGTGACCGGAGTGAGCGCGAAAGATAGCGCAGGAACCAACAATAGCAAGACACACAAGTAGCGTTTCATGCGAAATCTCCAGTCGTATGCTCGGCTCGCGCCTCTATCTGAGGCTCGTTACCGCGTGCTCGCGCCGCGTCGAATTTTTTCCTTAAGCTCCTCTGCAAAGTGTGGAAGGGTTGCAGAGTTTTCGTGGGTGAGTGTTCCGGGGGGAACCGTATGAATCCGTCTCGCCTTTGGTGAAAGCCATCTTAGCTGTTACATCAGGTGGGGAAAGATACCGTCTGGGTCATTACGGTGCCATTACTAAGGTGCCGGGTGGGAACGTTGCAGGCAAAGGGATGTTGCTCTCTGCGCGAGCCGCGAGTCACATCGACGAAGGAACGGAAGGCACAGCCGTTTCCCATCCCGCTTTTTTCAGGAAGCACCGCCACCGGGGTTTGGCTGGCCGGAGGGGTAAGGGTCGGCTCTGGCGTCTCACAGGTCATGGGAGCCTTTTGGGCCACCTTGGAGCGGCATCGCAGGCGCGAGACCGCGCCGTCATTAGCAAAGAAACACCTCTGTTGCAATGCAACAGAGGCCGTGCACTGAACGCGCTCGGCACCTGTTTTCTGCTGATCGCTGCGTCGATTCTTGCAGCCCGGAAGCTGGCACAATTTGAAGGTGGCACGCGGGTTCCTGCAACAGTCGGCGCGATCAGCGATGCGATCAGGTGGGCAGAGGAAATCTTGCGACGGATCGACGAGCGGTGGCCGGTGAAGTGAGGAAGCGGTGGCAATAGATCGCAGATTGATCGCAGGTTCCGAAAGCTACGGTAGAGGTGCGTTCTGCACCACGACCTTCAATCTTTGTCTCTCGTCATCCCAGCTAAGCATCGACTTCTCGATTGGCTCTGATTTCTCCGGGCGAGTCAAAACCTATTGTGAGGTTAGAACCGCAAATGTGACCCAATGTGCATTCACCACTTTGAGCGTGGCCTGATGGACACCAACTGACCATTCTTGCGAAAACTGCGTAAGGGTCTCGAACGGGTTCGCGGGCGCTTGAGTACCCGTAACCGTGACTTCCTTGTTTAACCACTGCAGGAGCACACGAATCCTACTCTGCCGTTGGTCAATCATCTGCTGGAAAAGCTGCTCCGTGGCCGGAATGGATTGTGATCCTCTACGAACCCACGCTGGCCCACCGAAATGTGGTGCCACCTCGTTGTGCTTGATGTTGACACGAACGCATTGCTTTCCTTCGCGCTCGTAGACTTCGGTTCTGTAGTAGATTTCGGGATATATTTTCTCGGCTTCCTTCGCCACACTTCTTTGAATGCTGCCGGGATTGGTGACGCCTTGAACAGTTCCGTCGTCTTTCTCACCGATGAAGAGTTGTGCCGTGTCTCCCGGTGCAACTGAGTTTGCGAACGCGACCATCGTCTTCAGCAAGTCCTTCAGGTCGCTCTCGACTTTCTTTTCTCTTAGGCGGTCTTCGGCTTGCCAAACGATATCCATCAGAGCCATCCATCCCATGATTCCATGATTAGGTTTTTACCGTAGGTCTTTGGTCCGACGCCCTCACGCGGCATCCCCGTGATGTTACGCCTTCTCCGGTTGAGGTTGGACAGCGGAAAAAGCAGCGGTTTGGCTCTCAGCCCATTCATTCAAAAACCTATAAAACGCAGCAGTCAGCGAATTTACCCAATTGTCGAAGTCTTCACCGAGCACAAAAGCATTCATCACACGCTTATCGAAATAGTCTGCTTGAAAATGGTAAACGCCGTTCCGAAATCGCTTCAGTACGTCTAAATGCGGAGATGCCAGAAGAGCATCTATTTCGGGATCAGATAACTTCAAGTCCCGCCATCCTTCGCAAACCACATGAGCAAATTCGGCTGCGTCCGCCAGTTCAACTCTTCCAGCCGCTTTCGCATCTCATCGCCGTATATTTCGCGAGCACTACAACGTTGACAGTATGGGCGGTGGATTCTCAGAAGGGACGACAGGTAGCATCTCAAGTTCACGATCCACCTCGCAGGATTCGGGTCATTCGCCTCACGGGGTGTTGCGTCTAACGGCGGGCACCGCTCTTCGGGGAGGCGGGAGGATTATGCCACACGATCAGCTTGTCGTTTCAATAAAATTCGGGAAAATCTCGATGCGCAAGCAGGCTCCCTTCACAGGTGCCGGAGTCGCCACAGACACGACCGTCGTTGCTGAATGGATTGCACGGAAGGAATCGGGAAATCGTGGATCAAAGCCAGACTACCCTTCGAGGGTTCCCAAGCATCCCCCAGAACCCAAGGCATCGCCCTCAATGGCATGTTTACGCCCGTGCTCGCGAAACACCCGAAGTCGTTCTCGCTCATCGACGGCATCTCAGTAGGTGTCGACCGGACGCAGCAACACTTTGAGCTGATGTGAAAGCAAGTCGAGAGTTGGCGGACTAACAACTATGAGCAGAGGGGCCAAAGCTGACGACCCACCGAGCATTCTGAATCCCGAGAATCCACGAGCATGGAAGGATGCAGCTTCGACAGGCTCCCCCGCCATCAGATCACCGGCCGATGTGATTTCCATCACTTCATGGCCCCACGAACGATGATAGCCTTGGCTCATTGTTTTCGAACGGTCGTTCGAATTGTGGGTGAGGAGGCTTCCGATGACGACGGTCCTGCCCGCGCAACCCGCATGCTCGGCTCCCGCTACGAGCAAGGGATTGAAGTTGGTTGCGAAGGCCCGATTCGAGTGGGCCGAAACGGCTCCGGCAGAACTCTCCGCTGACGAGGTAATAATCGAGGTAGTCGGCTGCGGTGTTTGCCATACTGACATTGGATTTGCTTACGAGGGCATTCCCACCCGCCACGCGCTGCCGTTGATCCTGGGACATGAAATCGCCGGCCGCGTCGTGTGGGCCGGGGAGCATGCTGGAAACTGGATCGGGCGCTCGGTCATTGTGCCCGCTGTAATTTCGTGCGGCGATTGCGATGCCTGCCGCAGCGGGCGTCCGACCATCTGCCGTAAACAGTTCATGCCGGGCAACGATGCCGATGGAGGATTCGCGACCCACGTGCGGGTACCGGCACGTGGCCTGTGCCCGGTGCCGGAAGAACTTCCCAAGGCGCTCACCCTGGCAATGCTGTCGGTGGTCGCGGACGCGGTCACGACTCCCTACGAGGCAATTCGCCGTTCTGGTCTTAACGCCGACGAAGTAGCGGTATTCATCGGAGTTGGTGGAATCGGGGGGTTCGGAGTGCAAATTGCCGCTGCGCTTGGCGCAGCAGTGGTGGCAATCGATGTTGATGCAGAACGGCTGGAGCTTGCTGCCGCGCATGGTGCTGCGCTGGCAGTGAACGCCCGCGAATGTGCAGATGTGAAGTCAACCGTGCGGTCTTTCGCCAGACAGAGTGGGCGGCGCGGGATCGGTCTCAAGATTTTCGAAACCAGCGGGACAGCTGCCGGCCAGCAGACTGCGTTCAGCCTGCTCGACCCGGGTGCTTACCTGGCCATCGTTGGATACACCGCGCAGAAAGTTGAAGTTCGACTGTCCAATTTGATGGCCTTCGATGCTACCGCTCGCGGAAATTGGGGATGCCCTCCCGAGCAATACCCGAACGCGCTGGCCATGGTGCTCGAAGGAAAAATCCACGTTGAGCCTTTTGTCGAAATGCATCCACTTGAGGAAGCCCAGCAAGTTCTCGAGGCAGTCCATCATCACCAACTCCGGAAGCGAGCGGTGTTGGTACCGCAGTTGCGGAACATACAACAAGGAACAAAGTCATGAAAGATCACAATCTGGTTGAACCGCTCTGCCCCAGCGAAATTCTGCTGGAGCGCAGGCCCGCACGCGATCGCGATGGGACGAGCGTGAGCGGGCTGCACAATGTGTGGATCACTCTGAACAATCCGCGCGAGCTGAACAGTTACACCACGATTTCGATCAAGGAAGTTATTCTCGCGTTACGTGAAGCCAGCAATGATCGCGCCGCAGTTGCTGTCGTGCTCACCGGCGCGGGCACGCAGGCCTTCTGCACTGGCGGCAATACACGCGAGTATGCGGAAGTTTATGCCGGGGCTCCAGGCGAGTACCGGCAATACATGCGCTTGTTCAATGATATGGTCAGCGTCGTTCTGAGTTGCGACAAGCCGGTGATCTGCCGCGTGAATGGCATGCGGGTTGGCGGCGGGCAAGAGATTGGAATGGCGTGCGATTTTTCCGTAGCCAGCGACCTCGCCATATTCGGCCAGGCCGGACCGAGGCACGGTTCAGCGCCGGATGGCGGCAGCACCGACTTCCTGCCGCTGTTTGTGGGCATTGAGCACGCCATGCTCAGTGCCACGCTATGCGAGCCTTGGAGCGCGCACCGCTTTTATCGTCTGGGAGGACTCACGCAGATCGTTCCCGCACTGAAGGTTGACGGCAAATATATCTCCAATCCGCTGGTCGTGACCGACCGGGAGTACGACGAATTTGGCCGGCAAGTGTTCGGGGATTGGAAGACAGCAGAAGCCCGGGACGCGGGAAAAGCTCTGATGTCCAGGGGCACCATTGATCTTTCGTTGCTGGATGAAGCAGTCGAGGGACTCTGCACGAAGCTGCTGCACACCATGCCTGATTGCCTGACGAAGACTGTGGAGAGTGTGAGGAAACACAAACTGGAACATTGGGACCGCAACCGCGAAACCAACCGCGCCTGGTTGGCGCTCAATATGATGACGGAGGCGAACGCCGGTTTTCGCGCTTTCCACTACGGCACCCGGCAGCAACGCGAGGTGGACTTCGTCCGCTTGCGTCAGCGTCTGGCAGAAGGCGCGCGCTGGAGCGAGGAGTTGATTGCCGAAATTGCCCCCTGGGCGGTTCCGGAAACGACAAAGGCAGGACGATGAGCAACCCTGAGCTCGAACAGATCCTCAGCCGGGCCAAGACCTTGTACGAAGACGTTGACTACAAGGCGGTGGCGCAATGGAAATCCTTCGCGCCCGGGCGCAGAGCAATCGGGTATATGCCAATTTATGTCCCACGAGAACTGATTCATGCGGCTGGAATGTTGCCGGTGGGCATCTTTGGCGGGGGCGACCGGCTGGAAATCATTCGTGGTGACGCCTACTTCCAGAGCTACATCTGCCACATTCCTCGCAGCACGGTCGAGTTGGCGTTATCGGGACGGCTCGATGTGCTGGACGGCATGTTGTTCCCTTCAATCTGTGACGTTATCCGCAACCTGAGCGGTATGTGGACGATGCTGTTTCCCGGACGATACGTACGCTATGTTGATCTTCCCCAGAACTATGACGCCCTCGTTGGAGGTGAGTTCTGGCGGCGGGAATTAACGGCGATCCGTGAGGACATGGCGCGGTTGGCGGGCGGCCAGATTTCCGATCAGAATCTTCGAAACAGCATCCGTATCTACAACGAGAACCGCCGCGCGATCCGGGAGCTCTATCAGGCGCGCAGTGAATCGCCGTGGCTCTATCCCATCTCGCAGGTCTATGTCGTACTACGCGCAGGCAGTGTGCTGCCGCCGGAGGAACACACCACGATGGTGCGTCGCTATATCGAGTTGGCCTCGCAGGGATCGGCTCTGCCTGAGGATCGCAGCCGAGTCGTACTGACGGGCATGTTCTGTGAACAGCCTCCGCTGGCGTTGCTCGTCACTCTGGAACGCGCCGGCTGTTGGATCGTGAACGACGACCTGCTGCTGGGTTTGCGCTGGTTCACGGGCGAGGTCTGCGAGGAAGGTGACGCGATCGAAAACCTGGCACAGGCTTACTTGACGCAAAGCGTGGCGACGGCCTCCTGCTATGCGCCGGATGGGCAACGCGGCCGCTGGCTGGTCGAGGCCGTGCGACAGCATCACGCGGATGGCGTCATCTTTTGCGCTCCGAGTTTTTGCGATCCCGCACTACTCGAGCAACCGATGCTCGTCGCCGCTCTGGAGCGCGAACACATCCCACACACCCAGTTCAAGTATTCCGAGGATACGGGACAATTTGCCGTCATCCGGGAACAGGCCGGTACATTCTCCGATTCTATCCGGCTGTGGAGCGAGGCATGACCAGAGATACTGTGCAGGCATCGACCGTGCAGAAAGAGCCGAGCATGGTCATGCAGAAGCAACTCATCGGGGGCTACTACGAATCTCTGGGACGGGCGCGGGAAGAAGGAAGGCGAGTCGTCTCCACGTTTGTTCCCGGCAATTTGACCGAACTGCTGCGATCCTTCGATCTGCTGCCGATCCTGCCGGAGATCAACGCACTGCAGTCAGGCATGCGCAAGCTTTCCGCCAACTACATTGCGGAAGCGGAGAAGCAAGGGCACAGCGAGGATGTCTGCACCTATGTGAAATGCGATATCGGCATGCTGAAGTCGGGCAACGTAGGTCCCACTGGCGTGAAACTTCCTAATCCCGATCTGCTGCTCCTCTCCTACACGGGATGCTTCACGTTTCTCAAGTGGTTCGAACTTCTACGCCAGGAGTATCAATGCCCGGTAGCCATGCTGCATGTGCCTTATCTCGCGAGCGGACGCATTGAGCCACACCATGTCGATTACGTGGTGCGGCAGTTGCGCACCGAGGTGATCCCGAAACTCGAGCAAGTTAGCGGCCGGCGTTACGATGAGGCTCGACTTTCCGAGATGCTGGCTCTTTCCGCCAAGGCAGAGGACGATTTCGTGTGGGTGCTGGAGAGCGCGAAGAATGAGCCCTCGCCGATTGATGCATACTTCGGCGGCGTGTACTACATCGGCCCGATCTTCACCGCCTTCCGAGGCACGAGCGAGGGAGTCGAATATTACCGCGTGCTGCGCGAAGAGATTGCGGAGCGGATCAAAGCTGGACTTGGTCCCGTTACCCCCGAGGGCACGATGGAGCGCCAGCTCTATCGCCTGGTGGTGGAAGGCCCGCCCAACTGGACGAGCTTCCGCGAATTCTGGAAGATGTTCTACGACGAAGGCGCTGTCGTAGTTGCCAGCAGCTATACCAAAGTGGGTGGACTCTACGATCGCGGTTTCCGCCACGACCCCAACCGCCCGCTGGAGAGTCTGGCTGAATACTGCCTGGGTTGCTACACCAACCTCGGGCTGCCGGCACGCGTCGATCTGCTGGAGCGCTATATCCGCGAATACCGCGCCGACGGTTTCGTGATCAACAGTGTCAAGAGTTGCAATTCTTTCAGTGTTGGCCAGTTGCTGATGCTGCGGCAGCTTGAGCAACGGACCGGTGTGCCCGGCGGGTTCATCGAGAGCGATCTCGTGGATCCGCGATATTTTTCCTCGGCAAACATCAAGAACCGCATTGAGAGCTACGTGCAGATGCTCGCACAAAAGCGAGGATCTCGGGTGATGGCATGAGCGTGGAGATTCTGCTCGGCATTGACCTGGGCTCGACCACGACCAAGGCCATCGCGCTTGATCGGACCGGCCGCATTCTTGGCCGCGGCATCACCAACACCCGCAGCAACTATGAAGTCGCTTCCCAGATCGTTCGCGACGAAGCGCTCGTGCAATCGAGGTTTGAACTGGTGCGGCATGCCATGGAGGCCGATCCGGAACTCTCAGGAATTGAAAGCAGGTTTATCGGATCTCTAGTGCGAAATTTCCGCCAGCAGCAACATTTGGATCAGTTGGCGTTGCTGGAGTCGGTGCTGCATCGTTGTGCCGATGCGCCCCGGTACGCGCCCAGCCGTGAAGCAGTTAAGGAGATGCTCAATCGTATCTGCCAAGGGATGCGGTCTCGAGTTCCCGGCCATTTCGGCGAATTGGCAGTGCGGAAAAGCGATTTCTTCCGCGACCTGGCCGCAGCAGACTACATGCAGTTCGCGGAGCAGTTCAGCAATTCCAAGCACGCGTCCTTCGATCTCCTGTGTGGCCTGTTCGACGCCGCCATCCTGGAGGTCGAGAATGCGGCAGGGGACGGGGCATTTGAGCGGCATGCCGGGCCGGCGCTCGAGCAGACGCTGGCCGCTGCACCGGCCGACATTCGCAAACGGGAAGTAAGACTCCGTGCGGCCGTTGAGTCGGTAAGATCGCTTGATCTCCGAGTGCTTGGAATGGTCGGTACAGGCTACGGCCGGCAACGGCTTCCGTTCCCGAAGGAACAGATTCGCAGCGAGATCCTCTGCCACGGCCTGGGCGCTCATGCCATGTTCGCCGGGACGCGCACCGTGCTCGACATTGGTGGCCAGGACACTAAGGCGATTCAGGTTGATCGCACCGGCATCGTCACCAGTTTCCAGATGAATGACCGGTGCGCGGCGGGATGTGGCCGCTACCTGGGTTATATCGCCGACGAACTGAACCTTGGACTGCATGAACTTGGCAGGCTGGCACAGGAGAGCACTTGCACCGTAAAAATCAACAGCACGTGCACGGTCTTTGCCGGAGCCGAACTGCGGGATCGGCTGTCTCTGGGACAGAATCGGTCAGACATTCTGGCCGGCTTGCACCGCGCGATCATGTTGCGGGCGATGTCCCTTCTGGCGCGTTCCGGAGGAATTTCCGACGAATTCACCTTCACTGGGGGAGTGGCTCGTAACCCGGCAGCGGTTTCCGCCCTGCAAGGCCTGGTCCAACAAAACTACGGCGTGCGAACTTTAAATATCTCTCCGGAGTCCATCTACACCGGGGCCTTGGGGGCGGCGTTATTCGCGCAGCGCGCTGCCGAGGGAGGGAATACAGCATGAGGCTTGGAGAGAGCATTCTCGCCGCGGGTGTGGACGTGGGGTCGAGTGCCGTCAAGTTTGCACTCGTGCAGGTTGCTGAAGACGGAGTTGCGAGCGTGCTGGCTCTGCACAACGAACGCATCCGCCGCCGCGAACTGCGGAAGGTGATTCGGGAAGGCTACGACCTCTCTCTGGAACTGGCTGGAGTGCGCCAGAACGAGATCGCGTATACCGCGAGCACCGGGGAAGGCGAGTTGGTCGATTTCCGTCGGGGTCACTTCTACGGAATGACGACGCATGCGCGAGGAGCAGTATTCCTGATGCCCGGCACAGGCGCCGTAATTGACATCGGGGCCCTGCACGCACGCGCCATGCGGGTTGACGAGCGCAGCCGCGTAATGGCATACCGCATGACCAGCCAGTGCGCCTCGGGATCAGGACAGTTCCTCGAGAACGTTGCCCGCTACCTTGGCATCATGTTGGAGGACGTCGGGCCTTTGTCCTGTGACGCAAAGAATCCGGAACTGGTCAGCAGTATCTGCGCCGTGCTGGCCGAGACCGACGTCATCAACATGGTGAGCCGTGGCATCTCACGCGGCGACATTCTAAAAGGAATTCATCTGTCGATGGCGGGGCGTTACACGAAGCTCCTGCGCTCGATCGATGCCTGCGGTGACGTGGCGATCACAGGTGGACTGGCGGCGGATATTGGGCTGTGCCGCGCATTGGAAGAGAAGATCACCGAAGAAAAGCTTGCCATGCGCGTGCGTACTCACTCAGACTCGATCTATGCTGGAGCGATCGGGGCCGCGCTTTGGGGTGCGTACCGCCATCGTGTACTGGCACGGCGCACCGAGGTCGTGGCATGACGCGTACTCTTGAAAACAAGATTGCGGTCGTGACCGGTGGATCAGGCGCAATCGGGTCCGCCATCATTGCCGGCTTGGAGGCGCAGGGAGCCTGCGCCGTTTCGTTGGATGTGTCGCGTCCGGCAAAGTCGGCTGCGCCCTTCCAGTCTTGTGATGTGCGGGACGACAGTTCCGTGGCCTCGGCCATCGCGGAGGTACTCCATCTTTACGGGCACCTCGATCTGGTCGTTCATGGAGCAGGAGTTTCCCGCGAAGCGGTTCTATGGAAGCTTGCTGTGGAGGACTGGGATTTCGTGCAAAGCGTAAACTTGCGCGGGGCCTTCCTTTTGCTGCGCCATGCCATTCCGGTGATGCGGGCTAGCAAAGGCGGACGAATCGTGCTCATTGGCTCGATCAATGGTTCGCGCGGAAAGTTCGGCACTTCGGCGTATTCGGCAAGCAAAGCTGGTTTGATCGCTTTAGCCAAGACAGTTGCGCGTGAGGTTGCTCGCCTGGGGATGCTCATCAACGTCGTCGAGCCGGGATGGGTGCGCACACCGCTCACCGACAGCCTGCCGCAGGCGGTCCGCGACGCTGCCTTGGCGGAAAATCTCGTCGGAAAATACGTCGAACCTGCGGACGTGGCCGCCGCGGTCACGTTTCTTTGCGGGCCCGGGGCGCAACAGATCACGGGGCAGATCCTTCGCGTCGATGGCGGGCAGTCGCTCGGCAGTGTTTGAGGGAGGAGCTTCATATGAGTACTGAATCTGTGGAAGAACCGGGAGTTCTGGAAACGGACCTCATCCTGGTGCGCGTTATGAACGAGCACGACCTGCAGGCGGTAGTTGCGATTGACGCAGCAGCGAGTGGCCGGCGCCGTCCTCGCTATTTCGAACTGATGTTGGAACGTGCGGTGAAACAAGCAGCGCTGCAAGTCTCGCTGGCCGCGGAAGTGGATGGACATGTCGTCGGATTCGCCATCGTGTCGCTTTACTATGGCGAGTACGGAGTCAGCGAGCCCACGGCTTCGCTGGATGCCATCAGCGTGGACCCGGCAAACCGTGGCCAGCACGTAGGCAGAGCCTTACTGCGGCAGTTGCGGCTGAATCTATCAGCGCTGCGGGTCACGACGTTGCGCACTGAAGTATCGTGGGATGATTTTGATCTTCTCGCTTTCTTCAAGAAAGAGGGATTCTCTCTGGCGCGCCGTCTCTGCCTGGATTGTGCGCTCGACCCTACACGATTTGAATGACGCACCCATAAGGAGGTGGTATGTCAGAAGCCGCTCATAGCTCTTTACGTTGTCCGCGCTGCGGTCGGCTGAGCGCCACGGCCGACAAGTTCTGCGCCGAGTGTGGACGTTTTCTCCGCGACGCTTTCATTGACCAGCGTCTGCTTTTGGCCCTGGTGCATCAGCGCGAGGGACGGGAGCGGGAGGCTCGGCAGGAGCTCCAGCACTTGCTCGACGCCGAGCCCGATCACGTCCTGGGCAACCACCAGCTCGGAAACCTTCTGTTCCACGAAGGTCTGCTCGACCTGGCCATCGAACACTATCGCCGGGCGGTGATGGCCTCGACCACATTTGTGTTGGCCTATTACGACCTCGGGGTCGCCTACTACCACCGCGGTAACATGCCAGAGGCGGCGCAAGCCTTCCGCCGCTGTCTCGACATCAATCCTAACTACAACGCCGCCCATTACCGGCTTGCCCTGGCGCTCTTTCACCAGGGACAGCTCGCGGAGGCCGGCGAGCACTTTGAGCTGTCGGCAACCCTCACCCCTGAATACGTAATGGCCCACTATCACCTGGGCGTGATTCACGAGCGCGAAGGCGCCGCCGAGATTGCTCGCCGGGAATTTGAACGGAGCCTGGAAGAGGGGGTTCACGAACTCAGCAGTCTGTTCCACCTTTCGATAATCCGTCGTGCCCAGGGTGACAACGCCGGAGCAGAAGAGCTTTTGAGGCGGGCAGGCGAGTTCGGCAGGTTGCGCCCGACGGCATCCGAAGCCCGAAGTTAGACGGGGGGATACGCATGGGAATCTCGGGGGGAAATGGCCTCATCTTCGACTGGGCCAGCGCGGGCCCGCGGATGACTTCCTGGCCCGCGCACGTCATGCTCGACGATGAAACGTTGCGCGACGGTCTGCAGAGCCCTTCCGTTACCGATCCGCCCGTAGCGGCGAAAATCGAGATCCTCCATTTCATGGAGAACCTCGGAATTGAAACCGTCGATGTCGGGCTGCCCGGAGCGAGCGCACGCCAGCGCGAAGCCGTACTCGCACTCTGCCGCGAGATCTCCGACCAGCGGATGCGCATACGCCCCAACTGCGCCGCCCGCACTATGATGGTGGACATTCTTCCCATAGCGGAGGCATCGCAACTGACGGGCGTGCCGATTGAGGCTTGTTTATTTATCGGTAGCAGTCCCATCCGGCAGTACGCGGAAGAATGGACCCTCGAGCAAATTCTGCGCCACACTCGAGAAGCGATCCGCTTTGCCGTGAAGGAAGGCCTCGACGTGATGTACGTGACCGAGGACACGATACGATCTTCGCCAGAGCACCTGCGTATCCTATTTGCCGAAGCCATCGAAGCTGGAGCCAAGCGGCTGTGTCTCTGCGACACCTGTGGCGCTGCGACTCCGGAGGCGGTCTGGAACCTGGTGTCCTGGGTTAAGAAGTTCTTGGCTGAGACCGGGGCCGACCTCGGAATCGACTGGCACGGTCACCGCGACCGTGGCCTTGATTTGGCGAACACCCTGGCTGCCATTGAGGCGGGGGCATCACGTGTGCACGGCACCGCGCTCGGAATTGGCGAGCGCGTGGGCAACACGCCCATGGAACAGTTGCTGGTTAATCTTAACCTTCTCGGCATGAGGGATGATGTCCTCAGCTCTCTGCAGGGGTATGTGAACCTGGTTTCGGCCGCAACATCCGTTCCGATTCCAACGAATACTCCGGTGATCGGACGTGATGCCTTCCGCACTGCCACCGGCGTCCATGCGGCGGCCATCATCAAAGCTCAGAAGAAGGGTGATCGCTGGCTGACCGACCACGTCTATTCAGGAGTGCCTGCCAGCCTCATCGGACGAGATCAGGAAATTGAGATTGGGCCTATGTCGGGCAGTTCGAACGTTATCTTTTATCTATCAGAGCGGGGAATCGTAGCGAACCATGAACTCATTCAGGTCGTCCTGCTGGCTGCCAAAGAATCCAACCGCATTCTGCAGGAACCCGAAATCCTTGCCATAGTCCGGCGCTTTGAAAATGTGACTTAGAAGCTGTAACAAAACCTCACCAAGGTCGCCCATGAAGCAGATTCATGCCTTGACAATGGCTTCTTTGGGGGCGGACAGCGGCTCAGAAGTGTTCGAGCATCATCACGTTGCCCATCGTCGGTCATCCTCATGTAGGCGAGGTAGTGACTGTCGGGTGACGCTACGGGATAAGCTAGCCCCACTCCGCCATTGCATGCCAGGGCGCAAGCGCTAGGAAGCACTTTTCCAGCTACTGCAGCTTCGCGTACTCCGCCTTGGCTTGCTTGAAGCTGGGGATGTCAGGGTCGGCGTCTTTCCAGAGGGTGAGGAAATCTTTGTATGCGGCGAGCGCCCGGACGCGGGCGGCATCAGGATCCGCTCCCTGCGAAGTTCTCGACTGCAAGGCATTGGCACGCGCTACTCCAAGATGCGCCAATGCTCCCGTCCAGCAGTTCCATACTATGCCGCTGTGGTCGAGAATCTTCTGAAACTCAGCAGCGGCTTCGTTGCCCTGTCCGGCTGCCAAGTATGCCTCTCCGCGTACATATACATAATAGAGGCAGGAAGCATTGGCGTACGGAATGTTCCCTAACTCGATGGGTGATGCAGCTTGCAGGGCGGTCAGACCGGGTGGTGCCGAATTCTTTCTGTTCAGCGCCAATTGCGCCTGAATTGCAGGTAGCCAAATGAACTGCATCTGCGTATCCAGCGGGAAGCGTTTCCCTAAGTCTTGGGCCAAGAATTCGGCTCGTGGCGTATCGCTGGCCATGGCAAACGCAAGTGCGGCCTCGCTCTCGACACCCTGACTCGCGGGAGCAAGCCTTAGAGCCTCTGCCGCTGAATGCCGCGCCTCCGTGGCATTGCCGGAGGCGGCTTCTCGCTGAGCTGAAATCGCCTGCCATATTGCCCCGCTTTCCTTGCTGTCAGCCCGGATAGCGGAGTCCACAGCCCGCTTGGTCAGTTGCCGTGCTTTGCCGAGATGGCCGTCATACGCCTCGGTGTCGGATGCCAGCGCCAGTCCAAAGTTCTTTTATTCGGGCTTGCCCGCAAACCACTGTTGCTGTTCCGCCATCGCCGCGGAGTCCGCCCCGACGAAGGCAAGGGCGTAGAGAGCATTGTGGAGCTGGTAGTCATCCAGTTTTAGCGCCTGCGCCTCGTGGATGATCTGCCGCGTTTCGTCGAAATGCTGCAAGGCCAGGTCGTAGATGGCGAGATTCGTGTACGGACGCAAAAAATCCGGTGCAAGGCGCACGGCTTGCCTCGTGATCTCTGCGGCTTTCTCATACTGCCCTTGATCGGCATACACCAGGCCCAAATTGATGTACGCATCAGGTTCCCGCGGGTAGCTCTCAATCTCCTGCTGATAGGTCTGGGCAGCTTTATCCAGTTCGCCAGTCACAATTTGATAGTAGTCGGCGGCGATCGTCAGCTTCTCCCGCTCGCTGGCGCGTTCCCGTAGTTGGAATGCTTTGGTCAGGTAGTCGTTGGCCCGCCCTTGTTCGCCGAGATTGAAGTAGCAGGCTCCCACCACCCTGTAGGCCGTGGCAAAATTCGGATCAACCTCGATGGCACGTTGAAGGTAAGGCAGGGCCGCGGCATTGCCTTTCTCGTTGCGGGCCTTTCTGCCGAGACTGTACGCTTTCAGAGCTTCCAGCGAAGAGGTTGTGGCCTGTTCGAGCGGAACGTCAAACTTCTGCACCGTAGCCAGCGATTCACCCAGTTCGCCGCGCAGTTTGGATGCGGCATCGCCCAGCGCGCCCAGCACCTTCCCCTTGGACGCCGCCGTCAACTGCTCCTGCGCCAGCGTATCTCCGCTATGGCAATCTATAGCCTTGAGTCCCAGCACATATTCGCTGCCGAGACTGCCGATCGATCCGGCAACGTAAGCCTTGCTGCCTGCCCGCTGGCATAGCTCGCGAGCCACGTCGGGCGTGAGTTTCGTGTCGGCGGGACGGGTCATCAGTCGCAAGGTCTTCGCGACTTCCGAGTCAGAGAGCACATTTAAGAAGGGTGATTGCCGTAGGGAGACTATCAACCCCGTCTTCAGCGTGTCGTCGAATACCGCATCGCTCGTGCTGTTGGCAAAATCGCCGATTACGATGGTGTCTTTCTCGGTCAGCTTGTGTGATTGCCGTTGGCGAAAAATGAAAACGATTGCAATTACCGCGGCGATCATTAGCACCGCCAACACGGCGAGCCACAGCTTTCGCCTTGTTGCGGTGTGCCTGCCGCCCATCTGAAGATACTCTCGGGCTTCGATGGCCTTCAAATCACCGAGGATCTCAGCCGCTGACTGGTAGCGCTCCCGGCGGTCCTTCTGCAGAGCCTTAGAGACGATCTGCTCCAGTGCGTCAGGCAGCTGCGGGTTCAGGCGCGTCAGCGAGGTCGGGTCGCGATTCAGTACGGCGTCAAAGACCACGGCTGCCGTGGTCCCACCAAAAGCGCGCTGCGCGGTGGCCATTTCATAGAGTACGGCGCCGAGGCTAAACAGGTCGGTGCGGACATCAACTTCTTCGCCGCGGGCCTGTTCCGGCGACATGTAAGCAATTGTCCCTATCGCGATGCCCGGACTGGTCAGTTGCTCCTCTAAGCTTCCGTCCATCAAGCCGGAGCTTGCGGGCCCAGTCGCTACCCTATGGCGTGTGGGGGCCAGTTTCGCCAGCCCGAAGTCCAAGACTTTGGCCTGACCGCGCTGTGTCACGAAAATGTTTGCCGGCTTCACATCCCGATGAATGATGCCCTGAGTGTGAACCGCGTCCAGTGCCTCAGCAATCTGCATTGCCAATTGCAGCAGCCGGTCACTTTCCAGCGGCCGGGATCCGATGACATGTTTCAGCGTCTCCCCCTCCATGTACTCCATGGCGATGAAGGTTCGCCCTGCTTCCTCGCCGATGTCGTAAATCGTACAGATGTTGGGATGGTTGAGAGAGCTGGCAGCACGCGCCTCGCGCTGAAATCTGACGATCGCCCTTGGGTCCGCGGCAAAATGCTCAGGTAGGAACTTCAACGCTACCAGGCGTCCCAGCCTGGTATCCCGCGCCTTATAGACTACACCCATCCCTCCTCCGCCTAGTTTTTCGACAATGCGGTAATGGGAGACGGTCAGGCCTACGACGGAAGCGCCACTTTTATTGCCTGGCCGATTCTGTTGGGCCACCAGCCGTGCGGCCATCTCCAGCGCGGGCGCCTCGATAAAGTCTTCTGCCTTCTGGTCATGGGCACGCAGCGATTCCACTTCCCGGCGGAGGGCCGCATCAGCGCCGCACGCACCCTGCAGAAATGCGGCGCGCTCCACCGCAGCATGCCCCAGTGCGGAGTGGTACAACTGCTCCAGGCGATGCGCTCGCTCAGCATCCATCGTCCTTTTCTCCGCTCATCGCGCGCAGCAGCCAGGCCAGCGGTGGGCCCTGCGGTGCAGCTCATTTTTGGCCACCGGAGTCAACCGTTCAAGCGCGCTGTCGTCTCCGCTACCCCACGCTTTGGGAAGCTGGGTGACTTTTGAGGGACCTTCAGAAAAACCCCGCATGGCTTCGGCTCTTAACCGGCGTAGGGCAAAGTATCACATTGACCTCAGGCGCGCTAGCCGTGTCCTATCTGAGTAGATGCTCCAGGACGATAATAGGCGTGACGCAAACTTTTAAGGCGAACAAACTTTCCCCACGGACGTCCTCAGTTCGCCGCACTCTTTTTGCAGCTAGAAGAGACCGAGGTTGCCAGCTGTTGGACGCGGTAGGGACGACCATCGCTGATCGCCCCCCGCACAGACCCAGACGGCGCTCCTTAGCGCATCCGGTTCTTATCGCGGATGAATAGCGGCACCCATACAGCTTGTCTGCACACGCTCCCACCCGTGGGACACGCGCAGACCCGCTCTGTGTCGGGTACGCCAACGTTGTATCGTCCGGACGCCGCTTCTAAGGTAAACCGCAATCTCCTTCCAACCGTGGAGTTTATCAGGCAAAGTGAATATGCGATGCGGGGTGGGTCGAATCCATACCTCATCCTCGAAGAAGTTTGATTATGCGTCCGCTGGGAGTGGGAATCAACGCTGTGATTTCTGGAGTGACGTGAACATTACAACGGTCAAAACCTTCCAACCTTCAAGGAACCAACTGGAAGACAACCCCCTTATTGTGAGCGCCGCCTTCGGTCGTGGTGCCGTAAAGATTGCCTTTTGTATCCTGGACAAGCGCAGCTAAAGGATCGGCTCCGTCGCTCCCGGCAAAGGTGTGCAATATGGTTTCATCACCGGAGGAAGTCACTTCAAATACGGCGCCAGGGCCGTTGACGTCAAATTCAGTCGTGCCATAAAGATTGCCTTTCGCGTCGCGGACCAGCCCTGCGAAGGGATACAATCCGTCCCCGCTGTTTTTTCCAAACGGGTACAGAACCGTTTCCTTCCCGGTCTTATCCACCTTAAATACGATACCCACGCCAAAATCGCCGCCGTCGCTGGTTGTGCCATAAACGTTCCCTGCTTCATCTCGCACCACACCCCCAATAGGATACGCACCGTCTCCCTTGGTGTCGGTGAAGCTGTGCAGCACGGTTTCCTTGCCGGCGGAGCTAAGCCTGAAAACTGTGCCATCGTTCTGAGAAATAGGACCACCGAGCTGCGTGGTGCCATAAAGGTTGCCCTTCGAATCCAAAGTCAGTCCCGCGCAGGGATACTCTCCGTCGGGCACGCCTTTGAAGCTATACAGGATTGTTTCCTTGCCCGCAGCGCTGAGCTTAAATACCGTGCCGAAACCGTGCGCGCCTCCCTGCTGCGTCGTCCCATAAACGTTGCCTGCCCCGTCAACCACTACTCCGGCGATAGGATATGCGCCATCCCCGTGTTTGCTGCTAAAGCTATAGATCTCCGACTTGGCGCCTACCTTGAACACGGTTCCTCGATTCGAGCGTCCACCTAACGCTGTTGTGCCATACACGTTGCCATGAGCATCAAAAGTCAGTCCCGCACTCGGATACGCTCCATCAGCTCCCGAAAAGCTGTACAGGACCGTCAACTTCCCGGTGGAATCCACTTTGAAGACCGTCCCTAAACCGTGAGCCCCGCCCTGCTGGGCAGTACCGTAGAGATTACCGTCGGGGCCGATTGCCAATCCGGCCACGGAATATGTCCCGGAAGCGCTGTCAAATGAGAAAAGGGTTGTGAAAGTCTGCGCTTGTGCCGAACTTGTCGCGAGCGCCATCAGCAACAGAATCCCTGGCAGAAAGCCGGCAGTTCCTGCCCCGCGCCGTGTCATTGAACGCAGGCTGCAATATTCCATTGTGCTCGCCACGATAGTTCTCCTTTCAAATTTGGGCTTTACTTGCAGCCCTATTGAACGGTAATGGCGACCGGCCTGGAAGCAATTCCGTTCGCGACAACTACGAGCTTGCTGGCGCCGGTTTCCATATCGCTCGGCACGTCGAAGTGAGTAGAAACCTTGGCATTGCCGGTCGCCACGCCCATCGTGCTGTGGTTGTGCGTTCGTGCATAGAAGACGTGGTGCGACGCGTTATTGATAATTCGGATCAGCGGATAGTTGGTAGCCATTTGGGCGTCATCGCCGTACATGGCTCCCTGCGAAAGACCGTTGAACTGCATGCCTGAAATAACGTAGCTGTCGCCGCGAGTAACCGTGTGCGGATACGCGCTGATAGCCGGCGCCCAGGATGGATCGGGCTTGCCCTTCGATGTGTAGATCTCAACGTCAGACGAGCCGTCGGTGAAAAAGATCTGTCCCGTCGGCAAAACCAGCATGCTTCCCTGCTCGGTCGCATCCTTGTTGGCTCTAGGCGGTCCGGGCACTTTGGTGAATTTGGTTCCGTCGAATTCGTAGAAGGTCGTGGGCGGGTTGTTGATGCCATGGTTGGTATCGCAGAGCACATTGCCATCCGGCAACAAGGCTGCCGGGGCATCGCCCATATCATTTTCGTCCGGGATATCCGGGCCTGGCACCCAATGTCCAGGCTTCAGGAGGTCGGCGGGAGGATGATAGATCGACGTGTGCCCCGCCTTAGTTTTGTCGGAATTGGCTCCGGTGGCGAAGACGGTGCCATCGGGACGCAGTACGGCTGGTCCGATCTCGGCGGTGGGTGGATCGCTCAGCAGAACGATTGTGCTTCCCGCACTGATCCATTCCCCTAATTTAGGCACGTATTTTTCCGCGTGCGTGGGGTGGGCCGCGTTTTCCGTGTCAACCGTCAAAACCGTACCATCGGAAAGCAGGGTCCAACCCTCTTCATCGTACAAGTCTTGCTTGTTAGACCCGGTAAAGGTCCAAGTTAGAGTCTTTTCATCTAATAGTGCAGCCGTAAAGGGAAAGGCGCAGCAGTTGGCCACCATAAATGTACCGTCGGGGAGGACCACACTCTCCGCATCGCCCACGATGGTCCAGCCGGGGGGAGGATCTACATTCGTCCAAACATTGGTGAGCGGATCGTAGATCGCGCCCAGGTTGGTCCACTCCAGTTGGCCCAAATTGTACTCTCCGCCTTCGACGATTACACGGCCGTCCGGCAAAACCGCCGAGCCAAACGCAGAAGGACCGTATCCTGGTGGCAGCGAAGCCATCTGCGCCCAGGTGCCGTTGACGTAGCTGCCATTTTGATCCGGGGTCAGGCGCCACCAATTGCTGCCGGTATTACCATCCTGTACCAGAACCGTGCCGTCGGTGAGCAGGAGCGGAATACTGGCGCCGAAGCTGGGTCGATTGCGCAAGGCATGCCAGGTTTGTGAGAGAGCCGTCACGGAGCACGCGAGTAGAACAACCAGCAGAGTACCGGCCCTTGATAGCTTCATGTTCTTGTCCTCCGGTAAAGCGCAAAAAAAGAAAGAAGGAGATTGAGACAAACATCATGCGGACAAAAGACCCTCGCTTGCAGGAACCAGGTAGCGCAAGCCTAGGCACGCATTATGGACCGGCAATTAGCCGGATTTCAATCTGAATTTCTCAGGGAAACCGGCACAGTCTGGCTAGTTCTTGCAATGGTTGGCGGATCGGAGCATCACGCCCTATATGCGAACCCGTGACAGTATCCACAGAAAGAGTGTTTGAAGAAAGGCAGTACGAGCCAGGGATCGGGAGGTCCCGGTGCAGCCTCCGGACACCTACACCCTTTTTCGGTCCCTTCCAACCGAACCATACCGTTAAGGAGCCTGCAATGTCCGAGCCTGACCGCTCCATGAGTTCGAAACCAAACACGCTGATGTGCTGCAAAGCGGGTCCTTTGGCAATAGAAAAGAAGTCAGCCTCGCTTCCAATGCGGATAGCGGTTGTCGGGAACCACCTTCCTCGCCAGTGTGGAATTGCCACCTTCACGACAGATTTGTGTGACGCTATTTCTGTTGAGTACGGCGCTGCTGGAGTATTCGTAATAGCCGTCAATGACCCGCAATCGCGCTACCGTTATACCTTGGGCGCCGGAAAGGCGATCATCTCGACTCCGTACTGGCACGCTGCCGAAGTCCTGGCTGATGGGCGCGGAGCGCTGGTTCCCTTTGAGGACCCTGCGGCTATTGCAGATACGGCGATTGAACTTTTGGACAACGATGCGGCTCGCGAGGCAATGCGCAAACGTGCTTACCTCTATGCACGCCGCATGGTCTGGGACCAGGTAGCGCAGTCTTATATGCGGGTCTTCGCACGCGCTTGCGCTAATCGCGTGCAACCTGCCCGCGTAGCGTTTCCCATCCAGGCTGCCGAGAAGAACGCTCCACGCCAACTCATACATGTGTGAGCGCTTTTCCAGCGCCGATTGGCCCGAGGCTCTTGCGCCTTATCCCAACGATGTCGCCAACGGCGACGCCAATGCATCTATAGGAAAAGTGATCAATTTTGAACAGACAGGCATCCTTTAGGCTACTTAACTTTGTGGTGAAGGGTTCCAACAGGCAGCTGTTTCAACTGATGCGCGATCAAGTTGTGGTGTGTGACGGCGAGCCAAATACGGTGTGTACCGTTATCGAGAGGAGGGTGAGGCAATGGACGCTCAAACTGTTGTTGTGCATCGATGACCGTCCACAAGTGTTGGAGATTCGCAAACCGACTCTAGAATCTCATGGTTATTGCGTCAAGATCGCGTCGGCCGACTACACCGCGCTGAAGATGTTAGAGGAAGCGCCGGTGGCTGCGGTTCTCGTGGAGTACAAACACGAAGGCATGGACGCCGAAGCCGTAGCCTGCCATATCAAGCAACGGTTTCCCAACCTGCCGATCATCCTGCTTTCAGCGTACTGCGAGATGCCGGAGCGAATCCTGTTGGTTGGTGGATGACTACGTGATGAAGAGCGAACTGCCGGAACGGCTGGTGCCGATCATCGAGCGAACGACGCGCCAGCAAGGACACGCACCACGTTCAGACGAACCGTTCCAGCGCAGTGGAGCAGCAGCGTAAGGGCTTTGCGTGTTGCTGGTCGCGACGCTGGGCTCGGCGGGGTTTTGCAGAGGAGGTTCAAGAACATGAACATTTTCGTTCGTGCCGCGGGGTTCTCAATACCTCGATTGGGCAAGCAGAGTTTGGTTTCCCTGTTGTCAATGGCTCTGTTGTTTGCAACTTGGCCTCAGAACCTATTGGCTTATCAAGATGCGCAAGCTCCTGCGCAGGCCCCAGCGCAGGACGCGCAGGCCTCGGCGCAGACCGCGCAGGCGCCGCCCTACACGCAACAGACTCCCGAACAGTTGCAGCAGTTGGTCGCGCCGATTGCACTGTATCCGGATTCACTGGTGGCGCAGATTCTCGCCGGGGCCACGTTTCCCGAGCAAGTAGTCGAAGCCGACCGATGGGTGCAAGCGCATCCTGATTTGAAGGGCGACGCTTTGGGTCAAGCTGTGGATCAACAACCTTGGGACCCGAGCGTCAAGGCGCTGGCTGCATTTCCATCCGTCTTGGGAAATATGGACAAGAACCTTTCCTGGACGTCCTCTCTAGGCGACGCCTACTACAACCAGCAACAGGATGTGATGGATGCCGTACAGATGATGCGTCGGCGGGCGCAAGAATCAGGCAATCTTAAGACCACGCCGCAGCAAACCGTGGCGACGCAAGACTCGAATATCAGCATTCAGCCTGCCAGCCCCGATGTCGTTTATGTCCCCGCATACAATCCGTGGTTAGTTTACGGAGGTCCGATCGTGGCGTGGCCAGGATGGTATCCGTATCCCGGAATCTGGTTTGGCGGCCCGTACCTGTCGTTCGGAGTCGGATTCGGAGTCGGCTGGTTCGGCGGTTTTGGATGGGGCTGGGGGCACTGGGGATTCAATTGGCATGGCGGATACGCCATGTATAACAATAACCGGTACTACTCCCGGAGTAACACCTTTTACAACCGGAGCAACTTCTACCGGGGAGCAAACGCGCGCGGCGGAGTCAACGGCAACCGCGGGGGAGTTGGCGCCCGTGCTGGCGCAGGGAACAGGCCTGCCAATGGGAACGCTGGCGCTCGCGGCGGAGTCTATAACCGTCCCGGCGCAACGCCCAGGCCTTTCAATGGAAACAAGCAGGCGGCTCGGGGATACGCTGAACCCCACGGTCAGAGCGGCGTCCGCTCGGGCGCCTTTAGCGGCTACGATCATGGCGGACAGGCCAGAAGCTTTTCGTCACGCGGAAGCGGCAGTATGGGTGGCGGGGCAGCGCGTGGCGGTGGCGGCGGAGCAGCGCATGGCGGTGGCGGGCATCGGTAATCGAGTTTCGTTATGTTCCTGGTAGATTGTGAAATTTAACAAATGGAGAAAAGTCTTATGCGGCGAACGAAGCTGAACGTCGACAAATTTCATTGGGCCAGTCTTCCTGCGTCAGCCGCGGTCGTTATCCTTTTGACGGCATGCTTTCCCAGCCCTTCGGTGGCGCAGCAACCGGGCCAGAGGACATTTTCATCGCCGGGAGACGCCAGCAGCGCACTCTTCACGGCAACGCAGAGTAACGACGAAAAAACCATGATCGATATCCTTGGACCCGACGGAGAGCAAATCGTTTCGTCGGGAGATGAAATCGAGGACGCCCAGAGCCGCGCCAATTTTGTGAAGAGATACCAGGAAATGCACCGTCTGGTGAAAGAACCGGACGGAACCACGGTCTTGTACATCGGCGCCCACAATTGGCCTTGGCCCATACCACTCGTGAACAAGGGTGACTCGTGGTATTTCGACACCGACGCGGGCAAGAAAGAAATCCTATACCGGCGAATTGGCCGGAATGAAATATCGACCATTCGAGTTTGCCAGGAACTGGTGGCGGCGCAAAAAGAATATTACGCCACGCAGCACAACGAGTACGCCCAGAAAATCTTCAGTGATGAAGGGCAGCACAATGGCCTGTATTGGAAGGCTGCCGCTGGCGAACCCCAGAGCCCCATCGGACCGCTCGTGGCATCGGCCGTTGCCAAGGGCTATGCCAAAAGGCAGGACGGCTCTCCCACTCCTTACCGCGGTTACTATTACCTCATCCTGAACCGTCAGGGAAAAAATGGCCCAGGCGGGGCTAAGAGTTACATCGTAAACGGCAAAATGAGCGAGGGGTTCGCGTTCGTGGCCTATCCTGCGGAATACAGGTCGTCCGGCGTGATGACATTCATCGTTGCTCAGGATGGAGTCGTGTATGAGAGGGATCTCGGCAAGAAGACCAATAAGCTCGGCAAAGCCATGAAGGAATACAACCCCAATTCCAGTTGGCAAAAGGTTGAAGACCAGCAGGAGGAGACTGCCAGCGAGCCGAACACCAAGTAAAAGGCATTCTGTCGCTGCACTCGACGCTCGTAGGTCACCATGAGTTTCCAGGGAACGACGGGCGTTTCCTTCAACGGAACGAAGGAACCTTCACCCATTATCACGGCGGTTCCCTGAGACCTCCCTTTCTATAGATGTCGCGGATGTCATCCTTCGTGGGACCAGCCCGGAGCTGGATTCTCTACACGTTCAAAAAGAAGCAGAACGGATCCTGGGCTACTAAATTCATGCGG
>Ga0074044_10001146_pt1 | contig 24366 bp, 20 predicted proteins | sample BogForMeECP23OM1_FD_94443 | JGI IMG/M metagenome (GOLD analysis project Ga0074044, IMG submission 94443) | Bog forest soil microbial communities from Calvert Island, British Columbia, Canada - Bog Forest MetaG ECP23OM1 | ecosystem: Environmental > Terrestrial > Soil > Wetlands ... | reverse complement strand
TCTGGGCGCACGAACCGGAAGTTTGCGAGAGCATCGCAAGCAGCCGAATCAACGAGCACTTCCTGCCCGGATTCATCCTGCCAGAATCGATTCAGGCGACCCGCGATCTGAACGCCGCGCTCGATGCCGCGGAGATCGTCGTCAGCGTCATGCCTTCGCAGCACTGCCGAGTCTTATTCGAGCGCATGTCGCCGTCGCTTCGACCGGAGATGCTTTTCGTCAGTTGCACCAAGGGATTGGAAAACGGCACCCTGCTGCGCATGACGGAAGTGATTGGCGATGTCTTGCGCAGCCGAAAGTTCAGTCCTCGGGTAGCGGCGCTCAGCGGTCCGTCCTTTGCCAAGGAGGTGGCGCGTGGCGATCCGACCGCTGTCACTGTGGCGTCCGTCGATGGTGAGGTGACGCGCGCCGTGCAGCAGGCGTTCAACGATTCGCGTTTTCGCGTTTACACCAACGACGACGTGATCGGGGTGGAACTGGGCGGCGCACTGAAGAACATTATCGCCATCGCCGCCGGCGTCTGCGATGGCCTCGGGCTAGGCCACAACTCGGTAGCGGCGTTGATCACGCGAGGGCTCGCCGAAGTGGCGCGCCTGGTCGTGGCCTGCGGCGGTCGCCTCGATACCATGGCCGGGCTTGCCGGATTGGGCGATCTGGTTCTGACCTGCACCGGAGATCTTTCGCGCAACCGCAGCGTCGGCGTTGAACTGGGCAAAGGCCGCAAGCTGCCCGACATCATCGCCGGCATGCACGGAGCAGTCGCCGAAGGAGTTTTTACCACCAAAGCCGCGGTTGGTTTAGCGCAGAAGAAGGACGTCGAAATGCCGATTACCGAACAAATGTTCGGCATCCTGGAGAACGGCAAGTCGCCGCATCAGGCGATCGAAGAACTCATGACGCGCACGGCGAGGGCGGAAATCTATTGATCGCAATCGCAAGAATAGATTTGCGGCTAAACAACGCAACCTAAATGGCGTCGTCTATATAATCAGCAAACATGGTTGAGCTTGACCATTCCGCAATGTTGGCAGTGGCGTTGGCGGAAGCTCGCAAGGGACTGGCCGAAGGCGGCATTCCCATCGGAGCTGCGATCTTTGATGCCGCCGGCAAGCTCGTCGGCTCTGGTCATAACCGTCGGGTGCAGAACAATGATCCTTCCCTGCATGCCGAGACCGACGCCTTCCGCAATGCGGGACGCCAACGCAGCTATCGCAGCCTGACCATGGTCACCACGCTTGCGCCTTGCTGGTATTGCAGTGGACTGGTCCGGCAGTTTGGCTTCGGTTCGCTGGTGGTCGGAGAGAGTCGCAATTTTCAGGGAGGCTTCGAGTGGCTGCGCTCGCTGGGCATACGCGTCTCTGATCTTGATTCTTCGGAGTGTGCCGAGTTGCTGGGCGAATATATTCGCAGGAATCCTGCAGTGTGGAACGAGGACATCGGGGAAGAGTAGCGTCGTCGTCTGGATCGCACGAGCCGGAAACCCCTGCGACTTAGCCGCAAATCGAGCAGTGTGGCGGCCGGGCGGGAACGCCGGGCTCTTCACGTCGCGACTCGTCTTGTGTTTACTGGACTAGAAGGTGAGGCTCAGTGACATTTGGATCTGCCGCGGGCTGCCGATGGTCTTGTTGGTGACCCCCAAGCCACTGAGCGTTGGGCAGACGTAGAGAGACCCTCCTGGGCTCGGGCCCTGGTTGAAGCCATTGTTGCAGGGATTCAACGTCGGTGGCGTACCGACAGCCGGAAAGCCGAGGAAACCGATGTTCTGGCTTATATCGTCGATGGGGATATCGAAGCTCGCGGTGTTGGTCAGGTTGAAGACGTCGAAGCTGTACTTGAGGGAGAATCTTTCGGTGATCGGAATGATCTTGACGACCTCCATGTCCGCGCGCATCTGCCACGGTTGCCGGAAGATGTTGCGCTGGCCCTCGTCGATGAAGTTAGTCTCGTAGGGGTCGTTGGAAGGAATGGCGCCATTCAAGGCGCCTGCGGCCAGCAAGGGAACGCCAAAACAGCTGGGGTTGAGCGCGGGAACACCAGCGTTCACACCCGAGGCCCCCGTGATCGCCTGCTTGGGCGTGCAGCCGACAAGCGGAACGATTGGATTCGTAATGCCGTCGTTCACCCCGTAGAATATGCTGCCGACCGCACCGGAGTAATCGATCACGCTGTAAGGCTGTCCGCTCTGCATGACGGTTAAACCTGAAATCGCCCATCCGTCAACCACCTTGCCCTTGATCGTAGACTCCGAATAGAACTTCGGCAGTTCGTAGCGATACGTGAAATTGATCACGTGCTTGCGGTCGTAGTCGGACAACCCGTAACCGGAGCGCAAGTTCAGAGGGTTGTTACCATTGTAAAAGAGACCCATCGCGCTCTGTTCGTCGGTCGCGTGAGAGTAGGTATAGGACGCGCCCAGCGAAATGCCATGACTCATTCGCTTTTCAAGGTGGGCCTGCAACGCATTGTAGGCTGAGATGCCCGCCGCGGTGTAGGACTCCGACTCGGACGAATACCCGATATAGGGAACGCGCAGGTCGACATTTCCACCTTCAAAGGTCGACTGGTACGGCTGGCCGCTGGTCGGAAGGCTGCCGGGAGGCAGGTTGATGGGCGTGAAGCCGCCTGGCTGAGTAACAATCGTATAACCGTAGGTGTAGTCCTGCTCAAACGGCGTTCCCGGCCGGATGGGATGGCTTGGCGAGGCAATCTGCGCCTGGTTGAAAGGCAGCGGAACGATCTCATGGCGGCCGAGATTGCCCACGTACCCGACCTCGATCGCGAGATCCCGGCGCGGCTGCCATTGAATGTTGAGCGTCTGGTTAAGAGTGTAGGGAAGCTTGTTGGCGCGGTTGTAATCCGCGAAGGAGAAGAGCGGTAGCCCGGTTGAGATGGCAGTCGCATTGGGAACAACTAGATCCGCGGGATTGCCGGTCGGAGGGGGACCGAGCGTGGGCCCCCAGGGGGCTTCGAAATTGCTGCAATACGAATATGCATATGGGCTACACGATTGCGCATTCACCCACGGCGGAGACTGGTTCACGCCGAAGGGGCCGCCCGGGATCACGCCGGAGGCAAAACCCGGAGAAAGGTAGACGAAAAGCTCCCCGCGATCATAGTACATGCCCCAGCCCGCGCGCACGACGACTTTGTCATTAAACATCTTCGGGCTCCACGCCATTCCAAAACGCGGCGCCAGGCCCCACTGGCGCCCGGTTAGAGTCGAATTGCTGATGCCTTTCGTCGGGAAGAGAGGATTGTTACGCGCGACAATGAATCCGTTAGAAACGATTTTGTCCGAGGCCGCGTCGTAGTTGTAAGCCGCTGGATCGAAATTGTAAAGTTTCCCATACTTTTCAGTCAGACCTCCGTGATCGTCAAAGCGCAGGCCGGCGCTTATGCTGAGATTGGGGCGAATCTGAAACTTATCCTGAACGTATAGGCCATCTTCGTTCGAGCGGTAGTAGCGGTTGGCATTGCCCTGCAAGAAGGTTGTGACAATGTATCCATCCGCCGTGTAGTTAATGGGTTGGCCGGTGAGGAAAGTCGCGAAATCGGTGAAGCCGACGGTACCCGAATTCGTCCTTTGATCGCGCGCATTGAGCTGAGTATACGAGTAGCTGCCGCCGAAGGTGATCGTATGTTTGCCGTGGTTCCAAACGGCGCCGGCGGAAGGCATCCAGCGATTTTGGAAGACACCGGTGAAGGCGCCCTGCGAAGCCGCCGTCGACCCGATAGTCGTTCCCGCGTTGAAAACGAAGTTTGTATTGGCCAGGGAATTGTTCCCCAAGTCATCAACGATCGTTATTCCCGGAAAGACTGATGAACCGAACGCATTGATGCCCGGGCCTATTGCTCCAGGCGTGAAGGGCTGGCCAATCGTGCTGTATATTTTTTCGCGGATGAAGCCAAATACCTCCGTGAGGCTGAGGTTCGGTCGAAGGGACTGTGTGTTTGTAATGCTGGCAACTTGACTGCCAGCGTCCAAATGTTGCGGAAACCCTTCAACGGCGGAATAGCCGAAAGGCGCCGTGGTCGGATCATGCTGGTAGTAATACTTCAATGCCAGCGTATCTTTGGGACTTACCAGGTAATCGAGATTGGATACAGCCTGGTCGGTGATGAAATACGCCGGCTGCGTGATGAAAACATTCTCCGGGAAATTGAGGGTTGGCGTGAAATTCGGATTCGCCGACGGTATCATGTACTGGCCATTCGGCAGCGTGTAATTCAACATAGCGAAGGCGACGGGATCAATGTCGTTGGGTGCATAGCCAACCGTGGGGACTACGCAAGCCGGCTCGTTCGGTCCGCCGCAAGGCCAGTTATTGTTAGCGACGGTAGCCAACCCAGCAGCGCTGCGATCGGGGCTCAGTCCGAACGGCACGGCCGTGCGCGAGGTTCCAATCTCCAGATCGGAAACATGCGTGTGCTGGTAGCTCAGAAAAGCGAATAGCTTGTCCTTGATGATCGGGAAGCCGACGGTTCCACCTGCTACGTAACGGTGTAATTCGGGCACTTTTTCATTGCTCGGGATGTTCTCATCCTGGTTGTAAAAAAACGGAGCTGCGTTCAGCCAGTCGGTCCCGCGGTGCCAGTACATCTGGCCGTGAATTGCATTGGTTCCAGACGCCGTACTCATGTCGATGTGCGCGCCGCTGGTTGAGCCTTGTTGGGCGTCGTACATCGACGTGTTTATGCGAAATTCCTCAACCGACTCCGGAGCGGGCGTCGGCAAACCTTGGCCGATGGCGAGATAGGGCGACGCCGAACTCTGAATTACTTCGGCAGTAGTGCTCCCCGCACCGGCGACACCGGTGTTGTTCACGATACGCGCGGAAGCCACCGAGCTCGTGGTCTTGCCATTGAACAGGTTGCTGGCGTCGACGCCGTTCAGCAGGAAGGTGTTGCTGGTATCGCGCTGACCGTTGGCCCAGATCGGCTGGTTGCCCAAGCCGGCGTTGGCGCCGGTGCCGCTGGGCAGTTCGGCATTTACTCCCGCTGAAAGAATGGCAAGTCCGGTGAAGCTGCCGGTGGGCAGCGGAACGTCCTCAATCTGATTTTGTTCCAAGATGTAACCGTTCGTGGTGTCGACCGCGTTCATCATCGGTTCCGCTTGCACCTCGACGATCGTCCCCACCTTGCCGACCGGCAGGGTCACGTTGATGGTTGCCGTGCGATTCGCTTGCACCGTAATCGCAGGGATCTTCTGCGTTTCGAAGCCGTCGTGCGTGAAGGTCAACGTGTAGGTGCCGATGGGCAGGTTAACGAAATCGTAGCCGCCATTCGCGTTGGTCTTCTGGGTGCGCGTGAGTTGTGTCTGGTCACCCACAATCGTCACCTCGGTATTCGGCAGAACGCTGCCCGTCTTATCGGCGACGGACCCGGTGATGCCACCGAGGGTCTGCTGCGCATGCGCGCAAGGGATAAGAGCGTACGGCATGAGCAAGGAAAACCCGGCGAGGAGAACGCGCAACCCAACTTTCTTGGTCATCAATGGCCTCGTAAGAATCTTGAAGACACTCCCACAGCACCGCTCATCTGCGGTCGAACTACCGTTGTGTTGTCAGACCGATATTCGCGGCAAGGCTGGGTTGCTCGCGTTTGCACCTAAAAAAGACGGACTAAATGTACGCGAGTTGTGGGCGGAAGGAAAGGGTTCCGTACAGTGATAATTTCTTTGCCACAGATTAGATATTTTTATGGCGGCGGGTGGACGCGGGGTGCCACCTCAGCTCCCTAGCTCCCTGCGAGCGCCGCTTCTTTGCTGCGCCGTCGAATCACGAACCACAGCAACCCTGCCGTCAAATATGCGAGATAGATGTAGGGCAACTTGCCATAGGGTCCTTCGGGCACGGGGTATAAATTTCCAACCAGCGCGAGCAGCATGGCCGCGCCAGCCAGCCAAGGGATGATCTGGGCTCGGGGACGGGAAATGCCGCGGTCGCGCAAGTAGCGTGGCAGGGCGACGCACACCAGCGCATAGGCGACGATAAAACCGTAGGTCGCGAGCGAACCCAGCCAGCCGTAGACGTCTAAACCGCTGGCGCCGCGGGCAGCCAGCACTGCTACCGGCAAGAGCGCGGCTGCTCCGGTGATGACGACGGCACGACTCGGCGTTTGATTTCTCGCATGCGCGGCTCGCAAAGAGTCGTGGGCAAGCCCGTTGTGCGCCATCAGCAGCAACACCCGCGCCGCTGCCGTAATGCATCCCAGAGTGCAGGCAAACAAGCTCACCATTGCGCCGATATCGATGAGCAGTCCAAGGACGGGGACGCCGCCGACTCGGGCCACCACGTGCATCGGATCCTGACTCGCGCCCAAGTCCTGGCCCGCGCTGTGGAAACCCAACACCTCCGCGTAGGCGCAGATGGTGAAGAAAACTCCGGCGAGAACGGCGCTTTGGATGACCGCGCGTGGAATCGTCTGCAGCGGGTTGCGCGCCTCCGACCCCAACGTCGTCGCGCTTTCGAATCCCACGAAACTAAACAGCGCGAGCACCAGTCCCAGCCGCAAACCACTGCCAGTCATGCCCTGGAGATGGAGTTGTTCGCGATCCAGGTGCCAGCCATGGCGCAGCAGCAGCAGCGCGACCACGATCACAATCACCGAGACCGATGTGGCCTCGATCCAGAGCATAAGCTCTGCGGAGATCTTTACGTCGCGGTAGGCGATCCAGATCGACACCGCGGTGACCAGTGTCGCCAATAATACGGCGGAGTACACATGGCCGGTGGCATCGCGCAGCAATATGTTCGCGTAGTGGTAGAAGCCGCCAATGACGCTCGATCCCGTGGCCACATAAGCCAGCAGCAGACTCCAGGCCACGGTCGCGCTAAGCCAGGGAGGAAGTGCCATCGAAGCGTAGGTGTACAACGAACCAGGCGATGCGGAATGGCTGGCATAGCGGGCAATGCACAAGGCAACCAGCAGCACGGCCACGGTCGCCAGCGCATACGCCAGCCATGTCCCGTTGCCGGCAAGGGCGCAAACCAGCGGGATCGTGGCCGCAGGCGTAGTCGTGGGAGCAATCGTGGAAACCGACTGCGCCAACGTTTCCATGGGAGAAAGAATCTCGCGCCGCAGACCATAGTCGGTGGATGGCGAATTTGCGGCGGCCGGCGTCGTGCGCGGCGATTTTTCCTCGGGTTGCATTGGGGTGGGATTGTACAACACCGCTCCCACCGCAATGACGAAGTGAGAATCTAAATCGAAATGCGGTGTATTATCTTGCCACGTTTCAGCCGCCGCGTTCGACACAGTTGCGGGGAAAAGAACATTCGATGAAATTCGAAAAAGAGTTATTACGGAGTCTTCCCAAAGTCCTTTTGCACGAGCATTTGGATGGAGTGCTGCGCCCGCAAACCGTGATTGACTTGGCGAAAGACACGGGGTACGGCCAGCTTCCAACCTCAGATCCCGAAGCATTGGCGCAATGGTTTTATCGCGGTGCAAACCAGGGGAGTCTCGCCAAGTATCTGGAGGGCTTCACCCACACCATCGCGGTCATGCAAACCGAGGAGGCGCTGGAGCGCGTCGCCTATGAACAGGCCGAGGATCTGAGCCAAGACGGCGTGGTCTACTTTGAGACCCGCTTTGCGCCAATCTTTCATAAACAGAAGGGATTGACCCACCAACAGATTGTCTCAGCCGTTCTGAAGGGATTGGAGCGAGGGCGCAAGGATTTCGGAATCGCTTCGGGATTGATTATCTGCGCCATGCGCAATATGGATGTTTCACTCGAGATGGCGGAACTGGCCGTCGATTTTCGCGCACGCGGAGTGGTTGGATTCGATCTTGCCGGAGAAGAAGGCGGCTATCCTCCCAAAAAACATATGGAAGCCTTTCATTACATTCAGCGGGAGAACTTCAACATTACGGTTCATGCCGGGGAAGGTTATGGCAAGGAATCGATTTGGCAGGCGATTCAGTATTGCGGCGCACACCGGATCGGACACGGGACGCGATTGATCGACGATATCGCGGTGGTGGAGGGCAAGGCAGTCAAATTAGGCGATCTTGCCCAGTACGTGCTGGACAAAAGAATCCCGCTGGAAATTTGCCTCATCAGCAACGTCCATACCGGGGCTGCGGCCAGCCTGGCCGAGCACCCATTCAAAATTCTCTACCAGGAGAAATTTCGCGTCACCCTCAATACCGACAACCGGCTAATGAGCAGCACCAGCATGACCCAGGAGTTCGAGGCCGCGGCAGATACCTTTGGCCTTACTCTGGACGACTTCGAGAAGATCACCATCAATGCCATGAAGAGCGCCTTCTTGCCGTATAACGAGCGTTGCGATTTGATTTACTCGACCATCAAGCCCGGTTATGCCAGAATCCGCGGGGCTCCGATCTCTCCGATTTACCGTCAAAGATAGTCAAAGGTAAAAGATAAGAGACAAGAGATATTTGTATCGTCGTCCGCACCTGCACTAAAGATAGAAACAACTCAAATGCTCAACTTAGGAACACAGCTTGTTCTCACGCTCATGTTCTCCCTTGGGTTCTCTGGGCTTCTATGCGCACAAATCACAGCACCAGCCGCGCCCATCCGCATCAAGGTGGTCGTGGTCACGATGTTTGAGCGCGGAGAAGACACTGGAGATGCTCCCGGAGAGTTTCAGCTCTGGGTAGAACGTGAACACTTAAGCCAGATTCTGCCGCAGCCTGCAGGCTACCACCACGTTCGCCTGAACAAGGAAGGAGTCCTGGGCATGGTGACCGGCGTGGGGACCGCGAAGGCAGCGGCGTCGGTGATGGCGCTCGGACTCGATCCGAGCTTCGATCTCTCGAAGGCATACTGGATTGTCGCCGGCATTGGTGGAGGCGACCCCGCGGATGTGTCGGTAGGATCTGCTGTTTGGGCGGACCACGTCGTTGACGGCGACTTGTCTTTCGAGATCGACGCGCGTCAGATTCCCGCGAACTGGCCAACCGGCTACGTTCCCTTGCGCAAAGGTACGCCCTATGAAATCCCCGCCAGCGACTCCTACGGCGAAGTCTACACGCTCAATTCGAAACTGGTCGGTTGGGCGGTTCGCCTCACCCAAGATGTGTCGCTGGCCGACTCCGACGACTTGCGCAAGTCACGTGCGCGGTTTCCCGGCTTCCCCAACGCGCTGAAGCCTCCATTTGTGACGCGGGGCGACACCCTATCGGCAAGCACGTTCTGGCACGGCTCCAAGATGGAGGAGTGGGCCAATGCCTGGACTCGTTATTACACCGGCGGCAAGGGCAATTACATGATCGCGGCTATGGAAGACTCCGGCACGTTACAAGCTCTTACATTCCTGGACCAGGCCGGGCGCGTGGACTTGCAACGAGTTCTGGTGCTGCGAACCGACAGCAATTACGATCGCGAGCCTCCGGGGATGGCCGTTGCCGAAAGTCTGAAGGAAATGGTTTCAGGCAATTACTCTGCTTACCTGCCTGCTCTCGAAGCAGCCGAAACCGTTGGCGACAAGGTCGTAAGGGACATTGTTGAACACTGGGCCGAGCGCGAGTCCACCATTCCTCACGCCCCATAGAACGACGTTACCGGGAAAGCGCTGCCAGAGTTTCCGCGAGCACCAGCGTTCCCCGGGCGATATCTTCCGGAGACGCATACTCGTCCGGACGATGACTATAACCATTGCGGCAGGGGACAAAGAGCATGGCGGTGGGAGCAATCCGCGACATAAACAGCGAGTCATGGTAAGCGCGACTCACCATAGGAAGAAAATTCAGGTTGTGTTTCCGGCAGGATTCAGAAAGCGCGTCGACCACCAGAGGCGAGCAAACTGCTGGCGCATCTGCGTTCACTAACTCGGTGCGAACCGACACTTGCCGCTTCTCCGCGATCGACTTACCGGCAGTTTCCATCTTCTGCATCACGCCGTCACGCCGCTTAAGGTCGGTGTCACGAATGTCAGCGGTCAGACGAACCCGGCTGGGAATGCTGTTAACCGCGCCGGGAAAGACCTCGCAGATTCCGACCGTCGCCACGGTATCGATGGCTCCGCTGCTGCGCGCGGCATTCTCGATCGCGAGGATTAATTCCGCCGCGGCGCAAAGCGCGTCACGCCGAGCCGGCATCAAAACTCCGCCCGCGTGCCCGCCTGACCCTTCGATGGAAATCATCAAGCTGGCCGGCGCTGCAATGCTGGTAACCACTCCCAGCGGAATTCGCTCGCGCTCGAGCAGGGGACCCTGCTCGATGTGCAGTTCGACAAACGCTTTGTAATAGCCGCTGAGCAACTTGACTGCTTGTATCTCACCGTGCACGTCCGCTCTTTCGCGCACTTCATCCAGGGAAGCGCCGTCGTTGTCCTTTAAGTGTCGTGCCGCATCGGCGGAAAGAGTTCCCGAAAGCATGCGGCTCCCGATGCATCCAATTCCAAAGCGCGTCGGCTCCTCCGAAGTGAACACCAGCAGTTCGATGGAATGCCTGGGGCGGAAGCCGCCGCGCTGCAACGCTCGAATCGCTTCGAGGCCTCCGAGAACACCGACTACGCCGTCGTACTTTCCTGCGTTCGGAATGGCGTCGATGTGAGAACCGGTGCCGACGGCCGGCAGCGCGGGATCGGAACCGATCCACCGTATAAAAGTGTTTCCAATTGGATCCTGCCGCACCGCAAGATCGGCATCTTCGCAGCGGGCTTTGAGCCACGCACGCGCTTTCAGATCAGCGGAGCCAAAAACAATTCTCGTGACCGCGGGCGCTTCGGCGTCGGAGATCGCGGCGAGCGTTTCGATCTCAGATAGCAGCTTCGCTGCGTCAACTTCGAGCTTCATGATCGCGTCCTGCAAGGGGATGCCGGTTCGAGTCTTTGTAGATCAGATACTTCGCCGGGACTTTCCCGATCGCTCCGAACCACTGTGGACACCACGGCGCCATCCAGATGAAATCCCCCGCCGTGACCGGATACCAGGAATCTCCGAGCCGGTAGATACCTCCGCCCTCGAGCATGATGAGGCCGTGTTCCATCACATGCATCTCGACCATGCTGAGCGCGGCTCCGGGTTGGTAGACCATGGTATTGACCGCAAAATCGAAGCTCATCTCGTCGGGCAAAAGACATTTCACCTGCAATCCGGGATCGTCTGCCAGCGGGTTCGACTCAACTTTGTCTTCGTGCGACACGATCAAATGTGGTGGCGCCGCACCGGCCATTGCTTCATAGGATTTTTCAATCACGGCGACGCGACTCTTTTCGGTCGCCGTGATCCGGTGCGCCAGACCTGCCGGCACATAGGCATAACCGCGCGTACGGAGTTTGTTTTGCTTATCTGGAGTCTCTACTTTGACCACGCCTTCCGTCACGAAAATAAAGCGCTGCGCCCGCGTGCTCACCATTTCGCCGCCAGCTTCAAACTCCGCCGTGTACTCGGTAAAGCGCGCGCCCATTGCCGGCCCAGCATGCACAACCGCCGCGCACCCTTTCATGCCCGGCAGGGTGGTGCGCACAAATGTGTCCGGAGTGAGTAACAGATGATTCGGCTGTTGCGCGCTTCGTGTACGGCCGAGATTATGCATGCTGTGTCTTTCCTTGAAACTGAGATGACGACGCCAGCTGATCGAGCAGGTGCAGTCCGCAATCGATCGCCTTGGCTACGTCGCCGACTTCCACCGATTCCGCCGGATCGTGGCTGATGCCGCCCGGCGTACGCAGAAAAATCATGGCGGCGGGAACTCTTTCCGCCAATATCATGGCGTCGTGGCCGGCGCCGCTCACCATGCGGAAGGGTTTGCATCCCGCGCTGCTGACGGCTTCTTCGACCTGGCTTACGAGAAATGGATCCATGGGGACGGCCCGCTGGTTCAGCAGCACATTCGATCGCACGCTTAGCCTCCGACGCTTCGCAATATCTTCCGCCTGACGAATAAGATAGTCCACCGCCGCGATTCGCACTTGGTCGCTTTGTTGACGCACATCCAGAGTCGTTCGCGTTTCCCCGGCAATGACGTTCGTCGCGCCGGGCTTCGCTCGAATCGCCCCCACCGTAGCCACCAGCCCGGAAGTATTCTGCGCATAGCGTTCGACCGCACCGATCCACTCGGCAGCGGCGGCAAGCGCATCACGGCGGAGATTCATCGGCGTCGTTCCCGCATGATTAACATGACCCACGAACGTGAACTCCAGCCGGCTTTGACCGGCGATCGCTTCGACCACTCCGAGCGGCCGGCCGACGTTCTCGAGCACAGGCCCCTGCTCGATGTGGAATTCCACATAGCCGAAAACATCGTCGCCTATTGCAGCCTGCGGAATTTCTGCTGGATTCAAACCAAAGTCTTCGATGGCCTTACGGATCGAGATTCCTTGCGCATCCTGGCGGCTGAGCAAATCCTCGTCCAGGCTGCCCACGAGCGCACGGCTGCCGATAAACGGCGCGCCGAAGCGAACGCCCTCCTCCTCTGAGAAGCCGACGACTTCGATGGCAAAGGGAAACTTGCGGCCGTTCAAAGCGCCCAGCAGCGCGATCGGAAGGACGACTCCGAGAACGCCATCGTACGCTCCAGCGTGGGGTACGGTATCAAGATGAGAGCCGATCAGCAATCGTTGCTGGCGCGGCGCATCCGCCTTCTGCGCCGGGTAAAGCATGCGCAGATTCCCCGCGGCATCGACGCTTGATACGGCTCCCAAAGGAGCAACCCATCCAGCAATTTCGTGGTGGCACTCACGCATGGGCGGAGATAAAAACGTGCGGCGGATGCTGCCCGCATCTTCACTGAAGCGGGCGAGAGCCTGACAACGGGCAATGACCTCGCTGGCGCAATCTGTTTGGTCGCGGCTTGCCTGCACTCCATTCACCCTTCCCGACTATCGACGACTTTGAGCTTTCCACCGCTAGACTTGGCGAATGACTTTCGCCGCCGCCCAACCGATCACGACGAGAGCGGTCAGGATCTCCCAGCCATACCTGTTCCCGTAGGTTCCGACAGGAAAATGATTGCTGATCATGAGGAAGACTACGGGCACTGCCATGAAGGTATTGTGCTTGGAGCGAAACTTCGCCTGAGCGCCGAGTGCGGGATCAAACTTGGCGCCGGCAGCAGCGGCGGCGATCATCTTCCGCTGAGCAGGAAGAATCCGGAACCACACGTTGGCGGTCATGATGGTTCCGAACATCGCGCCCACATGAATATAAGCAGCGCGCCCACTGAGAACGTGCATCAGTCCACAGGAGATTGCGGCAGTCATCGCCAGGGAAAACGCCGCGAACGCCCATTCCGACTTTCCGAGATTCGACCTGACCGCCAGATCGTAAATGTGCCAACCAGCAGCCAGAACGGCGAGGCCGATGACAACGCCCACACCTTGAGAAATGTTGGCTACGTCCGGGTCAAGGAGTCCGCCGGTGAAGTAATAGACGAGGATGAGCAGCACCATTCCGCTAAGCCACGTCATTAAAGCTTCCCAGCGAAACCAATGGACTAACTCGGGCAAGACCCCAAGAGACTTCTGTTTTTCGACGGAGTAAAACCCGCCGCTGTGGACCATCCATACCGCCGGAGGTGTTTGCGGGGCGGCGGATTCCCTTTCGAGTTTTCCGAATTGGCCGTCGAGCCAGGTGAAGTAATAGGTTTGGCCGACCCACATGATTCCCGCAAACACATGGAACCACCGCACCGCGAGGTGGATCCATTCTCGGATTGAAAACGTCACTTTGGTCGGCCCCCTGAATTCTTAACTGACGATTCTCAGCTTCCCCGGTAAGTCGTGTATCCATTGGGGCTCAGCAACAACGGGATGTGAAAACGATCTTCGCCCTCTCGGATCTGAAAACTAATCTCCACTATTGGATACAAACTGTTGAGTTTGCGCCCGGCAAAATAAGTCGCGGTCTCGAAACCCAGGCGATAAAGCCCTGGAGTCAGCGTTTCCTTCTCGGGCAACAACTGCGAGCAGCGGCCGTCCTGATCAGTGCGCGCGGCCGCCAGCAGCCGCCAGACGCCGGATGCATCCCGCCGCTCCAGACGCACCGGAAGATCCGTCGCCGGTTGCCCTTGAGCGATGTCCAGTACGTGGGTCGAGATGCCTTTTATCCCTGAAGCCATTTTTTTAGACGACTCTGCGTGATCTGCCGCTGCTGCTCCGCCGCTTCCTGAATTTCGGTGTGCTCGTCATTTTTCAGCCGCCGCTGCAAAATCTCAAGGATCTCCGCAGCGGACTTGCCGGTCGCGCATACGATAAAGATCCGACTGAACCTGCGCTCGTATTCCCGATTCCCTTCTGTGAGCGCATTCTTTACGGAATCGTTCGAACCCGCGACGCTCCGTTGCTCCTGCTCTGACCAGGTTGCGGACTGCTGCGACGCTTTTTTCGGCGCACGCGATTCACCGATCCGCGATTCGCCAATCCGCGGATGGCTGCGAAATGCCTCCAGCCAATCCGATTCCGCCAATCGGCGCCACGTCTCGTCCGACGCCGCTAGCAGCGCTGCTTCGTCCGGCAGCGGTCTTCGTGTCACCATTCCATCCGCCCACGCTCGTGCGCCACAGCACGGCAGTATCTCATCGAAGGCTGTTGCAGCGGGAAGAAAATTCCAGCGTGCCAGCACATCGTTCATGCTGGCTTCCACGTCGCGCGCAGTTGTTCGAGAAATTCCGCGATCAGATTGCCCGCCACAGCCGCGCGGTATCGCGCCGTGGATCGAATGTCATCAATCGGCTGAATCGCGGCGGCGACCGCTATTCTAGCCAGCTTCACGAGCTCCGGATCGACAGACTTTCCCGACACCATCCGTTCCACTTCCGTCAAACGAAGTGGAACCGGCGCCACGCTGCCGAGCGCAATGCGAACGTCGTCAATCGCGTCCCCGCCCCCACCCACGCCGCCCCGAAGGCGTCCCAACGCGGCTACACACACCTTCGAAATAGCCTGAGCATTGCGAGCTCCCACTTTCCGCGAGTAATGAAGATACTTCGAAAAAACCCGTCGCAGACAGATGGCGCAAATCAGCTCATCAGGCGCCAACTTCATTTTCTTATAGCCGGTGTGGAAGCCGACGTAAGGCACGCGGCGCTCGCCGCGCACCGACACCAGAATCAATTCTGCCTCGTAAGCCAACAGCGCCGGCAGCGAATCGGCAGCGGGCGAGGCGTTGACGATATTACCTCCCAGCGTTCCGCGATTCTGGTTCGCGATTCCCCCGGTCCATCGCGCAGCGCTAGTCAGTAGCGGAAATTCCTGTGCGATCACATCGTGCTCGCGCAGTTCGGTGTAAGTGCATCCTGCGCCGATCCTGATTTCGTCAGGCAAAACCTCGATGCCTCGCAGCTCCGCCAAATTCCAGATACTCACCAGCTTCCGCGCAGGAAGTTTGCCGGCCGCATACAGCACCATCAAATCGGTGCCGCCAGCGATGGGAAGCCACTTGCCGGGTTCATCCGCCAAAAGCGCAACGACCGCCTGCAGTGTGCCGGGCGCAATCAATTCGTAATCGGCGGGATCGGATCTCATGCGCCAGTCCTCATACGCTGCTCTTGCGGCGGGCCGCTTCCGCCACAGCCTCAAAAATCTGCATGTAGCCCGTGCAACGGCAAAGATTGCCCGCCAGCGCTTCCCGGATGTCGTCCAGCGTCGGCTCGGGCTTTTTTTTCAGCAGATGGCTGGCGCTCAGAATCATTCCAGGAGTGCAGATGCCACACTGCGCGCCGCCGCATTCCAAAAAAGCTGCCTGCAGTGCGCTCAACTGCGGGCCTTCGGCAACACCTTCAATCGTCGTTAGATTTGCGCCCGCGGCCTGCAGCGCCGGTATGAGACAGCTATTGACCAACTTGCCGTCCATCAAGACGGAGCAAGAACCACATTCGCCCTCGCCGCAACCTTCCTTCGTGCCGGTCAACCCAAGCTCTTGTCGCAGGACATCCAACAGCCTCTCCATGGGAAAGACGCGAACGGTTTCCGGCTTGCCGTTTACGGTAAGCGAAAGCTCGCGCTTGGCGCCGTTTCCGGAGGAGTGGCTCATCGCTCCCCGTTGGCCGAGACTGCTTCAAAGATATGTTCCGGCAAGAGCGGAACGGAATCGAAGCGCGTGCCAAGAGCATCGCCGATCGCATCTTGGATCGCGTTGACAATCGCGGGCGCCGGGCCATCCATGGGAAGTTCGCCAATCCCCTTTGCTCCATATGCCCCGTGAACATTGCCCATTTCTTCGAAAAATACCCGAATCGGAGGCAGGTCGGCGGAAGTCGGCATGATGTAATTTGTCATCTGGCCATTCTGCATGCGTCCATTTTGCCAAACGACTTTTTCATAGAGCGCAAACCCGATTCCCTGGGCCACGCCACCCGCAATTTGGCCCTTCGCCAGAACAGGATGAAGAACTCTGCCAACTTCCTGCAAGGCCACAAAATCTTCCACCGTCGCGCTGTAGGTCGAAAGGTCAACCGCGACTTCCGCAACATAAATCGCCCAGGCAAAAGAGGCATAGGCTTCGCCGCGATATTTCTGGTCGTCCCAGAAAACGCCCTCGGGAGCTTCGTAGCGCGCGAAGCAGCGCAGCTCGCCATGCGCAGCAATATGCGCCCGGCAGGCCGAGCGAAATTCTTGCGGCGAGTACGAACTCCCAAGCGCGCCGCTGGCAATGAGTGTTTGCTTGATTCCCAGAGCGGCCGACCGCACTAGACTTCCGACGACCATGGCCGTACGCGACGCGACGGTCGGGCCGCTGTTCGGCACTTGATTCGTATCCGGCTGCGCAATTCGCACATCGTCGTAGGGCAAGTCCAGAGCTTCGGCGGCGATTTGGCAGAGCACGGTGTTGGTCCCCTGCCCGAACTCGGTGCTTGAAACCAGCACCCGCACACCGCCATCCACGCAGCCTTCGACCGCAACCACGGAAGCGAGATAGCGCTCGCCCGAACCAGTAAAGCCTGCACCATGCAGAAAGGCTGCTATCCCCATTCCTTTCTTGATGCATCCAATCTTGGTTGGCCCAGCCTCATTCTCGCGCGCGAAGCGTGCTTTCTTTGCGGTGTAGTCCGAAAGTTCGAGCGCTCGATCAAGAAGTTTTCCCAGATCAATTTCTTCGCGGATGGTTTGTTCGGTGGTTGTGGTTTGCCCGGGCTTGAGAAAATTGCGGCGGCGGACTTCTACCGGAGAAAGTCCCACGACTTGCGCGATGCGATCCATATGCCGCTCCATCGCAAACAGACTCTGCGGCGCGCCAAAACCGCGAAACGCCCCGTGCGGCGGCGCGTTTGTCGCTACAGCCTTCCCATGAATGCGGACACTCGGCCAATAGTAAGGACCACCCGCATGAATTGTGCCTCGCGACAGGACTACCGACGACAACGTCGCATATGCGCCGCCATCAATGGTGAAGTCGATCTCTCCACCCAGAATCTTTCCGTCTTTGCTGACCGCGGTGCGGTGACGTGTGCGCGAAGGGTGACGCTTCGTGGTCGCCGTCATGTCTTCCAGGCGGTCATAGACGATCTTCACCGGCCGTCCAGACTTCATGGCGAGAAGCGCCGCGTGGCCCGCGATGATCGAGGGATAATCTTCCTTGCCGCCAAAGGCGCCCCCAGTCTCCGCCTGCACCACACGGACTTTCTCCGCCGGCAGATTGCACAGCGCCATCAGCGCCTTGTGCACGTAATAAGGACATTGCAGCGAGCCCCACACCGTAATTCCCTGCTCGCGATCGAAGACCGCAATCACCCCGTTGTTTTCGATGTAAAGCTGCTCCTGCGCGCCGGTGGTGTACTCGCCTTCAACAATGTAGTCGGCCTTGGCCCAGACGCTATCGACGTCGCCCTTCGAGATCAGGAAAGTCTTGAGTGTATTGTCCGTTCCCCAGATGATTTGCGAACGTCGTTCGCTTTCTTCAATAGTGAAAATCGCGGGCAAGGGTTCGTATTCGATCGAGACGGCATCGACGGCTTTCCGCAGAAGATGCGGATCCGCATGCGCCAGCAGCATGATCGGCTCCTCGGGATGATTGACCGTCCCCTCCGCCAGGCAGGGTTGATCGTCTCCGATCAGAGCGATGCAATTCTTGCCAGGAATATCCTTGGCCGTGACGGTTACAAATTCGGACCAATTGATCTGCGCGTCGAACGAAATCTCCTTGATTGTGCCGCGTGGGATCTGGCTGCGAACAGTAGCGCCGTAGAGCATGCCCGGCATAGTCATGTCGTCGATGTAGCGCGCCGCGCCCGTCACCTTGGCGCGGCCTTCCTTGCGCGGCACCGACTTGCCGATGATGTGTTCTTCTGTCATGCGTTCGCCATGTATGGATTGTCATCCCGAGCGCAGCGAGGGACCTGTAGTTCGCGGCAAACTGCAGATCCCTCGCTTCGCTCGGGATGACAAAATTCTATTAGCTAGCAAATTTCCCGCCCTCTTGCGTCGACGGAGAATTGCCCGTGGCTGAAGACGACCTGCCCGCGCAGATACGTTGCTTTCACCACACCCCGCAGCTTCTTCCCCAGATATGGAGAGACAGGATACCGATAATACAGCCGATCTTCGGTCACGACGAACTCCGCTTCCGGTTCGAAGATCACGAAGTCGGCATCGCATCCTTCCGCAATTCGGCCCTTGCGAGCGCTGCATCCGGCCAGCCGAGCCGGCGCTTCCGCCATCCAGCGCGTCAGATCGGTCAAAGTGAATCCGCGCTGCTGGGCCTCAGTCCACATCAAAGGAAGCGCCAGCGAAAGACTCGCAATGCCGCCCCACGCAGTTTTGAAACTGCCTTCGTCGAGCCGCTTCATCGCCGGCGGACAGGGCGAGTGATCGGTCGCAACCAGATCGATGATTCCGTCTTTCATCCCCTGCCACAATCTTTCGCGGTTTTCGCGAGAACGAATCGGCGGGGCGCACTTACACAATGTGGCGCCGTCCGGAATCTCTTCGGCACAGAAATGCAAATAGTGTGGACAAGTTTCCACCGTGACGGGAAGCCCCTCCGCCCGCGCGGCGCGCAACTCCGCAAGCGCTGAACTTGTCGAGAGATGAACAATGTGCAAGCGGAACTTATACTCGCGGCAGAGCGACAGCAGCAACCGGATCGCCGCGAGCTCAGCTTCTTCGGGCCGCGATTGCAGATAGGTCGAGTAACGGCGCCAATTCGCATCTTCATTATTATTTTGCAGACGCCGCGTGGCTTCATCGATTGGGCCGGGAAGTTCCGCGTGGACCAGCAGCGGTAGGCCCGTCCGAGCCACGTGAGGCAACGCGCCGCGAAGCTCGGCCTCGGTAACCATGGTGAACCCATCGATTCCGGGATGAATCAGAAAGCACTTGAACCCGGGCACGCCCGCGGCTGCGAGCGCGCCAATCTCCGCCTGATTGTCGCCAGCATTCTCGCTGACTAGGCCACCCCAGGCCAGCCAATCCACCCAGCATCGCCCCGCGGCGGCTTCACGCTTGGCCGCAAGCGCGCCGACTGTGGCCGTAGCAGGCAGACAGTTGAGCGGCATATCGACCAGCGTCGTGTAGCCGCCCGCGGCCGCCGCTCGTGTTGCCGTCTCAAATCCTTCCCACTCGGTTCGCCCGGGATCGTTGATATGGAGATGCGAATCGACGAGCCCCGGGAGAATCACGGAATCGCCGAAGTCGTGCACTTCAATACTCGCGGGAATTTGGCTGGCAGGAAGAAAGCGGCCGATCTTTCCATCGCGGACGATGATCGCTCCCGGACGAATGCCTTCCGGGGTCACGATGCGCTCAGAAACGAAAGCGGGCCCGTCCATGCCAGAGCCTATCGCGCCGGCCCGCCTTTTTCAACTTTTTCGCCTAAGATCACCGGACGCGCCTCGCCGCAGAAAAACTTTGCGTATTCCCGTACCCCGCTTATACTTACTTTCTCAACCGCGGCTGCGAAAGAGTCCATGACGACCGATTTGCGCGCACAGGCACGGGTAGCTGAGGTCAGCACGCCCTTGACGATTACGCAATGAGGATGACGGAACCAAGCCCCATGGACAAAGCTTTCATGGCCCGCGCGATTCAACTCTCGCTTGATAATGTAAGCTCCGGGCGCGGTGGTCCGTTCGGCGCCGTCATCGCAAAAGATGGCAACGTCGTAGCGGAAGCCGCGAATCAAGTTACAGCGACCAACGATCCCACGGCGCACGCTGAAGTACTGGCCATTCGCCAGGCCTGCCAGAAACTTGGATTCTTCGAGCTTAAGGGCTGCGATCTCTACACTTCCTGCGAACCCTGCCCCATGTGCCTCGGTGCGATCTATTGGGCTCGCATCGACAGAGTTTACTTTGGCAATTTCGCCGCGGACGCAGCAAGAATCGGCTTTGACGATTCCGCGATCTATGCGGAAATCAAGCAACCGCACGCGGAGCGCGAGATTCCCATGACTCAGATGATGCGCGAGGAAGCACTGGCGGCCTTTCGAGCCTGGGAGCAACATCCGGGCAAGATCCGGTATTGAAGTTCTCAGTTCTCGGTTCTCAGTAAAGGCCCTGCGATTCTGTGAACCAAGAACTACTCAAGGAAAACAATTGATCGATCGCTACTTCAAACTCGCCGAGAACCACACTACCGTTAAACAGGAAATGCTGGGCGGCCTCACGACTTTTGTAACCATGGCCTACATCATCGTCGTGAACCCGCAGATTCTGGCGCAGGCCGGAATGCCGCCCGAAGGCGTTCTATTTGCGACCTGCATATCGGCCGCTGCTGCCACGCTGGTGATGGGCCTCTACGCCAACTACCCCATCGCGCTTGCGCCGGGCATGTCGCTGAACGCCTACTTCACTTATGCCGTCTGCCTCAGCATGCACGTTCCGTGGCAGACCGCGCTGGCCGTGGTTTTCATGTCCGGCACGGTGTTCCTGCTGCTGACCGTGACCCGCGTGCGCGAACAGATTGTCAACGGCATGCCCGACTGCCTTAAACACTCCACAGCGACGGGTATAGGAATGTTCATTGCCTTCATCGGGCTGCGCAATGCCAAACTCGTGGTCGCGAACCCGGCTACCTTCGTTGGCCTGGGCCACTTCTCCGACAAGGAGGTGCAAACGGCTTGCTTCGGACTTGCCTTGACTCTCGTCCTCATGGCGCGCAAGGTCAATGGCGGAATCTTGCTCGGCATCTTCGGGACTACGCTGGTGGGAATCCTGCGCGGCATTTCCCATTGGCCCACCGCGATTTTTTCTTTTCCGCATCCTTCCTCTACTTTCTTGAAGCTGGACTTTCGCGGGGCTATTCATCTGGGCTTTCTGGAAATCCTGTTCGCCTTTTTGTTCGTCGATCTTTTCGACAATGTGGGCACGCTGGTGGGGGTATGCGAGCAGGGCGGCTTCATCAAAGACGGCAAGATTCCCCGCGTGGGCAAGGCTCTGATATCCGATGCCGTGGGTACACTATTCGGCTCGTTGACCGGCACGTCCACGGTCACCAGTTATATTGAAAGCGTGGCCGGGGTTGCGGCGGGTGCGCGCACCGGCCTGAGCAATGTAGCCGTCGCCGGTCTCTTTCTGATGGCCACATTCTGCGCGCCTCTGGCCACCGCGATTCCGGCGTATGCTACGGCGCCCGCGCTCATCCTGGTAGGCGCCCTGATGACGCAATCCATTTCGCATATTAAATGGAGTGACTTCAGCGAGGCGGTCCCGTCCTTTATCACCATGCTCGCCACGCCGTTGACCTTCAGCATCGCCACCGGTCTCAGCCTGGGGCTGATCTCTTATACAGTGGTCAAAATCGCTATTGGCAAATTTCGTGAAATTACCGCGCTGATTTGGATTCTCACCGCTCTTTTCATTCTGCGGTATATCTACCTGGCGGTCGCTTAGTAGGCATGGCTACTCCCACTTACCATCACCAGGGCTGATCTAGAGGTCGTGTTACTGGAGAGCAGACGGAGTTTCGATAAAGCCCGGCCCCATCCAGGATGGGGCCCGCTCCAGGCACTCCCGTATTTCCTGGACGCAAGACGTAACAATTGGCGTGGAATATTTCGGATGACAAAACTCCAGTCGCATACCGCGGCCTACAAATCGCAGTTTCAGCATGGAACCGCCCCAGGTTGATCCCGCGATGGCCACCAGGGTCGGTTCCGGGCAGTATTCCGGATGACCCGAAATCAACGCCTGGCTTCCTCCCAGTATCACTGCTGTGTAGCAACGGTGCTGAGTCTGGATCTGCAGCACGCTACGCGGTTGTAACTGGTCGAGGAACACGCCCCCCTCGACTTCGGACCGGATAATGCTGCGATTCACGTCATCGCTCAGATTGGGATGCGCCGCGAACAATGCTTCCCCCCCACTTTTGCCGCAATAGTAGGCTTAGTCCTTGGAGAAGTCAAAAGCACCCCGGTACACTTCGCCCATGCCACCCGCGCCGAGCGGTGCAACCACTTCGTAGGGGCCGAGCTTCGTGCCAGAGGTTAGGGTCATGCGTGCCCGTAGTTATAGCCTGCGCGGTGCGCTGCGGCGGGGCAGACAAATCCTGCGATATACTGCAAAGAAATTCAGCTGTTCACAGGTTTAGGATTTCTCTGCATGGCCGTGGGCGTTCGCACTCAGGATCTGCGCAAGGTCTATAGCTCTTCTCCACCGTTAGGTGCTGCGGGCGGTTTTGTAGCGCGCGCCGATGCGAAGGGCGGGAAGCAGCCGAAAACCCAGATTCCGGCTCTCGACGGACTTTCGCTCGAGATTCTTCCCGGAGAGATTTTCGGCCTTCTCGGCCCCAATGGCGCAGGCAAATCCACCACGGTCGGAGTCTTAACGACGCGCGTGCGGCCAACCTCCGGACAAGCCTGGATTGGCGAGCACGACGTCTGGGAGGAACAAGCCCGGGTCAAGCACCTCATCGGCGTCGTGCCGCAGCGGCCCAATCTGGATTTCTCTTTGACGGCCCGCGAGATCCTTATTTTCCACGCAGCCTACTTCGGAATTGGCTCCAAGCTAAGGAACGACCGTGCCGACGAGTTGCTTGAGAAGTTCAAGCTCACCGAGCGCGCAACTCAAATGGTGCGCGGCTTTTCCGGAGGCATGATGCAGCGCCTCTCCATTGCTCGCGCCATGATGCACGATCCGCAAGTTCTGTTTCTCGACGAGCCGAGCGCCGGCCTCGATCCTCAAACCCGTATTCTTTTGTGGGAGATCATTCGCGAATACCACCAGGCGGGGAGAACCGTCCTCCTGACCACCCATAACATGGAGGAAGCCGATGCGCTGTGCCAGCGTTTGGCCATCATTGACCACGGTCATGTGATTGCCCAAGGTACCCCGGTGCAGTTGAAGGCATCGATCCCCGGAGGATTTCTGCTGCGCCTTCGTTTCGGGAATCGTACGGCGGATCTGCTGCAGCGTTTACAGTCGTTGGCGGGCGTGCGCGAGGTGCGAGCTTTGGACGATACTGCGGACGGCGCGGGTGCTGACGTCTATGCGGATCGCGGCGGCTCTCTCATTCCTGAAATCGCGACCCTGGCCGCGAATTCGGGCGCGGACTTGTCGGACGTTCACATTTCCGAACCGAGTCTGGAAAATCTCTTTCTGCACCACACCGGAAGGAGCCTGCGCGATTGAACTGGAAAACATTTTTCGCGATGCTGGCGCGCGACGCTCACGTAGCACGGCGTAACGCGATTCAACTGCTTCTACAGACCTTTCTGCAACCGCTGCTTTTCGTTTTCATTTTTGGCCGGGTGATGGTCGGCAGCGGTTATATGCCGGCGGCGTACAAAAGCCTTCTGCTGCCCGGCATTATCGCAATCAGCATGATCTTCACTGGAATCTGGGCCGTGGCCATGCCGCTCATCGCCGAGTTCCAATGGACCCGCGAAATCGAAGATCGCCTGCTCGCTCCGATCGACGTGGCCTGGATCGCGATCGAGAAAGTTATCGCCGGAATGCTCCAAGCGGTGGTCGCCGGCCTGATGGTGATCCCGTTAGCCTGGCTCGTGCTTCGACCCGGAGTCGATATCAGCATTCACGCGCCCCTGACTTTCGCCGTGATCATTGTGCTGGTAGCCACCTTCTCCGCATGCGGAGGACTGGCCCTGGGATGCAGCATCAATCAGCAGCATATCGGGCTGATGTTCGGCATGGTAATTACCCCCATGATTTTTTTCGGCTGCACTTACTATCCATGGAGTGCTCTGAAAACCTTCCCCATCCTGCAAAAAGTTGTACTCATCAACCCGCTGGTGTACGCCAGCGAAGGACTGCGCGCCACCTTGGTTCCGCAGTTCCCGCATTTATCAATCACCGCCGTGCTCGTTGCGCTGCTTTTCTTTGACGTTCTGCTGCTGGTTGTAGGGCTGCGCCAGTTTGAAAGCAAAGCAGTGAGTTAGGACGGACTGCTAACGGCGAGTTCCCAAGTAGTGGTGCCCGGAGACGGAATCGAACCGTCACGTCCTGTTACGGACCCGGGATTTTAAGTCCCGTGCGTCTGCCAGTTTCGCCATCCG
>Ga0074044_10001144_pt1 | contig 24398 bp, 20 predicted proteins | sample BogForMeECP23OM1_FD_94443 | JGI IMG/M metagenome (GOLD analysis project Ga0074044, IMG submission 94443) | Bog forest soil microbial communities from Calvert Island, British Columbia, Canada - Bog Forest MetaG ECP23OM1 | ecosystem: Environmental > Terrestrial > Soil > Wetlands ... | reverse complement strand
GTCGCCGGCCTGCCAGACCAGGGGACCGCCATCATCGGCGTCGACGACGAATGGTGCGGCAAAATTGCCGACCGGCTGCAGCAGTCCGGCAAGCGCGTCGTTCGGGTCTCGGTGCGGCGGGAACTGACAAATGGGCTCTATGTGCAGCAGCAGCGTATTATGCGCGCGGCGGCTGCGGGCACCTCTCAGGTCGCCGAGATCGGCGGCATCGGCTCGCTGCGCGGGCTGCACAACGCGCAGAACGCCGCCTGCGCGGCGGCGGCCGCGCTGGCGCTCGGCATCGAGCCGGCGGCGATCCAGGCCGGCCTTCGTTCATTTCCCGGACTTGCGCATCGCATGGAGGAAGTGGGCCGGCGCGGCGCCGTGCTTTTCGTCAACGATTCCAAGGCGACCAACGCCGATTCGGCCGCGCAGGCGCTCGCCTGCTTCAGCGACATTTTCTGGATTGCCGGCGGCAGACCGAAGACCGGCGGTATCGGGTCGCTGCGGGCATTCTTTCCGCGGATCCGTAAGGCGTATCTGATCGGCGAGGCGGCGGCAGAGTTCGCCGCCACGCTTGCCGACGATGTGCCGCACGAGATCGCGGGCACGCTCGACAACGCGCTCGCGGCAGCCGCGCGCGATGCGGCCGCCTCCGCGGCGGGTGAACCTGTCGTGCTCCTTTCGCCCGCCTGCGCCTCGTTCGACCAATACCGCAATTTCGAAGTACGCGGCGACGCGTTCCGGGCGCTCATGCATGCGCTGCCGGGTTTAGTGGCAAAATGAACCGTTCACTGTTCAGCAGGACTGCCGCGTAGCACCAGCTTCCTCAATGCAGAGCAGCGGACCGGGTTGGCGAGATCGCCTCTAGCCGACCGCCTTGAGATATGCTCATTTGGCATAGGTTGGGGACAAACGGTGGGCGCAATATCCACGGACCTCTCTCCGGGTGCGTTGACACTTCAAATCGTGGTCGTTTGCCCATGACTGGGGCTTACGTAGCTCCAGTCCCGCGGGACGAGCGGTGCACGTATTGCAAGGGAGAGCGGCGCGCCGCGACGCTCGCTCCCGACGTGCAGGCGATCTACTGCATCTCTTTGCAGGAGCAGCCGCACCGGGCCGCGCAAGCGGCCGCGCATTTGCATGCCACCGGGCTATGCCAGCAGGTGACCTTCTTCCGTCCCCGGCGCGGACACAATGCCAACTACGCCATCTGGGAGAGCCACTGTTTGGTCGCGCAGGACGCGGTCAGGAAAGGCTTCGACCGTGTCATCGTGCTCGAAGACGACGTGTTCTTTTACCGCGACTGGGACACGAACGTGCCGCGCATCAAGCGGGCAATGGACTCGGTGCCGGCTGGCTGGTGGGGCCTTTATCTCGGACACTTGCCGATCCAGGCCTATTTCGTGCGCGGCGGATTGCTGCGGGCGCGGTCAGGTTGCACGCACGCCTATCTGGCCAACCGGCCACTCCTGAATTGGCTGGCCACGACCACGCCGATGGGGGCCGACGTCCCGACATGGCCGATGATCGGCCAGTCGATCGATTCGGCGATGTCCAGCCTTCCCGAGTTCTACGCGCTGTTCCCGATGATCGCCCGGCAGCGCTTCCTCGGCGACTACCGGGTCGATACACACCTCGACGATCAAGGCCGCCGCCGCACCCTAACCGACGTCGATCGATGGCGCTATCTGTTCATCTTCCGCGGCGCGCGTTTCGCCGAGGCGGTGGCCGTCGTTCTTTCGCCGTTTCATTGGCTGACGCTCGAATGGTGGCGCCGGCGGGTCGACCGCTCTCCGATGCCGGCCGAGGAAGCGAGAAACTTCCGACACTGGACGTGACAGCGGGGCTTTTCGACTGCTCGCAAGCGGATTTCAGGATTCCTGAAAATGCGGTCGGTTCAACTCGACCTTAATCCCCTGGAAACCATCGCGGTGTCACCAGTAAACCGGGATTTGTCTTGGGGACGCCTGTAAAGGCGAACGACTTTGGCTTCGCGCGCGCAACCTACGCCGTTGAGCGAATGGTGGCGGACGGTCGATCGGCTGACGCTGGCGGCGCTCGGAGCGCTGATGCTCGGCGGCATCGTGCTGTGCCTCGCCGCGAGCCCGCCGGTGGCCGCGCGCATCGGCCTTGACCCGTTTCATTTCGTCGACCGTCAGGTGCTCTTCCTCATTCCCGCCGCCGCCGTCTTGATCGCGACCTCCTTTCTGTCGCCGCGTGAAATCCGGCAGGTATCGCTGATCGTCTTTGCGGTCAGCCTCGTTCTGGTCGCCCTGACCCCTTATTTCGGCGCTGAGATCAAGGGCGCGCGGCGCTGGCTGGTGATCCTTGGCGTCAATATTCAGCCGTCGGAATTTCTCAAGCCGGCATTCGTGATCCTGATTGCCTGGTTGTTCGGCGAATCGGGCAAACGCCCCGACATGCCGGCAAACACCGTCGCGTTGGCGCTGCTCGTCGTCGTCGTCGGATTATTGGTGCTGCAACCGGATTTCGGCCAGACCATGCTCATCACGCTCGTTTGGGGCGCGCTGTTTTATATGGCGGGCATGCGTTTCATTTGGGTGCTCGGGCTCGGCGCCACCGCGAGCCTCGGCCTGATCGCGGCCTTCTACACCGTCCCGCATGTGGCGCAGCGCATCAACCGCTTCCTCGATCCCACCTCCGGCGACACCTTCAATATCGACATCGCGACGGAATCGTTCATCCGCGGCGGCTGGTTCGGCCGCGGTCCGGGCGAGGGCACGATCAAGCGCATCCTGCCGGAGGGCCATACCGATTTCGTGTTCGCGGTGGCCGCGGAGGAGTTTGGCGTCGTGCTTTGCCTCATTCTCGTGGCTTTGTTCGCTTTCATCGTGATCCGCGCGCTCGTCAAGGCAATGCGCAACGACGATCCGTTCATCCGTTTCGCCGCCGCGGGACTGGCGATCCTGTTCGGGCTGCAATCGACGATCAATATGGCCGTGAACCTGCACCTCATGCCGGCGAAGGGAATGACGTTGCCGTTCATTTCCTACGGCGGCTCGTCGCTCATCTCGCTCGCTTACGGCATGGGCATGCTGATCGCGCTCACCCGCGAGCGGCCGCGCGCGCAGCTTGCCGGCGAGATGGCGTTCGCGGGAAGAGGCATTTGATGCACGAGTCGGCCCGGGCGCCGGTGCTCGTGGCGGCCGGCGGGACGGGCGGCCATCTGTTTCCGGCCGAGGCGTTGGCGGCGGCGCTGACCAAACGCGGCATCGCCGTTCATCTCGTTACCGACCGGCGGGCGACGCGCTTTGGCGGCGCGTTTCCAGAAGAAGCCACCCACGTCGTCGCGAGCGCGACGCTGCGCGCGCGCAACCCGCTCGCCGCAACGCGAACCGCCGCCATGCTCGGCATCGGTCTCGCCCAGGCATGGGCGCTGATCGGTCGGCTCAAACCCGCGGCGGTGATCGGCTTCGGTGGTTATCCGACGATTCCGCCGCTGCTGGCGGCGGCTTGGCGCGGCGTTCCGACCCTGATCCACGACGCCAACGCGGTCATCGGCCGGGCCAATCGGCAGTTGGCGCCGCGCGTCACCGCGATCGCTATCACGTTTCCCGATGTCTTCCGCGACGAGCCTCGTCTGGCAGCCAAGGTAACGCTCACCGGCAATCCGGTTCGACCCGCAGTCGTCGCGGCGGCCGCGACGCCCTATCCTGCGGTGCGCGATCCGTTGCGTCTGCTTGTTTTCGGTGGCAGCCAGGGCGCGCGGATCATGGCGGAGATCGTTCCGGCGGCGGTCGGGATACTCGAATCGGGCCTGCGCGCGCGGCTTGCCGTCGTCCAGCAGGCCCGCGAAGAGGATCTGGGCCGCGTACGCACGGCCTACGCGAACCTCGCGGTTACAGCTGAAATCGCCCCCTTCTTCCCCGATCTGCCGGCGCGCATGGCGGCAAGCCATCTGATCGTATCGCGCTCCGGGGCCTCGACCGTCGCTGAACTTTCGGCGATCGGCCGGCCGGCGATCCTGGTGCCGCTGCCCCACGCGCTCGATCAGGACCAATTCGCCAATGCCGGCGTGCTGGAAAGCGCCGGCGGCGCGATTCGGCTGGCGCAGGAGGAGTTTACTCCCGGCCGGCTCGCGGTAGAGATTGCCGCGCTCGCGGCGGCGCCGCAGCGGCTCGCGGCCATGGCTGTGGCGGCGCAATCTTTGGGCAGGCTCGATGCGGCCGACCGGCTCGCCGACCTCATGCTCGAGGTGGCGGCAAGGGGCGCAAACAAGTAGGTTCGCGCCTGCGTCTTCGAGTCTGGGAGAGCCTATGAAACTGCCGCACGACATCGGCCCGGTGCATTTCGTCGGCATCGGCGGGATCGGTATGAGCGGCATCGCCGAGGTGATGGTGAACCTCGGTTACACCGTGCAGGGCTCCGACCAGGCCGAGGGCGCCAACGTCAAGCGGCTACGCGACAAGGGCGTGAAGATCGCGATCGGGCATGCAGCCGCGAATTTGACCGGCGTCCGGGTCGTCGTCGTCTCTTCGGCGATCAAGTACGATAATCCCGAACTCGTCGCCGCGCGCGCGTGGCGCCTGCCGGTGGTGCGGCGCGCCGAAATGCTGGCGGAGCTGATGCGGCTGAAAAGCTGCGTCGCCATTGCCGGCACGCACGGCAAGACCACGACCACGTCGATGGTGGCGGCGCTGCTCGATGCCGACGGCTTCGATCCAACAGTGATCAACGGCGGCATTATCAACGCGTACGGCACCAACGCGCGGCTGGGTGCCGGCGAGTGGATGGTGGTCGAGGCCGACGAGTCTGACGGCACATTTCTCAAGCTTCCAACCGATATCGCCATCGTTACCAACATCGACCCCGAGCACCTCGACCACTTCAAGACCTTCGACGCGGTGCAGGAGGCGTTTCGCACGTTTGTTGAGAACGTGCCGTTCTACGGGTTTTCGGTGATGTGCACGGACCATCCGGTGGTGCAGAGCCTCGTCGGCCGGATCGAGGATCATCGCATCGTCACCTACGGCGAAAATCCGCAGGCCGACGTGCGGCTCGTCGACGTCTCGCACGCCGGCGGAATTTCGCTCTTCACCATCGTGTTTCGCGACCGTGCCGGGGAATTCCTGCACGAAATCAAGAATGTCGCGTTGCCGATGCCGGGGCGGCACAATGCGCTCAACGCCACGGCGGCAATCGCGGTCGCGCACGAACTTGGCATCGGCGACGACGTGATCCGCAACGCACTCGCCAATTTCGGCGGTGTGCGGCGACGCTTCACCCGCACCGGCATCTGGAACGGCGTCACTATCATCGACGATTACGCCCACCATCCGGTCGAGATCGCGTCGGTGCTCAAAGCGGCGCGCGAATCGACCAAGGGCCAGGTGATCGCCGTCGTGCAGCCGCATCGCTACACACGGCTTGCCGCCTTGTTCGAGCAGTTCTGCAACTGCTTTAACGATGCCGACACCGTAATTGTCGCGCCTGTCTATACGGCCGGCGAAGCGCCGATCGAGGGTGCCGACCGGGATGCGCTCGTGCAGGGCCTGCGCACCCACGGACACCGGCACGTCGTCGCGCTCGATGGCCCTGATAAACTTGCCTCGCTGGTCGCCGCAATGGCGCGGACGGGCGATTATGTCGTGTGCCTTGGCGCCGGTTCGATCACGCAATGGGCCTACGCGCTGCCGGGAGAGTTGGCGGCGGCCGCGAGCTAGAGCATGATCCACTAAACCGTCGCGCCATGATCAGAAAATGTTTGGCGGTTCGCCACGTAGCCTTCGAGGATCTCGGCCTACTCGGCCCGCTCGCCGCCGCGCGCGGCTATGAGGTCCGCTATCTCGATGCGGGCATCCAGCCCATCGATGCCGAAACGCTGGTCGCGCCCGATCTGGTTATCGTGTTGGGCGGTCCCATCGGCGTCTACGAGCGCGACGCATATCCGTTCATCGGCGACGAAATTGCCGCGGTCGCCGCGCGCATCGAGGCGAACAAGCCGATCCTCGGCATCTGCCTCGGGGCGCAGATCATGGCGGCGGCGCTCGGCGCGCGGGTGGCGCCGGGGCCGGTCAAGGAGATCGGCTGGGCGCCATTGACGCTGACGGCCGCCGGTCAGGCCTCGGTGCTGTCGCTGCTCGGCGCGACTCCGGTACTGCACTGGCATGGCGACAATTGCGAATTGCCCGGCGGGTGCACGCGGCTCGCGTCGACGCGGCACTGTCCGGTACAGGCGTTCGCGCGCACGCCATCGCAGCTCGGATTGCAGTTTCATCTGGAGACGGAGCCGGCGCGGTTCGAGAGTTGGCTCGTCGGCCACGCCGTCGAGCTCGGCAAGGCGGGCATCGATCCACGTGGCTTGCGGGCGCAGGCGCGCACGCTCGGTCCGGCGACGCGCGAACTTGGATGCAAAATGCTGACGGCGTGGCTCGACAATGTGGCGGGGGCGGCGGCATGAGCTTTCCCGAAATTGTCGCCAGCTTGAAGTCGAAAATGCCAGCGCTGCGCGGCCGGCTCCTGGCAAATCAGTCGCTCGCGGAACTCGCCTGGTTCCGCGTTGGCGGACCGGCGCAGGTTTTGTTCATGCCGGAGGACGAGGAGGACCTTGCATATATGCTGACCAACCTGCCAACCGAAATTCCCGTCACCGTCGTTGGGCTCGGCTCCAACCTGATCGTACGCGATGGCGGCGTGGCAGGCGTGGTCATCAGGCTTGGCCGCGGCTTTGGCGACATCGTCATCGAGCGCGTTGACGTGCGCGCGGGCGCCGCGGTGCCCGACGTCAAGGTCGCGCGCGCGGCGCAGGAGGCCGGCATCGCCGGGTTGTCGTTCCTGCGCGGCATTCCGGGCAACATCGGCGGCGCGTTGCGCATGAACGGCGGCGCTTATGGACGTGAGACCAAGGATGCGCTCATCGAGGCGCGCGCGATCGATCGCGCAGGCCGCGTCCACGTGCTCGGCAACGCCGACATGCGTTACGCCTACCGGCATTGCGGCGCGCCCGACGATTACATCTTCACGCAAGCGACATTCCGCGGCGAACGCGGCGACCCAGCCGTCATCGCCGCCGAGATGGAAAAGATTACGGAATCGCGCGAGGCAACGCAGCCGGTCAAAAGCCGCACCGGCGGCTCCACCTTCAAAAATCCGCCCGGCCACAGGGCATGGCAGCTCATCGACGCCGCCGGCTGCCGCGGCTTGCGCGTCGGCGACGCGCAGGTGTCGCAGATGCACTGCAATTTTTTGATCAATCTCGGCAACGCCACAGCCGCAGATATCGAGACGCTCGGCGAGACCGTGCGGCAGCGGGTCAAAGAGCACTCCGGCGTTGATCTCGAATGGGAGATCAGGCGGATCGGGTCACCGAAATAACGCCAACGCTCTGCTTATCCTCCCCCGCGCGGCGGGGAGGATGACGATGCGGCGCTGCGTGCCGAGACTCTCGACCTTTCGGTAATAGTGGATTCTATTGGTGCCCCAGCGAATCAGCGATCCGGCTGGGGCATGACGAAGCACGTCGCCGTTCTGATGGGAGGCTGGTCGGCAGAGCGCGAAATCTCATTGCGCTCGGGCAAAGCGTGCGCCGATGCACTGACCCGCCTCGGCTATCGTGTGACGCCGATCGATGCCGGGCGTGACGTCGCGGCGGCGCTGACTGCGATCAAGCCCGACGTCGCTCTCAATGTGTTGCACGGCCGGCCCGGGGAGGACGGCACGCTGCAAGGCGTCCTGGAAATTCTCAGCATTCCCTACAGCCACTCCGGCGTCTTGGCCTCCGCGCTCGCCATACAGAAGGACTTTGCCAAGACGCTGTTCCGCGCCGCCGGCGTCCCGGTCGCGGAGGATATGGTGGCGTCGCGGTTCGAAGCGGCGCGCCGCCACCTCATGCCGCCGCCCTATGTGGTCAAGCCGATCGCGGAAGGATCGAGCGTCGGGGTCTTTATCGTCACCGAGGAACATCCTCATCCGCCCCAGGAGCTTTACCGCGACGACTGGCCGTTCGGCGACAAGGTCATGATCGAGCGCTACATCCCGGGCAAGGAACTCACCTGCGCCGTCCTCGGCGACCGGCCGCTCGACGTCATCGAGATCGTGCCGGCGACGCGGTTCTACGATTACGAGGCGAAATATGCCGCCGGCGGCTCCAAACATCTGCTGCCGGCGCCAATTTTACCAAATGTTTACCAGGAGGTCCGAAGACTCACGTTGGCTGCCCATAGTGCGCTCGGCTGCCGCGGCGTGAGCCGCGCGGACTTTCGCTACGACGATCGGGGGACGGGAAAGCTGGTCTGTCTTGAGGTCAATACACAGCCGGGCATGACCGAGACCTCGCTCGTTCCCGAGCTTGCTGCCTACGCGGGCATCACCTTCGATGAGCTGGTGCGATGGATGGTGGAGGACGCCTCGACCAACCGCTGATGCGGTCGGGGCCAGGGCTGGAAGCAACAGCGGTGGAACAGGCCGGCACGTCGTTTGGCGAGCCGCATCTTCCGCGCGCCAGAAATGATCTTCGCAGCGGTCGCGCGGAGCGCTTTGCGTGGCTGGTGCCTTGTCGCCGGTTGATGGAGCGCTGGGTTTTGCGGATCGTGCGGTTGCCGCCGCCGCATGGCGTTGGCGTCGCCGCATCGGTCCTGCTGCTCGCCGCGACGCTGGGATATGGCGCCTTCGCGGGCGGCCATGTGGCCGCGATCGTCGACTGGTTGAAGGATGCCCGCGATGGGGCCGCGAATGCAGTCGGGTTTCGTATCGCCGCCATTTCGCTCACCGGACCGAAGGAAGTCAGCCGCGAAGAGATTCTCACCACCGCCGGCGTGACCGGGCGCGCCTCGCTCTTGTTCCTCGATGCCGACGCGGCGCGGACGCGCCTGTTGGCGAACCCTTGGATCGCCGATGCGGCGGTTCTCAAGCTCTATCCGGGCCGCTTGCAGATCACCATCACCGAGCGGCAGGCTTTTGCGCTGTGGCAGACGGACGGCCGCGTCAGCGTCATCGCCGCCGACGGCACCGTGCTCGAGCCGTTCGTCGAGAGCCGTTATCGCGGGTTACCGCTGGTGGTCGGCCGCGGTGCGCAGCGACAGGCCAAGGATTTCCTCGCTGTCGTCGACCGCTACCCCGACATTCGGTCGGTGTTGCGAGCGTCGGTCTTGGTGGCGGAGCGGCGCTGGAACCTGCGGCTCAACAACGGCATCGACGTGCGCTTGCCGGAAGCGAATGTCGAGCAAGCGCTCGACCGGCTGGTTGCGCTCGATCGTGAAAAGAAGCTGTTGTCGCGCGACATCGTCGCGGTCGATCTGCGGTTGCCCGACCGTGTGACTGTGCGGCTTTCCGAAGCCGCGGCGCAGGCCCGCGACGACGCCCTCAAGGACAAGAAGAAGAAAAAGGCGGGCGACGCATGAGCGCCCTGCATTACGGCCTCACCCCCAAAATGAAGCCGATCCAACCGCGGCGCAGCGCTCTTGTTGCTGCGCTCGATATCGGCTCGAGCAAGGTCGCTTGCCTGATTGCGCGGCTGCGGCCGCATGCCCCGCAGCAGGTCCTGACCCGCCGCAGTCACGCCATCGAGGTGGTCGGCTTCGGGCATGCCGGCGCCCGCGGCACCAAGGCCGGAAGCGTGGTCAATCTCGCGCAGGCCGAGGAAGCCATTCGCCAGGCCGTAGATGGCGCGGAGCGCACCGCATCGGTCGATATTGAGTCGGTCGTGCTGTCGATATCGGCCGGCCGGCTTGCCAGCGAGTTGTTTGCTGCTGAGATCGAGATGGTCGGCGCCGCGGTCTCCCAGGGTGATATCGCGCGTGTGCTGGCCGCCGGCAACCGGCATTCGGTGCGCGACGGCCGCGCCGTGCTGCATTCGCTTCCGATCGGCTTTTCGATCGATGGCAACAACGGCATCCGCGATCCGCGCGGTATGCTCGGTGCGCGGTTCGGGGTCGACATGCATGTCGCGACGATCGACGTTGCGGCGGCCCGCAATCTGATGCTTGCCGTCGAGCGTTGCCATCTCGCCGTCGAGGCCATGGTCGCGAGCCCCTACGTCGCCGGCCTTTCCGTTCTGGCCGACGACGAGGCCGATCTCGGCGCGGCAGTCGTCGACATGGGTGCCGGCACGACGACGATGGCGGTGTTCGTCGGCGGCCGCTTCATTCATGCGGAAGGATTCGCGCTGGGCGGACTCAACGTCACTCTGGACATCGCGCGCGGTCTCAACGCCAGCGTCGCCGACGCCGAGCGAATCAAAACATTTTATGGCAGTGTGCTGCTTGGTGGATCGGACGAACGCGACATGATCACGGTGCCGCCCATCAGCGACGAGGAGCGCGAGCAGGCGCAATTCGTGCCCCGCGCGGCGCTCGTGCACATCGTCAAACCGCGCGTCGAGGAAATCCTGGAAATGGTCCGCGACCGGCTCGCGGCCTCCCCGTTCGCGGCCGAGCCGCGCGGTCGCGTGATCCTAACCGGCGGAGCGAGTCAGCTTGCCGGATTGCCGGAGCTTGCTGCCCGCATTCTCGGCCGCCCAGTGCGAATAGGGCGGCCGTTGGGCATCGCCGGATTGCCGGACGCGGCCAAGGGCGCAGCCTTCGCCGCGGCGACCGGACTCCTCGTCTACCCGCAAGCGGCGCATCTCGAGTACTTCGAAACACGCGGTAAGCGGTACCTGATGAGCGGCACGGGCGGCTATTTCGCCCGCGTCGGACAATGGTTTCGCGAGAGTTTCTGATGGCCCCCAGATTTGCAGCCGAGAAGTTACGAGTGACATCACAACGGCCGGTGGCGGACCGGCCGGGGCCGGGCGTTGTCGACGCCCGCGCATGAAAGAAGAGGTAACCATGACGATCAATCTGAGAATTCCTGACATTCGTGAGCTCAAGCCGCGCATAACCGTGTTCGGTGTCGGCGGCGCCGGCGGCAACGCCGTCAACAACATGATCACCGCCGGCCTGCAGGGCGTCGATTTCGTGGTGGCGAATACCGATGCGCAGGCGCTCACCATGTCCAAGGCCGAGCGTATCATCCAAATGGGTGCGCAAGTGACCGAGGGCCTCGGTGCCGGTTCGCAGCCAGACATCGGCCGCGCAGCCGCCGAAGAAGTGATCGACGAGATCCGCGACCACCTCTCCGGCGCACACATGGTGTTCGTCACGGCGGGCATGGGCGGCGGCACTGGCACCGGGGCCGCGCCGATCATCGCCAAGGCAGCGCAGGAGATCGGCATTCTCACGGTCGGGGTCGTCACCAAGCCGTTTCATTTCGAAGGTCAGCGGCGCATGCGCATCGCTGAAGGCGGCATCACGGAGCTGCAGAAGTGCGTCGACACGCTGCTCATCATTCCCAATCAGAACCTGTTCCGCGTGGCGAATGAGAAAACGACATTCGCCGACGCGTTCGCCATGGCCGACCAGGTGCTGTATTCCGGGGTCGCCTGCATCACCGACCTCATGGTCAAGGAGGGCCTGATCAACCTCGACTTCGCCGACGTCCGCGCGGTCATGCGCGAAATGGGCAAGGCGATGATGGGGACTGGCGAGGCCGAGGGCGAAAAGCGCGCGCTGACGGCCGCGGAAGCCGCGATCTCCAATCCGCTGATCGACGATGCCTCGATGAAAGGAGCGAGGGGACTCCTCATCTCCATTACCGGCGGTCGCGACCTTACGCTCTACGAAGTCGACGAAGCGGCGACGCGTATCCGCGGCGAGGTCGACCAGGATGCCAACATCATCGTGGGCGCGACCTTCGACGAAGGTCTCGACGGTATCATCCGGGTGTCGGTTGTCGCGACCGGGATCGACCACGCCTTCGCACAACGGCCGCCCGTGTCGGCGGCGGAGGCGCGAATCGCCGAGGTCGCACAGCGGCTGCGTGCCGACAACGAGCGGTTAGCGGAACGCATCGAACGGACGGAGTCGGTCAGGGCCGTTGTTGCCGCGCCGGTCGGTGCGGCGCCTGCTTCGGTCAACGCCTCGATCGAATCGGCCAAGGCGGCGGTCGCGGCGGCGCTGCTGCCGCAGAGCGCGGGACAAGAAGTCACTATCCGTCCGCTGGGCCCCAAGCCCTCGTTGTTTATCGATCCGCCTGCAAGCGGGCCGGAGTCGAACGAGCCTGAGGCGTTTATTCCGCCACAGCCGGAACGGCTGCCGCAGCGCGCACTGCGTATGCCGCGGATCGATGAGCTTCCGGTCCCGGCGCAGAACGAGATTCGCGCCCGGCGCGGCGAACTTCCGCCTGAGGAGCGCCCCGAGAAACGCCGGATGTCACTGCTGCAGCGGTTGGCCGCGGTCGGTCTGGGCCGTCGCGAGCAAGAGGCGGAGGAACCGCTGCCAAGCCCGCGAGGTGCGCCGGCGGCGCCCGAACCCACGGCCGAACGGCCGGCCGGACGCCCTCTGCCACGTGCTGAATCGCGGCCCGACCCGGTCTCCGACTATGCCAAACGTGCTGCGCCGCAGGGTCTGGACCAGCACGGACGCCAGACGCCTGTGCATAACCGCAGCGACGAGGATCAGTTGGACATTCCGGCATTCCTTCGCCGGCAGGCGAACTAAGCCGTATTGGGGCACCGCGGAAATGAGTAATAGGGTCGGCACGCCGCCGACTTGGTGGCGTGCTGGCGCGGACCCATTGCGATTAAGTTGCTGAATCTTCTCCGCTATCCGCGACTCGCGAAGCCGCCGCGCAGTGCCCGTTCGGTAGCCGCACAGGTCGGATTTGGGCCATTGCCGCGACGGCACGTGCGGCGCCTTGACGACAAGAGTGCGGCCGCAACGCGGTAACAGTCGGTAAGAAACAGTGAATTGGCCGGAAACCCCGCCGCCAGTATGGTCTCTACCGGTCGGAGGGGATTCGTGTTGGGGTACTCTCGGGGGCCTGGCGAAAAGGCTCCTTTGTACAAACCCTCGCATTCCTCAGTTGGGGTTGGCCGATTGCTTAGGCAGTCCGGCTGTGAGGTGTAGGACGAGGGCATGACGAGGGGCATGCAAGCTGGCAGGCAGACGACCCTGCGCGAGCAGGTGACTGTTGCCGGTATCGGTGTTCATTCTGGTTCGCCAGTCACCGTAACGCTTCACCCGGCCGAGGCGCATACCGGTGTCGTGTTCTGGCGTTGCGGAATTGAAGGCCAGAGAGACCTCGAGCTTAGCGCAAACTTCGGTTCTGTGACGGCGACCGAATTCGCCACCGTGCTCGGCGATCAGAGCGGCCCGGCGGTATCGACCACCGAACATGTGCTCGCCGCCTTGTACGGCGTTGGCATCGACAACGCAGTGGTCGAGGTCGACGGCCCGGAAGTTCCGATTATGGACGGCAGCGCCGCGCCTTTTGTCGAGGCAATCGACCAGGCTGGCATTGCGACGATGTCGGCGCCGCGGCGCTACATCAAGGTGCTGAAGCCGGTACGGGTCAACGGGGACAGCTGCTACGGCGAGTTGCGGCCGCACATGCGCGGCCTGCGTGTCGAAACCGAAATCGAATTCGATCACCCGCTGATCGGGCGTCAGACATTCGCGATCGACGTCGAGCCAGATCGGTTCCGCCGCGAACTCTCGCGCGCGCGAACTTTCGGCTTCATGCGCGACGTCGCGAAGCTGTGGAGCGCGGGCTATGCGCTCGGTGCCTCCTTCGAGAATACGGTCGTGGTTGCGGAGGATCGTATTCTCAATGCGGAGGGAGTACGTTTCCACGATGAGTTCGTCCGCCACAAGGCGGTGGATGCCATTGGCGACTTGGCGCTTGCCGGCGCGCCGCTGATTGGCGCCTATCGGTCGGTGCGCGGCGGGCATAAGCTCAATCATGCGGTCGTCACGGCATTGATGGCCGATCCGAGCGCGTGGGCCTATGGCGAGATAGAGGAGCCTGTGCGTCGCGCGCGTGGGCACGCCGATCTCGCGGTGGGCTTGGCGGCACCTGCTTACGGGCCGGACGTCTCTTGATTTACTTGAGTTTTTTGCCTTAATCCCGGCCGATTTGTCGGCCTATTTACCGATGGGCCGCCGAGCGCTCCCCAAACGCGCACGAAGCGCTGCAGGAAACGAACGCGTCGGCGGGACGGGATTCTCATCACGCTCATGATGTTGTGGCTACGAGGATCGCGAAGATCCGGTTGCACGCTGCGTGCACTGGCCGGACTTGTTGCGCTGGCGTTTTTCGCCGCGCCGCTTATCGGCTGCAGCATATTCAATAAGGACGACGACCATATCCCAGACGATCCGGCCGACAAGCTCTATAATGAGGGGCTATTCCTGCTTAACAACAAGCAGGAATACGAGAATGCGGCGAAGAAATTCGACGAAGTCGATCGTCAGAATCCATATTCCGACTGGGCGCGCAAGGCGCTGTTGATGTCGGCCTACTCGTATTATCAGGCGCAGAAATACGACGACTGCGTCAATTCCGCCAAGCGCTACGTGACGCTGCATCCGAGCAGCCCGGATGCGGCCTATGCCCAATATCTGATCGGCGCCTCCTATTACGACCAGATTCTGGACGTCACCCGCGATCAGGCGCGGGCCGACAAAGCCATCAACGCGCTCCAAGAGGTGGTGCGCAAATATCCGGACACGGAGTACGCGTTCAGCGCGAAGAAAAAAATCAATCTGGCGCGTGACCAACTCGCGGGCAAGGAGATGGAGATCGGCCGCTTCTACATGAAGAAGCGCGATTTCACCGGCGCGATCAACCGCTTCAAGGTCGTGGTCACACAGTACCAGACCACGCGCCATGTCGAGGAAGCGCTGGCGAGACTGACCGAAGCCTATATTTCGCTCGGGATTTTGGATGAAGCGCAGACGGCGGCTGCCGTGCTCGGTCACAATTTCCCGGATAGTCCTTGGTACAAGGACACTTACAATCTTGTGAAATCCGCCGGCGGCGAGCCCAACGAGAACAAGGGTTCCTGGATGAGCCGCGCTTTCAAGGGGCTGGGTTAGATTCAGACGGCGGACGACAGACGACAGAACACAGAATCAAGAATATCATCCGTGCTCCGTCGTCCGTCCTCCGTCCTCCGTCCTCTGTCATCCGTCGTCCGATCCCATGCTTGCTCGACTTTCCATTCGCGACATCATTCTGATCGATCGCCTGGACATCGATTTCGGCGCCGGTCTCGCCGTACTGACGGGCGAGACCGGCGCCGGCAAATCGATTCTGCTCGACGCCTTCGCGCTGGCGCTCGGCGCGCGCGGCGAGGCGGCGCTGGTGCGCCAGGGGGCCGAGCAGGGGCAGGTAACGGCGGCCTTCGATGTCGCGAAAGGTCATCCGGCGCGGCGCGTACTCGCCGCCAACGACCTTGTCGCGGATCTTGGCGCCGAGGACGAGCTGATCGTCCGCCGGGTCCAATTTGCCGACGGCCGCACCCGCGCCTTTGTCAACGATCAGCCGGTAAGCGTGCAGGCGCTTCGCGCGCTCGGCGCGGCGTTGGTGGAAATCCACGGCCAGCACGACGAACGCGCGTTCGTCGAGGCGGCAACGCATCGGGCTCTGGTTGATGCCTTCGGCGGCATCGAGGGCGACGCTGCCGAAGTGCGCCGTCTGTGGGACGAGCGCCGCGCCCGTGAAGCTGCGGTCGAGGCGCATCGCGCCGATGTCGAGCGCGCGCACCGCGAAGCCGAATGGCTTCGCCACGCGGTCGATGAACTTCGCCGTCTTGCTGCGGACGCCGGCGAGGAGACCGCGCTGGCCGAGCGGCGTGCCGCCATGATGCAGGCGGAAAAGGCCGCCGAGGATTTGCGCGCGACCCATGACAGCATCACCGGGCCGCAATCGCCGGTATCGCCGCTGGCGACCGTGGTGCGCCGTCTCGAGCGCCGCGCCGCCCAGGCGCCGGCGCTGATTGGGCCGGTGGTCAAGGCGATCGATGCCGCGCTGTCGGCGCTGGACGAGGCTCGCATGCATCTCGAACAAGCGCTGGGCGTCGCGCAATACGATCCGCACGAGCTTGAGCGCATTGAGGAGCGGCTGTTCGCGCTGCGCGCGGCGGGGCGCAAGTACAATGTGCCGGTCGATGAACTTGCGGCGCTGGCGCGCCGCTACGAGAACGATTTGGCACTGATCGACGCCGGCGCCGAGCGGCTCGCGGCGTTGGAAAAGGAAGCGGAAGCGTCCATCACGCGCTACCGGCAGGCGGCGCAGGCGCTGTCGGCCGCGCGGGTGCGCGCCGCGCAGGCGCTCGACAAAGCGGTCAATGCTGAATTAAAGCCGCTCAAACTCGAGCGGGCGCAATTTTCCACCCAAATCGAGACCGAGGGCGAAGGGCCGGAGGGTCTCGATCGCGTCGAGTTTTGGGTGCGCACCAATCCCGGCACCCGGCCGGGCCCGCTGATGAAGGTCGCCTCCGGCGGCGAACTGGCGCGGTTCCTGCTCGCGCTCAAAGTCGTGCTGGCCGACCGCGGCTCGGCGCCGACGCTCATTTTCGATGAGATCGACACCGGTGTCGGCGGCGCCATTGCCGACGCCATCGGCGTCCGGCTGGCGAAGTTGGCGTCCGGCGTGCAGGTGATCGCGGTGACACACGCGCCGCAAGTGGCGGCGCGCGCCGACCGGCACTACCTCATCACCAAGGATACGCTGGCCAAGGGTAAGCGGGTCGCGACCCGCGTCGTCGAGGTTGAAGCCGAGCATCGCCGCGAGGAGATCGCGCGCATGCTCGCCGGCGCCGAGATCACCGCCGAAGCCCGTGCCGCCGCCGAACGTTTGATCCGCGCGGCTGGTTGAGTTGATGCCCGGTCATGCCGCGCCACGACAAGAACGACACGTCGGTCGAGGGTCTCACCGAAAAGCAGGCCAAGGCCAAGCATGCGCGGCTCGCCGCGGAAATCGCCGAGCATGACCGGCGCTACTACCAAGAAGACGCGCCGACGGTCTCCGATGCCGAATACGACAGGCTGCGGCGGCGCTACGTCGCGATCGAGGCGCGCTTTCCGCAGCTGCGCACGCTCGAAAGCCTGACCCAGCGCGTCGGGACGGCGCCGGCGGCGCGCTTCGCCAAGGTCCGGCACGCGGTGCCGATGCTCTCGCTCGACAACGCGTTCGCCGAGCGGGATGTCATCGATTTTGTCGGCCGCATCCGCCGTTTCTTGCGTCTTGGCGACGATGAGGAGATCGCGTTTTCCGCTGAGCCGAAGATCGACGGCCTGTCGATGTCGCTGCGCTACGAGGACGGCGAACTCGTCACCGGCGCGACGCGCGGCGATGGAGCCGAGGGCGAGGACGTCACCGCCAATGTGAAGACGCTGAAGGACATCCCGCACCGGCTCAAGCGCAAGGCCGTGCCGGCGGCGTGCGAGGTGCGCGGCGAAATCTACATGACCAAGGCGGCGTTCCTCGAACTCAACCGCAAACAAGCGGAGGCCGGCAAGCAGCTCTATGTCAATCCGCGCAACACCGCGGCTGGCTCGTTGCGTCAGCTCGACCCGTCGATCACGGCGTCGCGGCCGCTCGGCTTCTTCGCCTATGGCTGGGGCGAGATGAACGAAATGCCGGCGAACACGCAGACCGGCATGATCAAGTGGTTCGAAAGCTGCGGCTTCACCACCAACCCGCTGACCAAGTCGTGCCGCTCGGTCGAGGCACTCCTTGCGTTCCATCGCGAGATCGAGGCGCAGCGCGCCACGCTCGATTACGACATCGACGGTGTCGTCTACAAAGTCGACCGGCTCGACTGGCAGGAACGGCTTGGCTTCGTGTCGCGCTCGCCGCGCTGGGCGATCGCGCACAAATTCCCGGCCGAGAAGGCGACGACAATCGTCAAGGACATCGAGATCCAGGTCGGCCGCACCGGCGCGCTGACGCCGGTCGCCAAGCTCGAGCCGGTGACGGTCGGCGGCGTCGTGGTACAGAACGCGACACTGCACAATTTCGACGAGATCGCGCGGCTCGATGTCCGCATCGGCGATACGGTGAGGATCCAGCGTGCCGGCGATGTCATCCCACAGGTGCTCGGCGTCGTACCGGACCGACCTCGCGGCGCAAAACGGTTTCCGTTGCCGAAAAAGTGCCCGTGCCATCTCCACACCGACGTTGTGCGCGAGCCGACGGCGACGGGAGAAGAAGGCGCGGTCGCCCGCTGTAGCGGCGAGTTCGCCTGCCCATACCAGGCCGTGGAACATCTCAAGCACTTCGTTTCCCGCCGCGCCTTCGATATCGATGGGCTCGGCGAGAAGCAGATCGAATTGTTCTACGAAAAAGAATGGGTCACGGAGCCGGCCGACATTTTCACGCTCCAAGAGCGCAACAGAAAAATCCATCTCGAAGAGGTGGAGGGATTCGGCGACACCTCGGTCCGCAACCTGTTCGGCGCCATCGAAGCGCGGCGCGAAATTCCGCTGGAGCGATTCATCTACGCGCTCGGCATCCGGCATGTCGGCGAGACGACTGCGGCGGCACTCGCCCGCGGTTATGGCACCTGGGGCGCCTTCCAGGCGGCGTGCCTCAAGCTCGCCGAAGGCGACGAGGAGACCAAGGAGGAAATGGACGCACTCGATCAGATCGGCGATACGGTGATCGAGAGCCTGCGCGATTATTTCGGCGAGGCGCACAACCGCCGGCGCATTGAGCGGCTGGCGGCGCAGGTGCGCATTCGCGACGCCGAGCGGCCGCGCGTCGATTCGGCGGTCGCCGGCAAGACCGTCGTTTTCACTGGCACGTTGGAAAAGATGACGCGCGATGAGGCCAAGGCGTTGGCGGAGCGGCTCGGCGCAAAAGTTTCCAGCTCTGTCTCGGCAAAGACTGACTATGTTGTCGCCGGCCCGAAGGCCGGCTCCAAGCTCGCGGACGCGAAAAAGCTCGGGGTTGCGGTCCTGACCGAGGACGAGTGGGCGAAGCTCATTCGCTAACGCCGCGCCGCTGCCGTCACCTTCGGGGGAGCGATGAAGCGGCCGCGAGCAGCCAGGCCCTCGTGTGCACATCGACCTCCGGAGCGATCGTGTCGCGCACGCGCCCATGATAGGCGTTGAGCCACGCGGTCTCCTCGGCGGTCAGCATCGCGGGCTCGATGAGGCGCTTGTCAATCGGGGCCAAGGTCAGCGTCTCGAACGTGTTGAGCGGTTTTTCCGCATCCGCCACGGCCGCGGCCTCCGTCACCAGCATCAGATTTTCGATGCGGATGCCGTAGGCGTCGCTGCGGTAGTAGCCGGGTTCGTTGGAAAGGATCATGCCGCGCTGCAGCGGCGCACCGCCGAGCTTGGAGATTCGCGCCGGCCCCTCGTGCACCGAGAGATAGCTGCCGACGCCGTGGCCGGTACCGTGATCGAAATCGAGCCCCGCCCGCCAGAGGAATTGCCGCGCGAACGGATCGAGTTGCGCGCCGGTGGTGCCGTCCGGAAACACCGCGCCCGCGATGGCGATATGGCCCTTGAGCACAAGGGTGAATTTTCGGCGCATGTCGGTGCTCGGCGGCCCGACGGCAATCGTTCGGGTGATGTCGGTCGTGCCGTCCTCGTACTGGCCCCCGGAATCGAGCAGGAAGAGTTCCCCCGGCGCGATGCGGCGATTGCTTTTGCGGGTCACGCGGTAATGCACGATGGCGCCATCGGGCCCGGCGCCGGCGATGGTGGGAAACGAGACGTCCTTGAGGAGGCCGGTCTCGCGGCGAAAACTCTCCATCGCCTGGATCGCGTCGATTTCGGTCAAACCGCCGCGCTTTGCTTCGCGGTCGAACCAGGCGAGGAACCGCGTTACCGCCACGCCGTCGCGCCGTTGCGCCGCGCGCGCGCCCGCGATCTCGACCGCGTTCTTCACCGCCTTCATCGACGCGATCGGATCGCTGCCGCGCACGATCTCGCCGCCGTTGTCGACGATGAGCCGCGCGATGGCCTCGGGACAGATGCTCGGATCGAGCCGCACGGCGCGATGCTCTTTGCCGAGCGTGGCGAGATCGCGCTCGAAGGCGGCGCTCGGCCGTACTTCGGCGATCTCTTCGAGGCGCTGACGCATGTCGGTGCTGAGTTTGCGCAGGTCGACGAACAGCGCCGGGCGGCCTTCCTTGGGGATCATGGCGAAGGCCAGCGCCACCGGCGTGTGGGGAACATCGCTGCCGCGGATGTTGAACAGCCAGGAGACGGCGTGCGGGTCTGACACCAGCAGCACATCGGCGGTGAGTTTGTGGATTTCTGCGCGGATGCGCGCGAGCTTGGCTTGGGTGTCTTCTCCGGCGTAGCGCAGATCGTGCGGCATGATCGCGCCGAGCGGCGGCTGCGGCCGGTCGATCCAGATGGCGTCGATGGGATTATCTTCGACCGGCACGAGGCTTGCGCGTGCGGCAGCGCAGGCTTTGCCAAGCCGTTCGGCGGTTTCGACCGTGTGCAGCCACGGCGAATAGCCGAGCCGGGCGCCGGCCGGCAAGTTGGCTTCGATCCAGGCCGGTGGCGGGCGTTCGACCAGATGCTCGAGCGAAAAAATCGCGCTGTCGACTTCCTCGCGCACCTGCACCTGATAGCGGCCATCGACGAACAGGACGGCGCGGTCGGCCAGCACGAGCGCGACCCCGGCCGAGCCGGTGAAGCCGGTAAGCCAAGCGAGCCGCTCGGCGCAGGGCGGCACGTACTCGTTCTGGTAGCGATCGGCGCGCGGCACGATGAAGCCGTCGAGGCGGTGCCGCTTGAGTTCGGCCCGCAGCGCCGCGACGCGGGGCGCACTGGCGCCGCGGTCGGCACGATCGTCGAACGACTGGAAAAGCGCCTCAAACATGCGCGGCAATGTAGGGCATGATCCCGAAAAGTGGAAACCGGTTTTCGAGAAAGACCACGCTCAAACAAAAAGCTAGACCATGATCCGCCGCCGTGTGCGGCGCGCCAGCACAAGCGTCGACCAGCCGTCGAGGTCGATGCGCCGTTGCAGGACAAGGGGCCGGTAAGCCGCTATCGCGGCGTTGGCCTGTGCCGGCAACAGACCGGAGACGACGATACGGCCACCCGGATTCATCAGTTGTTTGAGCGGCGCGGCGATCCGTTGCAGCGGGCCGAGCAGAATGTTGGCGAAGACGAGATCGAACGGCGCGTGGTCACGCACGCTTCGGGCCGTGACGCCGTCCGCCTTCACGACCTCGACCATCGCGCCGACCCGGTTGAGGCGGGCATTGGCGCGTGCGATGCGTACCGCGCTCGCATCGATGTCGGTCGCGAACACGCGCCGGCGCAGCGCGCGGGCGGCGGCGATGGCGAGAACGCCGCTGCCGGTGCCGAGATCGAGGATGCGCAGCGCTGCGCGGCTAGTCGGCCGTCGCTGGCCGAGCGACTTGCAAATCCAATCGAGCGCGAGGAGACAGCCGCGCGTGGTGCCGTGATGGCCGGTGCCGAAGGCGAGCGCCGCCTCGATCTCGATCCCGATCCGGTTGACCGGGATGCGGGCGCGGTCGTGAGCGCCGTGAACGGCGAAACGGCCGGCCGCGACCGGATCGAGGCCGGCGAGGCTGTCACGGACCCAATCCGTCGACTTGACGCGCCCGAAGCGCAGCGTCTGGGCCGCCTTGCGCTCGGCGGCGCCCGCCACCAGCGCGCGTACCGCATTCTCGTAGGGCGCGGCGCGGAAATGGATCGTCACGCGCCAGCGTCCACCGCCCGCATCGAACAGGGCAACAGCAACTTCGTCGGCGTCAAAGGTCTGAGTGAGCAGATCGGCGATCCGATGAGCGGCTTGTTCATCGGTTTCAAGGCAGGCAACCGAGGTCACGAGGGGGCCGGAAGGCGTGCGGTAAGTCATTGATTTGCTTTATGCTTTCAGAATGCATGCCCGCGATTCACCGCCGCAGGAGCGAATAAGGTCGCAGCCCATGGCGCGAAGGATATCCACATCATGATACCCAGTTCATCCACAGCATTATCCACCAAAAATTCCCGTGCTTTTCCCCAACCTCGCAGCAACCATCGACCAGGGTGTCGGGCGCCTGCTGTCTTCCCGGCTTTCTTTGCATCGAAACTGGCGGCGCGGATTCAAAGATTTCCCGTTCGGCGGGCTCCCGCCGCGAACTGCAAATCCAACACGGCATTGCGTGACGAATCTGTTACAGTGCCAGTGATTCTCAGTTCGCAAGCGCGTGGGCCACGAGCGCTTGTGAACTTCGGAACCGGGACACGAGAATAGGAAGCTTGGTCGGGCCAGCTTGGGAGAGCTCGCATGGACGTTGTCGTCTTCGCATCGCGCAAGGGCGGTTCGGGCAAGAGCACGCTGGCGGCGCACCTTGCCGCGCACGTCCACAGACCGTCGCGGGCCTGTCTGCTCATCGACGCCGATCCGCAGGGATCGCTGACGCTCTGGCACACCCTGCGCAAGGCCGAGGAGCTGCCGCTGAAGACGACGCAACGCGGTATTCCCGAGATCGTCCAGGCGGCCAAGCGCGACGGCATCGAATGGGTGTTCATCGACACGCCACCGAACATGTCGGCGGGCGTCACCGACGCGATGCGGGCCGCGACCATCGTCGTCGTTCCTTGCCGGCCCGGCATATTCGATCTCGATGCGGTCAAGGAGACCGTCTCGTTTGCCCGCCGGTCGCGCCGGCCTTACGCGGTCGTCATCAATGGCGCGCCGCCGCGGCGGCAGGATGTCGAGTCGCCGATGGTGACGCAGGCCCGTGAAAGCCTGGGCAGCCTGAACATTCCGGTGTGGGGCGGCCAGATCACGCAGCGGGCGAATTTCACGCTGGCGCTGGCCGACGGCGAGGGCGCCAAGGAATACGACGCTGACTCCCAGGCGGCCGCTGAAATCGCCCGGTTGTGGTCGGCCATCGAAAAATCGATCAAGGCGATCCACGGCGCCCATGAGGGCGCGGCGATGCATCGCATCGCGGCCTAGCGCTCAATAAGGGTTCACCGGCCGCAGCACGTAGTATTGCGGCTGCGGCGCGTAACCCGGCTGCACGTAATAATAGAGCTGCGGCTGCCCGTAATAAGGCTGCTGTACGTAATAGGGCTGGGCCTGCCGATAATAGGTCTGCCCATAGGCGGCGGGCTGCTGGCCGTAACCGGGCGCGATCTGCATCGGCTGCGCCGCGGCGTCCTCCGCCGGCGCACTGCGCCGCGCCACCGCCGGGCTTCCGCCCGCGGGGGTCTGGCCGGAAACCACGACCGTCGTTTCGCTCATGCCTTCCGCCTTGACCAGGCCGAACAGCGTCGCCGCATGGGCCGGCGCCAGCCGCACGCAGCCGTGCGACACCGGCAGGCCGAGGTGCTTGACGTCGAAAAAGCCGTGGATGGCGTGGCCACGCATGTCGAAGAAGATCGTATGCGGCATCGGCGCATTGTCCCATTCCTGGGAGAGATGGTCGGCGTCCATGCGGTTCGCTTTGAAGGTGCCGCTCGGCGTGTCGTAACCCGGCCGTCCGGTCGAGACCGGCCAGACGTAGCGCGGCGCGCCGTCGACCGAGACCGACATCTGCTGTCGGGTCTTGTCGATGGTGACGACGATGTTGGCGCGGGCCAGCGAGGCCAACGGGATCGCCAGCGCCACGGCCAGGAGCGAGGCGGGGAGGAAATGACCGAAACGCATGACTACACCCCGATGGGATAATCGCAACGATCGCCCCGACGCGAGAAGTCTCGCGCGGGCATTTGGCTCAAAGCAAGAGTGTAGTTACGCCTGCCGGACAAAATGGTGAAGGAATTGCGGCGGGAATGGTTAGTAACGCCTCCCCCCGGCGTCACCATTTGCGTGGACATGCTGTGAAGGCGCGGCGCGAAGCGCCGGCTAATGCCGCTTGAAATACTGCACCGCGCGCTCGTGCCGCTCGGCCGCCGCGCGGCTGTCGAAGGTGCCGAGATTGCGGCGCTTGCCGGTCTTCGGATTTTTCTTGCGCGAATAGAGCCGGTATTTGCCTGAGGGCAGCTTGCGGATCATGGCGTCTGCGAGCGCAGAGGGGTCCTTCTTAGCCCGAGAGGGTGCTCAGCATCAGCCTCGTTCGCCGGCGCCCCGCGCAGCACGAAATCGGTAAAGACGGCATTCGGCTTGATCGCGTGACTTATCGGCAGCGTGCATTGTGGGCGGCAATGGCGGCTTGCAGCTGCTGGCGGCAGGCATTGTTGTTGCATTGGCTTAGTTGTTGCGAAAGCCTCGCCTGCTCCGCTTGGCACGCTGCTTGCTGCGCCGTTTGGGCTTGGACGCTCGAGGTATAGGCCGACATGATGATGAAAGTGACGACGATGAAAGCTGCGCCGGCAAGCGTTTTCCTGATGCTCATGGTGCAAGTGTCCTGTTCTTTTGTCGGCCGCGATGCCCGGCCATAGCCTTAGCTTCGCCGAGAGCATAGCAGATGTTGGCAACGCAAATCGCGGCCCGAGGATCGGAGCACCAAAAGGATACCCTCGGTCATCAGTCGCTAACCGGCCGCCTGACCAAACCCGGCGCGCTTGAGCCGCACGATGGCCTGGTCGAGCGCGGCGAGAAAGCTCGATCGGTCGCGCGGCGCGAACGGTTTTGGGCCGCCGGTGATCTCGCCGGCGCTGCGCAGCGAATCCATCAGATTGCGCGTCGCCAGCGTC
>Ga0074044_10001143_pt1 | contig 24399 bp, 20 predicted proteins | sample BogForMeECP23OM1_FD_94443 | JGI IMG/M metagenome (GOLD analysis project Ga0074044, IMG submission 94443) | Bog forest soil microbial communities from Calvert Island, British Columbia, Canada - Bog Forest MetaG ECP23OM1 | ecosystem: Environmental > Terrestrial > Soil > Wetlands ... | reverse complement strand
GACGCAATTGGCGCGAGGGCCCGACAGACGAGTTCGCGGGAGCTTGTCGAGTTATCTTTCTCGCCATGATTGCTGAACTCATCGGCAGCAACGTGTTCATCAACTTCTTCGGCTGTATGCTGTGGGCGTTTTATGGCCTTTGGGCTGGCTCGAGGGCTCTTGCCGAACAGGCAAGCCCGCTCGCGCTAACTTCCAGGGTCCATCTGCGGTCGCTCATCCCGAATTCTTCTGTCGCGCTTCAAAGCTCACTTCAAGACTAAAGATGGAACGAACGTTGAACATATTCATCCTCCATGCCTCGGATATGCTCACTGACTGCAAGCCTCATGGAGACGGTCTTATGGCAAACTCGTTCATCCGCAATCTAGCGGAGCGGGGCCATCACCTTCATGTTGCTGTGAGCGAAAGCGAATTGAAAGAACCCTACGGCAGCAATGTGACGCTCCACAAAATCGACACAGGGAAAAAGACAACAGGATTACTCGCCCGCATTCGTTTCGCTCTCGGTGCTCAACGCACGTTGAAACGGTTGGTGCGTCAGGGAGTCGTGGACATAGTGCACCAGCTTAACCCAGTGGTCACGGGCATAAGTCTTCCATGTTGGAATTGCTCCCGGCCGGTCGTTCTTGGGCCGTACGTCCCGGATTGGCCGTTGATCCTCTATAACGGCCGATTGGAGCCGCCGAGGGTAATCGATCGATGGAAAATTCGAATTAAGCGGGAGATCGTGCAATTCCAGCATCGGATTGCGAGCGCCATCATTCTGTCCACGCCTGCGGCGCTGGAAAAAATTCGCAATCGGTCAGGTTACAGAGATAAGGTCTACATCATTCCATACGGCGTCGACATTGAGGCCTTTTCCATGTCCCCTCTGCCGGCGGAGAAAGTGATCCTCTTTGTCGGATCGCTGATGCAGCACAAGGGGGTATTTGTCTTGCTCGAAGCATTTAGAAAAGTGCTTCGAGTTATCCCTGATTGCAAGCTCGTGCTCGCCGGAGTTGGGTCCGAGGCGGAAAGAGCGAAGGATGTCGCTGCCAGCTTTGACAATCCGGAGAGCGTGGAATTTCTCGGTCGAATTGCGCACGAGGATCTACCCAAGGTGATGCGCCGCAGTTCAGTCGTTTGCGTGCCGTCATTCGGCGAGGCATTCGGACTCGTGGCCCTTGAAGCAATGGCGTGCGGACGACCAATCGTGGGGACTGAGGCTTCGGGGCTTGCCTATCTCATCGCCGACCAAGGCGGGCATAAGGTTCCGGTTGGCGACGTAGATAAACTTGCCCAGAGTCTCATCTCCATTCTCAGAGATCCCGCCAAGGCACGCGTGATGGGCGAATTCAATCGTTCCCTGGCCCAACGCCGCTACGCATGGCCGCGCGTGATCCAAGAGTTAGAAGAAGCGTATGCCGATGCCTTGGCTCGTCATGAAGGAGGAAAAATTAGTGTCTAATCGCCGGCTCCGCGTGCTGTCCGTCGCCCACTCAGCCCACGGTAAGGGTTCGAGCCGTCTGCGCTATCGACCCCTTGCAGAAGATGATTCGATTGAGCTATTGCTCGCCGTCCCGGAAGTCTGGAAGGAGTCCGGTCGAGTTACGCAGGCTGCTCCTCCGGATTCCTCAATCGACATCCGCGCATATCCCATCCAGTTACCGTGGGTGAGAGGAGCAAAATGGTACTTACATTGGTATCCGGGTCTATCGAAATTGATCCGTACATTTGAGCCTGATGTGATTCATCTCTGGGAGGAACCCTGGGCCGCTGTTTCGTTGCAGGCGGCTGTGCTGCGCAATCGAATTGCGCCGCGTGCCGCCCTCATCCTCGAAACCGAACAGAATATTCTTCGCAAACTGCCTTTCCCGTTTGAGCGCATCCGGCGCTTCACACTCAAACAAGCCGACTGGCTTGTCTCGCGGAATAAGGAGGCGATCGAAGTTAGCCAGGCGTGCGGGTACGGTGCAGGATCGACAATCGTCGAGTATTGCTTTGATCCAAGCCAGTTTCATCCACAGCAGGGGACGGCTTCCGCTCCGTCCCGGAATATGCCCCTCCGGCTTGGTTACGTCGGTCGCATCATTCGCGAGAAAGGGCTTTTTACGGTTCTCGAGTCTTTGCTCATTTCGAAATCGAACGTAGTGCTGGAGCTTTTGGGTGACGGCGCAGATCGCGCCAGCCTGATGAACAAAGCGCACGATCTGGGCCTGGAAGACCGGGTGAAGATCCTGCCATTTGGGCCTGCAGATCAAGTAGCACGCTTCATGACTTCGATTGACGCTCTTGTATTGATGTCGGAGACCACGCGCACGTGGAAGGAGCAGTTTGGGCGAGTGATCATTGAGGCCCAGGCTTGCGGAGTTCCGGTGATTGGATCAACCTCCGGCAACATTCCGTTCGTCGTTTCGGATGGAGGTTGGATTGTCCAGGAAGGGAATGCGACGAAGCTTGCACGCTTGATCGATGAGCTTGCGAACAATCGCGAACTCGTACGCGACGCGCGACAGCGCGCTCTTCGAAACGTACAACGCTTCACGGAGTCGGTCGTTGCAACCTCGCTTCTCGGTGCTTGGCGTCAAGCATCCGATCACAGACGGTCCGTGTGTCAGGCAGTGCCTTGTCTCGCTTGATTCAACGCGAGGCCCGCATCGCCTCCTCACGCAGTGCACAAAAGCCGAACAACGCCGCTCGAGCTATTTCAGATGAAGTACGACAATTCGATCGGACACCATCAAAGGAATACTCGCGCCAGGTTTAATCTTCTTCGTACTGAGTGAACCGTCCTCGCCAAACTGGATTACTTCAGCCGTTGCGAAAGTGCGCCGCGAAGCAAACGTGACTTGTACAGGCGTCGACGGAGTCGCTTGCTTCTTATTCACGTCGTAGTTTTGAGTTTCAATCCAAATCGCAAGATTGTAAGATCCATCGCGTTTTGCCGTCAGAATGTGATGAACATTGGGCGGCGCTCCATTGAGCGTGAAATCTAAATTCGGCAATGCAAATGCTGGTCCCGGATCAGCGAACAACGCGATCAGGCCCTTCAACGCGGTATACGCAGGTTTCGGTGAACCGTCCACATGCGCCAATCCAAAATACCCCTCGTTGTTTTTGGCGGTGGTGTTCTCGTCGATCAGTTCATAAAAATACGTCCGCTTAATTCCGTGGAGCATCTGTTCTAACACCAGCCGCGGCACGTACTCTCCCTCGATATCTTCCGGGATGCTATCGTTCCCAGCGTCCGTGTAGTAACCAGTTTCGGTCGTCATGATGGGCTTTCCTGGCCACGCGGAAGAAGCAAGATTCATATTGAAAGCGATGCTTCCATAACCATTCGCACCCCATCCTCCCGTTCCCGGATTGCGTCCCGCAAAATAGTTGTGCAAGTTGGCAAAGTCAAAATCGGCGCTTGTCCCGGAAAGCGGCGCAAAGTCCTGCGGCCGAATCACCGAGGGACCTATTACTGGGTACCCGGCCGTCTCTGGATCGGACTTCACAGCATGATAGAGGCGCGGCATAAAGGAGTTGATTGTCTGCGCCCATTTGGCATTTCCGCTGTTGTCCGATTCATTGGGCGCTTCATATCCCTCGAAAGCTCCCGGTACGCGCTTCGGCCAGTTCACGAGAACTGCATCGCTCTCCGCCGGGTTGGTGATGAAAATACCCCGAATGCCAAGCTTGCCCAAGGCAACATGCCGGTCATAGTAAGGTTTCCAAGTCGTATCAATGAGGCCATCGCGCGTGTGACGGACGCCAAGATTCTTGAGAAGGCTCTCGATTAGCGGGAAGTTACCATACACGGTATCTCCAAAATGGAGATGGATATTCACGCCGATACTATCCACGACCGAGTCGGCCATGACGGGCGACTCGCAACTGCCTAATTCGGAGCAGCAACTTAGACTAAGTACTGCAGTGAGGAAGATTATGATAACCCAATGGATGGCTCCACCCCGATGAACGCCCATTCCATAAACGTGAAGCAGTCGATAGGTCATAGTTAGATGATACCAATGCTCGGTGCGAATGTTTATTAGATGTAGGCAGTCTTCCAGCGAAGATCAAGTATTGCCGACAAACATTGACAAGCCAAGGTACATTCGAAAATCGGCGAAAGATTTACCTATGCATAGGATTCGTAGCAACGCTCTTACCTTCAATTATCCTCGTGGGCAATCCTGTCTGGATCGATTCCGTTTGTCGGAAGAAACACTTCAAATGTGGTTCCGCTGCGGCCCGCACGTTCAGAAGAACGAAAGCGAATCGTGCCCCCGTGCTTGAGGACAAGAGATTTCGAAACCCATAATCCGAGGCCTGAGCCTTTGAGATCCTTCGTGGTGAAGAATGGGTCGAACATCTTTTTCTGCACATGCGCTGGAATTCCGCATCCTCGATCGTGAATTGAAACGCGAACGCCTTCTCGGTCATCGCGATGAATCGCTCTGACACGAATTGCAACCGCTGTTTCCGGCGCAGACGCTTCGGCTGCATTCCGCACCAGGTTGCCGAACACTTGGCTGAGTTGCCCTGGAAATCCATAGATCGGCGAGGAGGGCTTCCTGTCGTAAACCAGGCGAACCCGCCGCGAAGCGGCAGTCCTTTCAAAAAGTCCGACGATATCGGCGACAAGGTTGCCTACATCGATCGCGATCGGGACCTGGGTATCGCGATGAAACGAAAGTGACTGCTTGGTGATACGCGCAATGCGCGCTAATTCCACATCGGCGTGACGCAGAAGATCCTGCGTGTCGTTGACCGACGTGGACCTGCCCGCAAGGTAGATGAGATTAGTAAGAGCCTCAAGTGGATTATTGATTTCGTGCGCGATCGCGTTGGCGAGCTTGCCCGTCGCTGCCAGTTTCTCGGCCGTGCGAAGAGCATACTCGGCGAGTTTTCGATCGGTGAAGTCTGTCAGGATGAGAATCTTTTCTCCGCCGGCGCCTTCCGCACTTACTTTACTCACCGAAAGCTGGAGAGTTCTCCCATCGATGGCGAATTCGGCGCTGTGGCGCCTATGTCCATTAAGGTGGAATGGCGTGTCGTTCCCGATCAATTGTCCAAACAAACTGGCTGCGTCTACACCTGTCCTTGGTTGAAACATAGGACCGCAGAGTTCGGAGAATGCGTTGTTCCAACGAAGCAGACGGTTCCCGGCATCGATAACCGCAAGCCCCTCTCCGAGCGCGTCGAAGGTCGATTGCCACTGCTCCGCCGACCGGCGTGCCATGATTTCTGCAGCGCGAAGGCGCAGCAGCGAACGGACTGTTGCCACCAGTACCAGGCGATCGATCGGGTGCGTCAGATATCCATCAGCCCCTCCGTCGAGAGAGCGCGCGCGGTCCTCGCTCGAGACGAACGACGCAGATATCTGTAGAACAGAGATGGACGCGGTTCGCGGATCCTTCTTGATTCTCTGGCACACCTCGTAGCCCGAGATATCCGGCAAGTGCACGTCAAGGATGATCAAGTCCGGCAGGGTTTGCGCCACTTCAAGCGCACCGGCGCCGCTACCGGTCTGCGTGCAATGAAAGCCTGCAGCATCGAGGACGCGGCACAAAACGTAGCGGTTTTCTTCACGATCGTCGGCGATCAGGATGCGCGGACGTTGGCCGTCAGGCACCCTGCTCTCGAACGACGATTTCAGGAGCAAGTCCAACCGATTTCACCCAATCCAGGAATGGTTGCGCTGAAAGGCGAGCAGTAACATCTTCCTTGCGAATGATTCTGGCATCCAAGGACTCCAGTTGCACCTTTTCAACGTCAGAGAGCACCTTAGAGGTATAGATAAGCACTGGTAGCCTTTCGGTTGCCGGGCGCGCTCGCAATTCTCGCAGAATTTCGAATCCGCTCATGTCCGGCATAAGAAGGTCCAGAATGACCGCGTCGGGCAGGCTCTCGTTGAGCATTTTCATGGCCTCCGACCCGTTTGCAGCTTCCCGAACGTCCAGCCACGGCTGATTCAACAGGTCGCGCAGAATGTAGCGGGAAACCTCATTATCATCGACCAGTAGCAGCCGCCGAGTCCCAGTCTGCATCGTCAGCCGCCGTAGTTCGCGAAGTAGAATGTCCGGTTCTAATGGTTTGGGAAGAAAGAGGTTAGCGCCCGATTGCATTGCGGTTGAGGGGTCGCTCAGGGCACTCGTCACAATCACAGGAAGCTGTGGCAATTTTTCCCGCAGCCGGGCGATGAAGCCCCACGACTGATCGTCTCCTATATAGATATCGGCCACCACTGCGGTCGGGATGTGGCGGGCAATCCATATCTCTGCCTGCGCAACAGTCAACGCAAGGATTGGTTGAAACTCAGAATTTCGCAGAAACGATTCGAAGCAGCGCGCCGTTTCCTCGTCATCCTCGAGAAACAGAACCGGAGCGCGATGAAATTCGGGGATAGGCAACGCTGCCGAATCGTCCTGCGGTGCCAACTCTCCCACGTAAACTGCGGGTATCTTCACGAAGAAAGTCGAACCCTTGCCCAGTTCGCTCTCAAGCCAAATCTTCCCTCCCAGCAGCATCGCCAGGTTTCGACAGAGCGGAAGCCCAAGGCCCGTGCCGCGATGCTTATCCTGCAGCGGGTTCTCTATTTGGCTGAATTCGGTGAAAACAGTTTCGTGGTGTTCCGGTGCGATGCCAATCCCCGAATCGGCGACCGTGAAAAGCACATCTTGCTTATCGGCCAGAGTCGCCGAAACACGCACTTGTCCCTTCGGAGTGAATTTAAGTGCATTCGAAATCAGGTTCCTTAGAATCTGAGAAACCTTCCCCTCGTCCGTGTGAAGCGGTGCAAGCTCGCCCGCGTCCTCAAACACCAGGTCCACTGAACTGTTGTCCGCCAGCAGCGGCTTCAACATTCCCTTCAACGCGCTGAACAATTCATGCACTTCGAACCGCTTCGAGCGGATCCGAATTTTCCCGGCCTCGACCTTCGCCAGGTCGAGTAGGTCGTTTACCATCTCTTGCAAATCGCGCGCGGAGGATTCGATATAGCGCACCTGCTTCATCTGTTCGGCTGTCAGGTCGCCGTCCAGCCTGTCCATCAGCAATCGCGCCAGGGACACGATCGAATTCAGCGGGGTCCTGAACTCATGCGAGACATTGGAAAGGAATTTGGTCTTCAGCTCTGAGGCTCGTCGCAGATAATCCGCGCGCTCATCCAGCTCCGCATACAATGCCACCACGCCACGATTCGTATCTTCCAGTTCGCGGTTCAGCAGTTCCAGCTCTTCCTGTCGGGCCCGCAGCTCCTGCAAAGTCTTCAGCAGTTCCTGGTTCTGCTTTTCAATCTCCTCATACGGACCGTCTGGAGTCCGTTCCTGCATCTTCCGGTTGAGAGCGAACGCCGATCGGGGAGTCCAAGTCGTAAAGTGGCTTGGAATCCGCTTAGCCATGCGCACCGTCGTCCCGTTCGGCTCGGCTGCAATCTCAAATTCATCCATCAACCGCTTTGTTCCTACGATTCCCATTCCCAGCCCGGTCGTAGATCGATATCGTCCTTCGAGGATTTCGTCCAAATTCGAAATTCCTGGGCCCGAATCCGATATCGTCACTTCCAGCCGTTGAGGCGACTCCAGTTTCAGAGCAAACGTGACCTTCCCGTTGCGCCCATATCGAAACGCATTCCGCGCCATCTCCGATGTTGCTGTCGCGAGCCGTATCTGGTCTTGGTTGTCCAGCCCAAGTTCCGCTGCGACTTCGCGAGCCCGCTGCCGGGCCTGTACCACGTCGCGTTCGGTGATCAGCGAGATATAAACAATGGGTTCGGACATAGTTTCACGCAGCCTTGACCACGACAACGCTCGCATCATCGCGCTGCCGCCTGAAATCGCGAAGCAGTGCTCCGCCGATTACCGCCGGATGTCGAGTGACTAACCCCGCATACGCCATAAGATCCCACTTCGATTGCAGTCCATCCGAATGCAATACCAGCACCGCGTCCCTCGGCCAAGCGCAACGGAATTCCTGGACCCTCGACATATTCATGCCAAGAGTGCCATTGTGCGATACGAAACTTCGCGACGTCCCGCCACTCAACAACGAACAGGAGATATTGCCCACGCCGGCGAAGATCAAAACCTGCTCTTTGGGCCGAATTTCTGCAATCGCGGCGACTGCCCCACGCGTCTTGCGTAGCGCGTCATGGACATACTGCAGAATCTGGCCGGGCGCCAATTCTACTCGCCGATGAAAGGTTGCGATTGCTTCTTTGGCTGCTTCGGCGGCCTCCCACCCATGGCCGAGACCATCAGCCAGGAGTGCCAGCGTGCGCCCTTGCCCGGAGTAGGAACTCCACCCGTCCCCGCAGAAACGTTCTCCCGGATAGGGCAGCGCGATCCCTGCGATCTGCAACTCTTCTGCCTGCACCTCCTGCCCCACCTCCAGCATCACGATCGTGCCGGTCTTGCTGGTAAAAATCTCCAGCGCCGTCGCAATCCTTTTCATCGCTCCCAGTCCGCCGCCCATCGTCCCGGCCGTGGAGTATCCATCACTCATCGCTCGCGTCACATCCGCGATGCCCGGACCCTTGTCCATTGCCAGGATTCGCGCCGTCGGTCCCTTGCCGTCATTGGTCCCGACGAGCACCACCTGCCCGCCGCCACCATGAATCAGCACGTTGCGCGAAGCCTCCGTGGCCAGCAGGGCAAGCTCGCCTGCTCGCGTCTCGTCAAAATGAAGCCGCTGCGCCGCAAACTGGGCGGCGCGGCGCACCTCGCCGACAGAACTGGCATCGGTGATGGGAACCCACTCCGTGAAAGCTATCTCCATCGCGCGACAGTGACCTTTGTGCCTTTACCCACCTCAGTTTCGATGCTGAATTCATTGACGAGGCGCTTGCTTCCTCCCAAGCCCAGTCCCATGCCCGATCCGGAAGTGAATCCATCCTTCAGCGCCAGCTCAATATCCGGAATACCCGGTCCCTGGTCTTCAAAAATCAGACGCAATCCAGATTTCGCCGCGACGTTGACGACCTCGATCGTCATCGACCCGCCTTTGCCGTGGTCCAACGCGTTGCGCGCGAGTTCGCTCGCCGCCGTCACAAGTTTGGTTTGATCCACCAGGCTGAAGCGCAGCTCTACCGCCCATTGCCTCACCTTTTGCCGGGCGAGGACAACGTCATTTGAGGTCTTCAGCGGAAGAACTTCACGCTTGAGTACGCTCATCACTTGATCCTGAGTTCGTTGCGGCTGCGCTTCCAAACAACAACTCCATTCCCGCTTCGACGCTCAGTGCCGTCCGAACTCCGGGAAGTGACATTCCCAGCTCGACCAGCGTGATGGCGACTGCCGGTTGCATCCCCACAACGACCGTTTCGGCTCCCAACACCCTTGACATGGCGGCGATATTCGCCAGCATCCGTCCAATGAACGAGTCCACGATTTCCAGCGACGAGATATCGATCAGCACGCCCGTCGATCCCCATTCCGAGATCCGCTGCGTCACGTCGTCTTGCAGCTGCATGGCAAGCTTGTCGTGCATATCCACCTGGATCGTGATCAGCAGAAGTGTGCCCATCCGCAGAACAGAAATCCGTTCCATTTACTCCTCCCGTTTCGCGAGCAGGTGGCTGATCGGGTTCACTGGTGCCGACGCCAGGCGCGTCACCGTGCGCCCGCTCCGCGCCAGCGCCAGCGCGAATGCATCCGACAGCTTTGCCTTCGTCACCACGTCTTCCAGGTTGATGCCCAGGTGCACAATGGTCTGCGCAATCTGCGGACGCACTCCACTGATGATGCACTCGGCGCCCATGAGCCGCGCCGCAGTGATCGTCTTCAGCAGATGCTGCGCCACCAGCGTATCCACCGTGGGCACGCCGGTGATGTCGATAATCGCGTATTTCGAATTGGTCGCCACAACGGTCTGCAGCAGGTTTTCCATCACCACCTGCGTCCGCGCGCTGTCCAGCGTGCCAATGATCGGCAGCGCCAGGATCCCGTCCCATAGCTTCACCACCGGCGTCGAAAGCTCGAGCAGTTCCTGCTGCTGGCGCGAAATCAGTTCCTCTCTTGCGGTCAGAAAGGCCTCCGTCGTGATCAGGGCCAGCCTGTCCAACAACTCGGTCGCTGCCCAGATTGTGTCCAGCAGCTTGTCCTGGTTCTTGTCCAGAGATTCGCGAATCGACGCGAAGAGCGGCTGCTTCAGTGACAGAACAAACGTCGCTACTTCGACCGATGAGAATCCCTGCCTCGCACGCGATGCGGAAATGTCCTGCAGCAACTCCCGGGCTGCAGTCCAGCCGGATGCCGAAACGTCAGTCGGCCCGCTTATCTTCACTCCTTGAACGATCGCACTCAGGAGCGCGCGGCTTTGCTCATCAAGTTCCGTCTTACTCATCAAATCGGAACGCTGCACCGACTTCGACATATCGCGGATCCACTCCGCACGAATCCGGTCTTCGTTTCTGGAGATAATCTCCGCTAATTCACTCATTGCTTTCTCCGCAAGCTTTTTCAAAGCTCGTCATGGTGGAAGTCTGGATGTCAACAGGGGCCCGAAGTTGGACAGCACATGCCGTGCGCAGGGAACTTAGTGAAAAGACAGGGGGTACGCATGGAACAGGGGTACGCATGGATAGGAAGCAAACACGGCGGTTTAGGATGTCTCGCGCTTCTCTAATTTTGCCAGCGCCTCTCGAAAAGCGGCGTTTCCCTCCCACTTGCCGACGAAGCAATTAACCTTAAATAGATTGCACATTCCACGCTGCTCTTCACCGAGCACCGACCAGACAATGAGCGGAATCTGCGCCAGGGCAGGGGTGCTGTGCCACCATCGCAACAATTCATACCCACTGTCGTACCCAAGGTCCAAATCCAGCACGATGCCGTCCGGAAGCGGACCTTCCCCTTTAAGCCCCTTTTCGAGATAGGATTTCGCAGCATCCAGCGTGGTCCGCGCCTCGACTTCGGCGATTCCCACCGAGCGCGCTGCGTCTGCAGCAATCTGAATATCCTTCGGCTCGTTTTCAACTAGCAACAAACGCTTGACGGGTAGCACGCTAGGGCTCCATTGAGAGGAATGAAGTGTCAGCAGTGTAACCTACACATTTCACTCGGTAAAGCATTGTTGCAAACAATTGACAGAGCAAGGCTTGGATGTGATCCAAATCACACATGCCCGGAAGTTTGGGACTTACCGCTTCCGGAATGCGTTGCCACGCCTCAGGAATCAGCCAGCTCTTCTTTACTTATCCGCGTTCCTTATTTGTTCGTATTCGCGAGGCTAGTCAGATCCCTGTTCCGATCGATCTTGCTCAGTCGATACATCAGGATCGCGTCGCGCTTGGTATTGATCGGCTGCGCGGAAAGATCGATGGTTTCGCCCGGCGCATGCGCGCCCTCGCCCGTAGCGCCGATCCCAGCCAATCCCGGAATAATATCGGCGACAAACGAGATATCTCCGGCGCCACGCTTCATCGGGTCGAGCTCCGGCATTGTTCCGAATCCCAAACTTGCATTTACCTGGTTCAAAATGCCCAGCAAAGCCCGGCTCTGTGCTGTCGGCGCCATCGCGGGATAACCTTCGCCGAAGTCAATCGACGCGCCGGTCTTCGCAAGGTGCTGAACCACGATCGCCTGCATTTTTTTCTCCACGCGCTCGGTCTGCTCGTTCGACAAAGTGCGGATGTCTCCGCTCGCATAAGCGCTAGGCGCGATCACATTGTCCTTGCCCGCTGCGGTGCCATTGTCCCCGGTCGCGTCAACCGAGATACTCGTCCCTCCGAGCACCATGCCCACGTTGTACGTTAGATAGGGCTCTGGAAGCTGTGTGCGGAACGCATCGAGAATGCGCGTCAATTCGTAGATCGCCCCATAGCCCTTGGCATCCGAAAAAATACCGGACGAGTGCCCGGTTTCCCCCGTTGTTCTGATGTGCCAAGTGATCGAACTGCGCCGGCTCACGCTGCCGTAGAACACGCCATCCTGCCGCGGAGTGCCTTCAAACTCCAGCGCCACATCGCTGTGATGTGCCGCCGCAATCATATCTCGTCGAGAAATGCTTGCGGGCTCTCCATGCGCTTCTTCATCGCCGCTGAGCACGATCGTGATTTCGGTCTGTTTCAGAACATCGGCGGCCTCGAGCGCCTTCAGCGCAAAGATCATGTCCACCAGGCCGCCCTTCATATCGTTCGTGCCGGGACCGGTGCCGATGTTGCCTTGCACGCTGTAACTCTGGAACGGACTGTTCTTCTCAAACACTGTGTCCATATGCCCGATGAGCAACATGCGCTTGCCGCATTTGTCCGTCTGCGGACAGGGATGCTCCGCCACCAGGACTCCGGCGCGCTCAACCTCATCCATCGGAATCCACCGGACATTGAAGCTGAGACTCTTCAGCTCCTCCATGAGAATCGCGCCCACCGCGCGCACCCCATCAAGATTGTGCGTGCCACTATTGATGTTCACGAGTTTTTCGAGCAGCGCGTTCGACGCCTGTTCGTTGGCATCGACAGAAGCCACAATCGCCTTTTCTGCCGGCGAGAGGGTTGGCGCCGTTTGCGACAACAGGGGAAGATACAGCGCTGCACCCAGAGCGAAAGAGAGTGTGGATCGCAGTCTCATTTCTCGTGAGAATAACAGGATGGACTGGACTCTCGGCTCATCGGGCGACACCGGCATCCCACCCACGGATGCCCGCCGAACCAACATCAAAAATTCTGTGGGCCGCCCAAAAACAAACGGCCGGGGAGAGATTCTCCCCGGCCGCAGTTTCACTGATGTTCTTGGGTGCTCGTCGTCAGACCGTGTTCGGCACCAGCCGCGCCGCTGTAAATCGGTTGGCAATGGACTGGAAGATCCCCTTCAGATTCAAATTGGGGTTATCAGCCGAAGTGCAAGCGCCCTTATTTTCTGCTGCAGTAGCATCAGAAAAGAAATCCGACGCATTGCTGGCCGCTCCCAGCATCTCCGCACAGGGCGTAATTGTCGGGCTCGAATCGCTCCCACAATCGGATGTACTGTTCGAGGCGCCGTACGCTACCGTGTACACCGTCATCCCCAAGGTCTGCGTCGCATATTGCCCGGCCGCCACAGTCTGCGCGCATTGGTCCTTCGTCGACGGATAGGTCGATCCAGAACCGAAGCCCGAGCCAAACTTGGACGAGTTCGCGCCGCCGTCGGAAAGCAGAATCATGGCGCTCTTGGACCCCGGATTGGCTGACTGTTCTGCCTGAAGTGCAGTCATGGCCGCATACATTGCGCCGGCAATGTAAGTCCCGTCGCCGCCCGGAGCTTGCAGGCCGCTACAATTCGTTCCCGTATTGGCCCCACTCGCAATGCCCAGGGCCGTCCCCGTTGCAAGCCCGCCGTTTTGTTGGTTATTGGCGCTGTAATTGTCCTCGAATCCCGTCACCTGGTAAGTAGGCGATGAGCCGGTGGGCGCAGTCCAGGTTTTGTTGGTCGCTGAAGGGATGGCGGGCGCGGAATACGCCGGAATCGACGGATTGCTGGTGGGGCAGCTCGTGTCGTCAGTGGCATCCTGCGCCTGAAGATTTGGGAAAGTGAACAGGCTTACCTGGTCGTAACCGCTAAGGCAGTTGGACGAAGTGCTTCCTGTCGAGCAGGGAGAAAGAGACTGCAGCAGCGTCTGCATGCCCTGCAAAGCACAATAAAGCTGCGTGTTACCGCAGTTCGCGTCATTGTCCTGGTCGTTCATCGACGCCGTTGTGTCGAGCACGACTGCCAGGTTCAATGCTTGATTCGCTCCGCTCTGCATGGCCGCAGTCGAGGTGGTGCTCACCGTAAGCGTGGCCGGAGTATGGTTGCCAAATACCTTCAGCGCCTGGATGAAGTACATCGGTATCGTAGCGGTCTGCGTCACCTGGATGACGTTGTCGCCTGTTGGAGATGCAGTGCACGGTACAGAAACATAGATGGAATTCGTGACGCAGCTCAACGTCGGGGTTGGCAGGCTGACACTTTGTAGATTGAAATTTGCATTTGCTCCATACCCTGAAGTCGTTCCCGCGCCGGTAAGCAGAGAACTGTAGGCCTTTACTTCATTGTCCACGCTCGTAGACGTGGCTCCGGACAGCGTCATCGCATAGGCTCCCGCGAGCGTCGCAGCATCCGTCGACGACTGCAATTCGCGATAGACCACGAAGGCGTGCCCGAGGTCGATCGTCAAACCGCCCATCCCGAGAAAGAGGACCATCAGCAGTGCCATCCATGGGAGAACCTGCCCTCTCTGATCGGTGACCGCACGCTTCAGAAAAGATCTCTCAGCTTTGCTCATTGGACAACCTCCGTAACTTGGGAGGCGACGCTGCAGCTGGTGTAATGCATCCCGTAGACTCCGAGGGAGCACGTGTAGGTCGCCTGGATTTCCGCAGTTCCGCCCGCCGTCATAAAAGTGTTGACCCCACCCGTTCCCGTGCCTGGGCACGTAGTGGTGCCACTGCCATAGTTGTTTCCGCCCAGTGTGTAAGTCAGTGTAAGTTTCGATTGCGTAAGGCCCGGCGCTGCCGCGTAAATCGCGGCCGTCGCCGTGCTGCATGGGTTCGTATCTCCGCGGTCTGTGGCGAGCAGGTGGCCCGCATTGCTGATGGCCTCTGCCAGCTGCAGCTTCTGGTACAGAGCAATCGAGAAGGAAAAGATGCCCGTCATTACGCCCATCACGATCGGCAACGTGACAGCCATTTCCACGAGCGCCCCACCTTCGGAATCGGTTCCGAAGAGGCTGCAAAGACGACCAAGAAAAGATCGCCTCTTGCCCCACGCGCCCCTGAACCTCTTAGGAGGCCTTGCTGAATTGACTTTCCGGTTTTGCGCACGGTCGAAGCAAAGAATGCTCATACTTTTCGACACCCCACTATCTCAACGTCGCTTTCGCAAAGGCCACGGGGTCGCTACTTGCGCAACTGTTTACCTGCAGACCTTCAGTCAGTTGGGAAAAGATTGCAGTGTCCTGGTGCCTTCGCTGTTTGATGAAGGTTACCGCACCTCGGCTGAGTAATCCAGATTGAATTACCAATCAACGGTTCATTTTCATTACCTTAGAGCCTTTAAGTAACCTATATTCGGGTCAGCCCGTGTGATTACTGTTGTTCGCTGTCAATATAAATATACTATTTTCAATAGTATGCGAGAACAGCTTGCCGCGTCGAATGGAATGAGTGCTTGTCCCTGGATGAGGCAAGGACTGGGCAGTAACCCAGTCGACCCTGGCCTCCCGGCAACCAACGCGCGCCGATCCGGCAAGCGAAGTCTTTCTGGCAAACGAAAACGGCCGGGAAGAAGTCTCCCCGGCCGCGTCAGTTCTCAACTTCACTACTTTCCTAGCCGCCCGTCACCACCGAATTCGGTACCAGCCGCGCTTTGAGGAAAGTCGCACCGATATCCGAGAAGATTCCCGTCAGTCCCACGCCGGCGGTGTCAGGTGCATTGCACGCCCCAGGGTCTTCTGAAGCGGAAGCGTCGGAGTAAAAGGTTTGCAATGAGCTGGCCGTCTCCGCCATCTCTGTGCAAGGCGAAATCACGTTAGCTACATTCTTGCCTTTGACGACCGACGTATCTGTCGTGCACTGAGAGGGGTCCGATGAGGCGCCATAGGCGATCGTGTAAACCGTGATCCCTAAGCTCGTCGCAAATTGTCCGGCAGCTACGGTCTGCTGGCATTGATCGATCGTGGAAGGATACGTCCCACTGGTCGTACTAAAACCCGAACCGAATTTGCCTGAGTTCGCGCCGCCGTCGGAGAGGAGAATCAGCGCATTGGTAGAATTTGGGTTAGCGTACTTTTGAGCTTGAAGAGAAGTAATGGCCGCGTACATTGCGCCGGCGATATAGGTTTGGTCGCCGCCGGGGGCTTGTAGGCCTTTGCAGTTGCTCGCCGTATTGGCCCCAGCTGCGATGCCGAGAGCCGAGCTTGTCGACAAGCCGCTATTCGCCACATCCCCTGCGCTGTAATTGTCCTCGTAACCTGTCACCTGATAGGTTGGCGTCGAGCCAGTGGTGGCGGGGCTCCACGTAGTGTTCGTCGTGGACGGGATCGGGACATAGGAATACGCCGGGATCTGGGGATTTTTCGACGGGCAGGTAGTATCGTCGCTGTCATCCCCCGCCTGAATATTCGGAAACGTGAACAGGCTCACCTGGTCGTATCCGCCCAGGCAATTTCCATTCGAACTCCCCGCCGTGCAGGGCGAGAGAATGGTCAGCAGATTCTGCAAACCATGCAACGCACAATAAATCTGCGTATTCTGGCAATTCACATCACTGTCATAGTCGTTCATCGATGCCGTGGTATCGAGCACTACGGCGATGTTGACAGCTGGACTCGGACCGGAGTTGACGGCTGCGGTCGACGTCGCATTCAAGGTGAGTGTCTTTGCCGAGTTGATGCCGAACGCAGAAAGCGCCACGATGAAATACGTCGGAATCGTCGCTGTTTGCGTTACCTGGATGACGTTGTTCCCCGCAGGCACCGTCCCACAGGTCACCGCCACAATGGGGCCCGGGCTTACGCACTTCAACGTAGGAGTGGTCGTCACGGTGGGCAAGTTCGGCGTGCTGTTCGTGCCGACCACGCTGCAATTGGCCGGATTCTTGGCCGACGTATCGGTGTTCGAGCTATAGGAACATGCCGCGCTCGTCGAGGTGCTTACGGTCGCGCCGGACTGCGTCATGGCATAGGCGCCCGCCAGCGCGGCTGCATCGCTTGAGGCTTGCAGTTCGCGGTAGCACACGTAGGCGCGTCCAAGGTCGATCGTCAAGCCCGCCATCCCTAGAAACACGACCATCAGCATCGCCATCCACGGCAAAACCTGTCCGTTTTGATCCTTCGCAAACCGAGAGACAAACCGAGGCAGAAAAGAATTCCAAAAATTCTTCATTGGACGACCTCCGAGATCTGCGACGCGAGAGTAATCGTCGAGTATTGGCTTTGATAAACCCCAAGGCTGGTTGAATAAGTTGCGCCGATCGTCACCCGCTCGCCCTGGGCACTCGCGAAATTGGGGCTCGGATCAGTGGCGTGGGCGCCGGGGCACGATTGCGGCAGAGCGGTCCCATCGAGAGTAAGGGTGACCACAATCGGGTTGGCCGTGAGGCCGGGCGCGCCCGCACTCACATCCGCCACCGCATTCGCACAGGGATCATGATCTCCGCGAGCCACCGCGAGATAGTGCCCCGCATTACTCACCGCTTCCGCCAGCTGTACTTTCTGGTACAGCGCCATTGAAAACGAGAAGATGCCGGTCATGACCAGCATGACCAGCGGCAAGGTCACCGCAATCTCAACGATTGCGCCGCCTTCAGAATCTGAAACTAGCAGTTCGCGAACACGAGAAACCAAGGAATGCTTCATTTGGGGATCTCCAAGAAATCTTCTTAGGAATAAGTCGCTCTTTTCGCTTGGCGCTTATTCATTTCCCTCTGAGTGGAACCTTCATCGCTGAAACGTCCGAACTTTAGAGCGCAAAAATCCCGTTGCCTCCCGGAAGCAAGTCCACCTCGACCGCACCCGGCAAACCTTGAACTGATCAATCTCGATAGGGGATACGAGAGCCTTAGAGTAGTTCAGCCTAACTACGCTCTCAATCCCTTTTTGGTTTGAAGTAAAGGGTTTGTAGTAACGGTCCTGTGATTACCAAATACAGAAGATAAGTCCTTTATTATTTGCGGAATCCGTCCAGCTTGCTTCGCATTGCCACGGCGCAATAGCAAACATTGCCCGGAATTGCCCCCTCAAGCCCCAGTCCCTTCATCCATTTGCGAGGCCGTCCGGATTTTCCTCAAACGTTGCTGCAAGTCGTGCCCGGCCGCGTGTATGATGCGGGCGCCGCGCTCCCTGACCAATACCCGCGCGGAAACGCATTTCCAGTGAGAAGACCGAGCCGGATCAATTCGGTCTACGCGATTCGACGGCTCCCTGAATTTACGCATCTCGAGTTTCCGCACTTCTACCTGAAAATGCTTCACCCCCCTGGAGGATCTCGCAATGGCGACATTGACCGCAGTACATCCGGGAAAGCTCAGCGACCAGGTGAGCTTTCGCCCGCGCTATGGCAACTACATTGGCGGCAAGTGGGTCGAGCCCGCTTCCGGCCAGTATTTTGAAAACGTCACACCCGTCACCGGAAAGACCTTCTGCGAGATTCCGCGATCGAATGCCCAGGACATCGAGCGCGCCCTCGATGCCGCACACGCAGCCCGCGAAAAATGGGGACACACCAGCCCCACGCAGCGCGCAATCATCCTGAACCAGATCGCCCAGCGCATGGAGGACAACCTCGACATCCTCGCGCTCGCCGAAACCTGGGACAACGGCAAGCCCATTCGCGAAACCACAGCAGCCGATCTGCCTCTGGCCATCGACCATTGGCGCTACTTTGCCGGCTGCATTCGTGCGCAGGAAGGCACCATTTCAGAAATCGATCGCGACACCGTCGCCTACCACTTCCATGAACCGCTTGGCGTCGTCGGTCAGATCATCCCATGGAATTTCCCAATCCTGATGGCCACCTGGAAACTCGCTCCGGCCCTCGCCGCAGGGAACTGCGTAGTCCTCAAGCCGGCAGAGCAGACACCTGCCAGCATCCTCGTCTGGGCTGAACTGGTTGGCGATCTGCTGCCTCCCGGTGTCCTCAATATTGTCAACGGCTTCGGCCTCGAAGCGGGTAAGCCTCTCGCCTCCAGCTCGCGGGTTGCCAAGATTGCCTTCACTGGCGAAACCACCACTGGCCGCCTCATCATGCAGTACGCCAGCCAGAACCTGATTCCGGTCACACTTGAACTCGGCGGAAAATCGCCCAACATCTTCTTCGCCGACGTCTGCCAGGAAGACGATGACTTCTTTGACAAAGCCATCGAAGGCTTCGTCATGTTCGCGCTCAACCAGGGCGAAGTCTGCACCTGTCCGAGTCGCGCGCTTATTCAGGAAAGCATCTACGACAAATTCATGGAGCGCGCCCTCAAGCGTGTTGCGGCCATCAAACAGGCCAACCCGCTCGAGCCCGACACCATGATCGGCGCGCAGGTTTCCAACGAACAGCTCGAAAAAATTCTCAGCTACATCGACATCGGTCACAAAGAGGGAGCCGAGCTACTTACCGGCGGCAAGCGCGCGCAACTGGGCGGCGAATTAGACGGCGGCTATTACGTCGAGCCCACCGTCTTCAAGGGCCACAATAGGATGCGCATCTTCCAGGAAGAAATCTTCGGACCCGTCGTCTCCGTCACCACTTTCAAGAACGAGTCCGACGCGCTCGAAATCGCGAACGATACGCTTTATGGATTGGGTGCAGGCTTGTGGAGCCGCGATGCCAACCGCTGCTATCACCTCGGCCGCGGCATTCAGGCCGGTCGCGTCTGGGTCAACTGCTACCACGCCTATCCCGCCCACGCTGCCTTTGGCGGATACAAACAATCCGGCATCGGGCGCGAAACTCACAGCATGATGCTCGACCACTATCAGCAGACGAAGAATCTGCTGGTGAGTTACAGCCCGAAGAAGCTCGGCTTCTTCTAAGATGCGCTGCTTGATCCAGCACGAACTTTCTTTGACAGAGCATCCATCCGCACAAACATGGGTGCCCCAGGTCTCGATTCTGAGACCTGGGAAAGCACGAACTTCGACCAGCGAAATCGTCCGGCCCGGGACTGCTCCTGTAAGAACTAACCGTGCCCCATCCTTTCGCCTTGTTTCTGGCGAAAGGGTGGGAAAGCACGAACCCAACATCCAATCGATCACGCATCGAGGCCCTGATGTCCGACCTACCCAAACAAGTTCTCGCCACCGATCTCGCCATCCATCTCATCCGGGTGCTCCGCGAGAAGCATGGTCCGCTCATGTTCCATCAGTCGGGCGGCTGCTGCGATGGCAGCTCTCCCATGTGCTACCCGCGCGGCGAATTCATTATCGGCGACGCGGACGTGCAGCTCGGCGAGGTGGACGGAGAGCCCTTCTATATGAGCCGCAGCCAGTTCGAATATTGGAAGCACACCCAGCTCACACTGGACGTAGTTCCCGGCCGCGGCGGCATGTTTTCACTCGATGGACCGGAAGGACTTCGCTTCCTGATTCGCTCCCGTGTCTTTGACGACGTAGAGATTGGCGAACTGCGCGCTGCGGGCCGAATCTAAACAGTTCCGCGCGCCACTTCAAAACCCCCGCTGCCGGCGCCATCTAAACTTGAGTGTGTCCGTCTATCGTACGGGGAGAGCATCTCCTGTGAAAGAAGTCGTCATCGTTTCGGCGGTCCGCACGCCTGTTGGAAAATTTCAAGGCTCGCTCCAATCGTTCTCCGCGCCTAAACTAGGCGCGCTCGTCGTCCGTGAAGCGCTGCGCCGCGCCAGCCTCGATCCATCTTCCGGAGCCGCGGCGGATCTCGCCAAAGCCACAGCCGCCAAGCTCGAAATATCGGAATGCATCATGGGCTGCGTCCTGCAAGCCGGCCTCGGTCAAAACCCTGCCCGCCAGGCTGCCATCTACGCCGGCATCCCGCCCGAAGCGAGTGCGCTGACCGTGAACCAGGTCTGCGGCTCCGGTCTCCGCGCCGTCTCGCTCGCCGCCCAATCCATCCAGGCAGGCGACGCGGAAATCATCGTTGCCGGCGGCATGGAGTCCATGACCAACGCCCCCTACTTGCTTCCTAATGCGCGGTCAGGCTACCGCATGGGCAACGGCACTCTTATCGACTCTATGATCTACGACGGCCTGTGGGACGCATACAACGACTTCCACATGGGCACGGCCGCCGAGATGGTCGCCGCCAAGTACGGCATCTCTCGCGACGATCAAGATGCCTTCGCCGCCGAATCCCACAGGCGCGCCGCCGCTGCCACCGACCAGGGTGCATTCCACGACGAGATTCTCTCCATCGAAATTCCTTCCGCAAAAAAGGGAGCGCCCGCCGCGCAATTTGCCGCCGACGAATCAATTCGTCCCGGGACAACCGCGGAAACCCTTGCGCGCCTCAAACCCGCATTCAAAGAGAGCGGCACGGTGACCGCGGGCAACGCTCCTGGCATCAGCGATGGCGCCGCTGCAGTCGTGGTCATGAGCGCCGAGCGGGCAATGGAACTGGGGCTCAAGCCAATGGCGGTCATCCGCGCACAAGCCACCAGCGGCCGCGCGCCGGAGTGGTTCAGCCTCGCGCCCATCGACAGTGTGCGCAAGGTCGTTGCCAAGGCGGGGTGGACTCTCCCCGACGTGGACCTCTTCGAATTGAACGAAGCCTTCAGCGTGCAGGCTCTCGCCGTCAATCGCGAGCTCGGCCTCGTTCCCGCAAAGGTCAACATCCACGGCGGTGCGGTCGCCCTCGGACATCCCATCGGCGCGAGCGGCGCGCGGGTGCTCGTGACGCTCCTCCATGCCATGCAGCGTTACGGCAAGACCAGGGGCATTGCAGCTCTCTGCCTCGGCGGTGGCAATGCGGTTGCGCTGGCTGTCGAACGGGTCTAGGCCATCCTCCAGCCGGCTTGCCGCCGTCTTCGGAACTGTCCGATATCGAACAGTCCCCCGTGCAACCGGTCAATTTCAGGCCCAAATCCTGGGCCGTTTGTCACAATTAAGTTCTTTATTTGGTTCAACAGGCGCGCAGCTCCCTTTGGCACGGCAAGTGCTCCCTCCTTGCTGACATGGATATTGCACGCCCAGATATTAAGCTGAAAAAGAAACGCCAGATGTTCGTGTACGCTGGCGTCGCGGTGGTTGTAATTGCGATTGCGGTGGTAATCGTTGCCCGGCTCAAGCCCGCGGCTCCTCCCGTCGACCGCTCCGCCATTTGGACGGATACCGTGAAGCGCGGACCGATGATTCGCCAGGTGCGTGGGTCGACAGGCACCTTGGTTCCGCGCGAAGACAGCATCTTGCTCATTCCGGCCCTCACCGACGCAACCGTTGTGCGCATCCGTGTTTTGCCGGGCGCCAAAGTCAACCCGAACGACATCCTGCTCGACCTCACCGATCCCCAGCTTAATCAGCAACTGCTCAGCGCCAAGCTGGCCCTTCAGCAGGCACAGGCCGACTACAAGTCCCTGCAGTCCACGCTGCAAAGTACTCTGATGGACAAGAAAACAACGGCAGCCCAGATCGACGCCGACTATTCAACCGACAAACGGCAGGCCGATACCGATGCCCAGCTCTGCAAACTCGGTGTGGTCTCAGGCCTCGTCTGCGGCGCTTCCCAAAACAAATTCGAGCAGCTCGCAGAGCAGAAAAAAATTTCCATGCAGCAGCTCGATGTAAACGAGAAAGCTATCGAGGTTCAACTTTCTTCGGCTCAGTCCAAGATCGATCAGGCCAAGACCCTGGTTGATCTTTACGAAAAGCAGACCGCAGCCCTTGAAGTAAAAGCCGGCATCGCCGGCGAAGTCGCAGCCCTCCCCACCCCTATGTCAGTCGGAACACACGTCGCCGCCGGAACGCCTGTAGCGGAGGTCATTCAACTCGACAAGCTGAAGGCGGCCCTCCAGATCGCTGAAACGCAGGCGCACGACATTCAACTCGGCCAGCCCGCCTCTGTTGACACCCACAACGGCATCGTTCCAGGTCATGTGTCCCGCATCGATCCAACCGTATTGAACGGAACCCGCACCGTTGACGTACAACTCGATGGGCCTCTACCTCCGGGTGCCGTTCCGAACCTGAGCGTGGATGGCACCATCGATCTCGAACGCATGACGGACGTACTCCGCGTGGGCCGTCCGGCGTTGGGCAACGAAAATTCCACGTTGAGCCTCTTCAAGGTCGATCCAGATGGAAAGACTGCAGAACGGGTTCCGGTCAAAGTGGGCCGAGCATCTGTGAACGAGATTCAGGTACTCGAAGGACTCAAGGAAGGCGACACTGTGATTCTTTCGGATATGTCCCGTTACGACAACGTTGATCGCGTCCGTCTGGAATAACGGAAGGATCGCGAAACTTTGGACCACTTGGGCAAACGTTCGGCAGTGGAATTCTAACCACTGACAACTGTTCACTGACAACTGAAAAGAGGGGGACTGATGGCAAACGACAAGCTGATTGAAATTGAAGACCTCACCAAAGTCTTCTACACCGACGAAGTGGAGACCCACGCGCTCTCCGGCATTCACCTCACCATCTCGCGCGGCGAGTATCTGGCAATGTCCGGCCCCTCAGGCTGCGGCAAATCCACGCTGTTATCTATCCTGGGCTTGCTCGATACGCCCACCGGCGGCCGCTATTTGCTCAACAACAAGCCCGTCGAAAATCTCAGCTTCAGCGAGCGCTCGCGCATTCGTAATCAGGAAATTGGTTTCATCTTCCAGAGCTTCAACCTCATCGGCGACCTCACCGTTGAAGAAAACGTAGAGCTCCCGCTGACCTATCGCGCCGGCATGCCGTCCGCCGAGCGCAAGAAGCGCGTCAAGGAAGCTCTCGAGCGCGTCAACATGGCGCATCGCATGCGGCACTATCCCGCACAGCTCTCCGGCGGTCAGCAACAGCGTGTAGCTGTGGCTCGCGCATTGGCTGGTTCGCCCTCCATCCTGCTGGCTGACGAGCCTACCGGCAACCTCGACTCAAAAAACGGTGAAGCCGTGATGCATTTGCTCGCCGATCTGCATCGCGAAGGCTCGACCATCTGCATGGTGACGCACGATCCGCGCTTCGCCAAACATGCGCAGCGTGAAGTTCACCTGTTCGACGGAAAAGTTGTCTCGGAAGACGAGCTCAAGAAGCTCACGGAAGAAGTCGAGGCGTAAAGAACGAGAAGCGAGAACGCTGCGCACGATGGAGAAGCTTGGCGCACTCCTCCCATTGGCTCGGATCTTGAGCCGGGTAATCGTTGGATTGCTCGCGCCAGGCGGGGCCCGCGCGTCCTTGACCAAGGCGCGGTTGGGCGATGCTGCCACTCATAAGATAAGCCGTGAATATCGGGCGAGATAGCACCATCCATTGAATCCATGCACGCGTTCCGGAGCGACTAGCTCATCCTCCTTTTGGGGCCTGGTAACGGAGAAGAATAGCGATGAGTCAACTATTGCAGGATATGCGCTACGCGTTTCGCCAACTGCGCAAGTCCCCGGGCTTCACCCTGACCGCGGTGATCACGCTCGCGCTCGGCATCGGCGCGAATACGGCCATCTTCACGCTGGTCCAGGGCATTCTGCTCCGCTCCTTGCCGGTTTCCGATCCGTCGCAGCTCTATCGCATCGGAGATACAGACGACTGCTGCGTGAACGGCGGCTTTAACAGCAAAGTCGGCGACTTTTCCATCTTCTCTTATGACCTTTATGAGGTGATGCGCAACGCGGCTCCGGAATTCGAACAGCTTGCCGCAGTGCAGGCAGGCCAGAACAGTTACTACATAAGACGCGGTGAGACCGAACCTCGCAATCTCCGCATCGAGTACGCAACCGGCAATTACTTTTCAACTCTTGGGATCCCCGCATACACCGGCCGCCCTCTCCAAGCCAATGACGACAAGCCCGGCGCTCCGCCCGTTGTTGAGTTGAG
>Ga0074044_10001142_pt1 | contig 24403 bp, 27 predicted proteins | sample BogForMeECP23OM1_FD_94443 | JGI IMG/M metagenome (GOLD analysis project Ga0074044, IMG submission 94443) | Bog forest soil microbial communities from Calvert Island, British Columbia, Canada - Bog Forest MetaG ECP23OM1 | ecosystem: Environmental > Terrestrial > Soil > Wetlands ... | reverse complement strand
CATTCGTGCTGAAGCTTCGTTTCCCCTTCTCAACAATTAAAGAAAAGGACAAGCTCATGACTCTGAATGTCGGCGTCATCGGCGTCGGGATGATCGGCCAGGACCATATTCGCCGGCTGACGAAAGTGCTGGCCGGCGCCAACGTGGTCGCGGTCAGCGACGTGAACGCGGCGCAGGCGAAGGACGTCGCCGCGCGCCTGCCCGGAGCGAAAGCCTATCCGACCGGCGAAGAGCTGATCGAGGCGAAGGAGGTTTCTGCCGTCATCGTCACCTCCTGGGGGCCGACCCATGCGGCCTACGTCCTGGCGGCGATCGGGGCTGGAAAACCGGTCTTCTGCGAGAAGCCGCTCGCCGATACGGAAAGAGACTGCTCGGCGATCATCGACGCAGAAGTCGCGTTCGGCCGGCGGCTGGTGCAGGTCGGCTTCATGCGCCGCTTCGACGCGCAGTACCGAGCGATGAAGGAAACGATCGTCTCCGGCGCCATCGGCGCGCCGCTCATCTTCCAGAGCGGCCACCGCAATCCGTCCGTGCCCGGTCACTACGGCAAGGACATGGCGCTGACCGACACGGCGGTGCATGACATCGACATCGCCCGCTTTCTGCTCGACGACGAGCCGGCGACGATCTCGGTCAAAGTCCCGCGCAAGAACAGTTTTGGCGGCGAGCTCTCCGATCCCTTGTTCACCCTAATGGAAATGCGTTCGGGCGCGCTGGTCGCGATCGAGACCTCGGTCAACATCGCCTACGGTTACGACATTCGCGGCGAGATCATCGGGGAGACGGGCGTCGTGACGCTTGCCGAGCGCAACGACGTCGTGGTGAAGACCAACGGCGCTTTTCACGGCCGCGTGCCGGCCGACTGGCGCGAACGGTTCGGCGCCGCGTTCGACGCAGAATTCCGGGAATGGCTTGCCGCGGCGGCGAAGGGCGGGGCGGCAGGTCCAAGTACGTGGGACGGCTATGTCGCCACCGTCGTCTCGACGCTCGGAGTGAAGGCCATCGAAAGCGGCCGGCGCGAGCCGGTCGCGTTGCGCGAACGCCCAGCGCTTTATGCGGCGTAGGGTGTGTTGCCCTTCTCCGCGAAGCGGGAAGGTGGCCCGAAGGGCCGGATGGGGTGCAGAAAGCAGGGCTGGATCGATGCAGGTTCGCGGTGACGCTCGTGCAATCCGACTTCGCTCGATGCAGCGGGCCACACCCCATCCGGCGCTCCGCGCCACCTTCCCCAGCAAAGCTGGGGAAGGAAAACCCAACGGATGTGCCTCATGAAATTTGCGCTCAACCACATGGTCGCCCCCCGTCTCGATCACGCGGCGTTCTTCGACCTCGCGCTGAAGCTCGGCGTCGCCGACGTCGAGATTCGCAACGACCTTGCCGGCGTCGCGCTCGCCGAGGGCTCGACGTGCTAACCATCAACGCGCTGCAGCGCTTCAACCTGTGGGACGACGCGCGCGCCGCAGAGGCGCAGGCGATGATCGATCAATGCGCTGCGAGCGGCGCGAAGGCCCTCATTCTCTGCCCGGTCAATGACGTCGATTACGCTCCGTCCGCGAGCGAGCGCCGAAGCGAATTGCTCAAGGCCCTGAACGGCCTCAAGCCGATGCTGTCGTCGGCAAACGTTCGCGGCTTCGTCGAGCCGCTCGGCTTCGCCGAATGCTCTCTGCGGCTGAAGGAGGAAGCCGTCGACGCGATCGAGGCGGTCGGCGGTAGCGACGTCTTCCGCATCGTGCACGACACATTCCACCACTTCGTCGCCGGCGAGACGAAAATGTTTCCGAAGATGACCGGCCTCGTCCACATCTCGGGCGTCGCCGATCCGTTGGCGACAGCTGCGACAAGCACGCGATCCGCATCGCGTGCTTGTCGATGCGAGCGACCGCATCGACAACGTCGATCAGCTGCGCGCCTTGCGCGCGGGCGGCTACGAAGGACCGGCCTCGTTCGAACCTTTCGCCGCTTCGGTGCATGAGAGCACCGATATCGAGGCCGATCTGCGCGCGAGCCTCGATTACGTTCAATCGGGTCTAGGAGCAGGCTGAGCGGCCCGGCCTCGGTCGCTCACCCGTCCGGGCCGCCGGCTCGTCCATCACGCTATAGAGCGTCCGCGCCTCTGACGCCGGGCCTCGGCGCACGCCGAGGGCTTCGACTCTGACCGCGAGCCATCGCGGGCCTTGGGCGAAGGTGAGGACGTCGCCGCAGCGCACCGAGCGGCTCGGCTTGTCGAGCGGCGATCGTGCCCCGCCGCGGGACAATCTGACGCCGCCCTGTTTTACGATGCGCGCAGCGAGGCTTCGCGTCTTGAAGAACCGCGCGCGCCAGAGCCACACGTCGACGCGGCAGATGTCGGCGGCTTCACTCAACCGGCGGTCCCGGCCGCGGAGGCGGCGCGGCGTCGCGCCCGCCGGCGTCGCGCACGGCGGACGGAAGAAGGTTGCTGTCGGGGCCGAGGCTCCGCGGCGACGTCGGGCGGAGCATGCGCGTGCGAAGGCGCGTGCGGCGCCATTGCGCGGCGCCGCCACAGGCTCGCCTCCGCGGGGTCGGAGCGACGGACGCGCACAAAGCCGAGCGCGCGCAGGATCTGGTCCGCCTGGCCCGGCTTCCATCCCAACGCGGCGAGCAGGCAGGGGGTCAATTCGACGAGTCCGGCGCGCTCGGGCGCCGCCGCGCGCGAAAGCGAATCGAGCCCCTCCAGCGCGAGGACCGGCGCCGCCATCCCGGCGACAGCGCGCAAGCCCCGCAGACTCAAGGCCTCGGGCGGCGGCGCGGGATGCGGAAGCGGGCTCAGCCTCTCGGAGGGCGGGCGCCAGCGCGGCGCGGCGAGTTCAGCGAACACGGCGCCGATCGCCTGCGCCTCGGCCGCCAAAAGGGCGGGCAGGTACAGCGAAAAGGCGCCGAACCGGACGCCGAAACTCTTGAGGACGCGTCGCTCCTGCCGGCTCAGCGCGCGGACATGTTCGTCCGCCTGCCGCCGGTCGAGGATGCCGAATTGCTCGACGAGCTGGTAGGCCACGCCGCGCGCGAGGCCCTTGAGGCGTCCGTCCGCGATCGCTTCGGTCAGGCGCTTCAGCGCGGCGAGGCGCCGGCTGGCCTCGCCCGCGACAAACGCCTCGAGCCGTCGAGCGGCGCGCTCGCGCGCCGCGTCATGGCCGAAATCGCCGACGAGCCGCACCCGCGGCTTGAACGGGCCGCCGCCCGCGATTTCGCCCGCCGTCAGGCCGCGCCACGTCACCGTTCCGTGAGGCCCGAGCGAGAAGGCGTCGTCGCTTGCGCCGGCGAGCTCTCCGAGCCTGCGCGCGACTTCGGGCGCGACAGCCTGCTCGATGGCGCGGCGCAAGGCGCGATCCTCCAAGGCCGACGCGCCCCGCTCAGGTTCGAAATGAACGCCCGAAAGCTTGCCGACGACATGGCCTTCGACGATCACCGCGCCGTCAGCGTCGATCCCGCCGAGGACGGGGCCGGCATGCCGGTGCAGCGAGCGAAGGAGCGTGCTCGTGCGCCGGTCGACGAAGCGCTGCATGAGCGACTGGTGAAGGGTGTCGGAAAGCCTGTCCTCGAGGTCGCGGGCGCGGCCCTGCCACGCTGGCGGATCGACGACCCAGTCGGCGCGGTTGGCGATGTAGGCGAGCGTGCGCACGCGCGCGAGCCGCATCGACAGGGCGTCGATGTCCCCGTCGGTGCGGTCGAGCGTGGAGAACTGGCCCTGCATCCAGTCGTCCGGCACGCGCCGGTTTGCCTGCGTCAGATGCTCGAACAGGCCGCCGATGAGGCGCGTGTGCTCATCCTGCGTCGTCTTGCGGAAGTCCGGCGTCTGGCAGGCCTCCCAGAGCCGCTTCAGATTGGCCCGGTCGCGCGTGCGGCGGACGACGGTTTCGTCGCTCGACAGCTGGCGCAGGGTCGTTTCATCCTGGGCTTCCTCGGAGAGCCGCAATTCCGGCGTCGGCGGCGGCGCCGCGAGAGACCGCATGAGTCCTTGCAGCGACGCAAAATCGAGGCGCGCGTTTCGCCACTCCGCCGCCAGAACCGGCGGGAAGACATGGCTCTCGACCGACGCCACGATGTCGGGGTCGAGATCGGGCGCGTCGCCCGTGACGCCGAAAGCGCCGTCTCTGCGAAAGCGTCCCGCCCGGCCGGCGATCTGGCCGATCTCCTGCGAATAGAGCCCGCGCGTGCGTCGGCCGTCGAATTTGCGCAGGCCGGCGAAGGCGACGTGGTCGACGTCCATGTTGAGGCCCATCCCGATGGCGTCGGTCGCCACCAGGAAATCGACCTCGCCGGACTGATAGAGCTCGACCTGAGCGTTGCGCGTGCGGGGGCTGAGCGACCCCATCACCACGGCCGCTCCGCCGCGATGCCGGCGGATCAGTTCGGCGATCGCATAGACCGCCTCGGTCGAAAAGGCGACGATCGCGCTGCGTCGCGGCAGGCGGGTCAGCTTCTTCGGGCCGGCGTAGGTGAGCGTCGACAGGCGCTCGCGGAACTGGATCTCGGCGTCGGGGCAGAGACGGCGGACGAGCGGTACGACGGTCGCCGCGCCCAGCAGCATCGTCTCCGAAGCGCCGCGCGCGTGCAGGAGGCGATGGGTGAAGACGTGGCCGCGCTCGGGGTCGGCGCAGAGCTGGATTTCGTCGACCGCAAGGAATTCGACCCGACGGTCGAGCGGCATCGCCTCGACCGTGCAGACGAAATACTGCGGATGGGCGGGGACGATCTTTTCCTCGCCGGTGATCAGCGCGACTCGAGCCGCGCTTCTCGCCTTGACCACGCGATCGTAGATTTCCCGCGCCAGAAGCCGCAGCGGCAGGCCGATCATGCCCGAGGAATGGGCCATCATGCGCTCGACCGCGAGATGCGTCTTGCCGGTATTGGTCGGGCCGAGAACGGCGACCAGTCGCGAGTGCTGCGGCGAGTCGGTCATGCGCCAAATGTGGCGGATGAAAGCCCGCGCCGCAAGTCTTTGTGTCCGTCACCAATTCGGCGCCCGTCACGCTCTTGTCATCGAGCCCGCAATCCAGACAGAATGAGAGCGGGAATCCGCTCCGGATCGAGGGCGCAATGGCGAGTTCCTCCGATCCGACGGCGACGCCTTCGGTCCGCTTCGGGCGCGTCGCGATCGTCGTGATGGGCGTCTCCGGGGCCGGCAAGACGACCGTCGGAAGGCTATTGGCCGGGAGGCTCGGCGTCGAGTTCATCGACGGCGACGATCTGCATTCACCCGCGACGCGGGCGAAAATGGCCGCGGGCCAGGCGCTCGACGACGCCGACCGCTGGCCGTGGCTCGACCGCATCGCGGCCGCGCTCGCCGATCCGGCCGCGCCGCGCGGCAGGGTGATCGCCTGTTCGGCGCTGAAGCGCGCCTACCGCGATCGGCTGCGAGCAGGGGCGGGGGCCGGCTTGCGCTTCGTTTACCTCGAGGCCAACCCCGATCTCATGCGCAAGCGCGTGGCCGGCCGGCGCGGCCACTACATGCCGGCCTCCCTCGTCGACAGCCAGTTCGCGGCGCTCGAGCCTCCGGCCAGGGAGGCGGACGTCGTCACGATCGCGGCCGACGCCGACCTCGACGTCGCAATTCCGCAACTCGTCGCTGAGCTCGCGCGCAGCTGACGACGGGTCTTGCAGTCGCAGCGCTTCTGCGCGACGCTCCTCATGAATCCAAGGGAACGCTACGGGAGGCGCGCCGTGTACCACGGTCAGGTGGAAGGGACGGACTTCGTCGTCCTCGATCCGCGATTCAAGCCGCTGTTCGCCGGCTACGCGCGGATCGAGCGTCTGTGGAGCGGGGCACGCTGGAGCGAGGGCCCGGCGTGGTTCGCCGCGGGGCGATACCTCGTCTGGTCCGACATCCCGAACAACCGCATGTTGCGCTATGTCGAACCGTCAGGCGAGGTCTCGGTCTTCCGCGAGCCCTCCAACAACTCGAATGGCAACACTGTCGACAATCAGGGCCGGCTCGTCACATGCGAGCATCTGACGCGCCGCGTGACCCTGACGGAAGTCGACGGCTCGATTTCCGTCGTCGCCGACCGATGGCAGGGCAAGCGGCTGAACTCGCCCAACGACGTCGTCGTGAAGTCGGACGATTCCGTCTGGTTCACCGATCCGGCTTACGGGATCGACACGGACAACGAGGGCGACCCCGCGGAACCCGAAATCGACGGTTGCCATGTCTATCGGGTCGACCCCGGCGGAGCCGTCGAACGCGTCATCGACGACATGGCGCGGCCGAACGGCCTCGCTTTTTCGCCCGATGAACGCTTCCTCTACGTCGCCGACACGGGGGCGACGCATAAGGAGAACGGACCGCGCCACATCCGTCGCTTCGCCCTATCGAAGGACGGCAGGAGCGTGACCGGCGGCGAGGTCTTCGCGGAGGCGACGTCCGGACTGTTCGACGGCTTCCGCGTCGATCGGCAGGGACGGATCTGGGCCAGCACGGGCGAGGGCGTCGATTGCTACGATCCCGACGGAACGCTCATCGGCAAGATCCTCATTCCGGAGATCGTCGCCAACGTGACCTTCGGCGGGGCGAAGCGCAATCGGCTGTTCATCTGCGGCACCACGTCGCTCTATTCGGTCATGCTGATGACCAACGGCTCGAAGCTCGGCTGAGCGAAGACCTTGAAGGCGGGAGCCGTCGACCGTAACTTCAGTCGTCATTGGAGCGCAGCGACGAAGCGATCCAGGGGCGCTAGGGCGCCCTGCGTTCATCTGGATTGCTTCGCTTCGCTCGCAATGACGGACAAAGGAGAAAAACGAATGGGCGCGCAAATCACCTTCAAACGTCCCGATGGACGCGACGCCAAGGGTTATCTCTCGAACGCCGCGGGCGGCGACGCCCCGGGTCTGGTGGTCATCCAGGAATGGTGGGGCCTGCAGGAGCAGATCAAGGCGATGTGCGACCGCTTCGCGCTGGCGGGCTTCGACGCCCTTGCGCCCGATCTCTACAATGGCGTGGTCGTGCCCTATCACGACTCGGACGCGGCCGGGCGGGAGATGTCGTCGCTCAATTTCATCGACGCGACCGAAGAGACCGTCCGCGGCGCGGTCCAGTATCTGAAGCGCAACGGGGCCAAGGTCGGCTTGACCGGCTTCTGCATGGGCGGGGCGGTCGCGGTCATCGGCGCCGCGCGGATCCCGGAATTGACGGCGGCCGTCACCTTTTACGGCCTTCCGCCCGAGCAGGCCGCCAAGCCCGCGGACGTCAAAGTTCCCTTGCAGGGCCATTTCGCCAACCGGGACGACTATGTCACGCCGAAGGCGGTGGACGCCTTTGCGCAGGGCCTGAGGGCGGCCAGGAAGGAGTTCGAGTTCTTCCGCTATGACGCCGGTCACGCCTTCGTCAACGAGCAGCGCATGGAAGCGCACGACCGCCACGCCGCCGAGCTCGCCTGGGGACGCGCAACGGCGTTCTTCGAGACGCACCTGGGGTAACGGGCGCTGACGGGCGCTGAGGCGCTCCCGCCCCCGATAGCCCGTCGAGAGACGGGCGTCCTTCCGGACGCCCTATGGCGGGGCGGGTTGGGGTGGGGGGTCTCGCTGCCCTTTCCGATAAGGCCTTTTGCGGCGGCGAGCCGGAAAAGCATGGCGCGGCCCCCTCCCTAACCCTGCCCACAAGGGGGAGGGAAATGCGCTCTCCCTGGCAAGGCGGCATAACCGAATCGCGAACTATTTATCCGGAAATCGTATAAATCACGAGGAGCGCAGCCATGGAGCTTGGCCTGAAGGGCAAGGTCGTTCTGGTCACCGGCGGCTCCAAGGGGATCGGGCTCGCCTGCGCCGAGGCGTTCCTGGCCGAGGGCGCGCGCGTGGCGATCTGTTCGCGATCGAAAGCGAACGTCGATCGCGCCTTGGCCGGCCTTCCGGGCGCGCTCGGTTTCGCCGCCGACTGCGCCGACGCGGCCGCCGCCGCCGACATGATCGGCAAAGTGGAGAGCCGTCTCGGACCGATCGACGTCCTCGTCAACTCGGCGGGCGCGGCGCGGCGGACGCCGCCGCCCGAGTTGACGCCCGCGGCGTGGCGGGAAGCCTTCAACGCAAAATTCTTCTCCTATATCAACGTCATCGATCCGCTGGTGAAGCGCATGGCCGAACGCGGCCGGGGCGTCGTCGTCAGCATCATCGGGGCCGGTGGTAAAGTTGCTTCGGTGACGCATCTGGCGGGCGGCTCGGCCAACGCCGCCCTGATGCTGGCGACCGCCGGGCTCGGCGCGGCCTACGCCGGCAAGGGCGTGAGGGTCGTCGGGGTGAGCCCGGGCCTGACGGAGACCGATCGCGTCGCCGAAGGACTGGCGGCGGAGGCGCGGCTCTCCAACGTAAGACTCGACGACGCGCGTCGCCGGAGCGTCGATCGGATCCCGATGGGTCGCATGGCGCTGCCAAGCGAGATCGCCAGCGTCGTCGTCTTTCTCGCCTCGCCGAAGGCCGGCTACGTCACCGGCGTGACCCTGTCGATGGATGGCGGGCAGTTGCCTGTCGTGATTTGAGCGCACGTCGGCCAGCCGCACGATTTCCGGCTGAAAAGCGGCTTTACGCCCGCGCCGCCGACTATCTCCGGCAATGCGTGTTTTGCATGCCACTCCGGTTCCTGAGCGCGCCGGCCGAGCCATCGTCCGCCTCCCTGTTACCTTGCTGTTACGGCCGATTTATTTCCCTGTTATGGCCGATTTATTTCCCTGTTATTTTCCCTGTTATGGCCGCGCGCATGGTGCGTAAATACTGGACAGGCCATTGAAATCTGTGGTCTTTTCGCTTGGTAAGCGGCCTCGAGCGACTAAAACTTCCCTGTTCTGGCCACCTAACAGGTCGAGGCAGCGCTGACAGCTCTGCGCAGCCTGCATTGCTCGCAGCGATTTGGGGCGCCGGACGCGGTCAGGAGGCGTGCTTGCGGCGCGAGGCGAGCGGCGCCATCCGTCGGATTTGCGCCGCGCTCGAATGCTTGGGCAGCTTCTCCGCAATGCCGTAGAGGCGCTCGCGCCGGTCGATTTCGGCCATCACGTCGTTGGGCGTGACCCCGCATTCGACCCAGATGACGGCGAGATGGTAGAGCATGTCGGCGCTCTCGAGGATGACCGACTCGCGGTTCATCAGGACCGCGTCGAGGCCGACTTCGACCGCCTCCTCGGCGAGTTTCTTGGCCATCTTTTGCACGCCGTCGCGGAAAAGCTTGGAAGTGCGCGAGGCGGAAGGGCTACGCTCTCGCGCCTCCTGCACAGCCGAAAAGAGCCGATCGAGCGAATCAGCCATGGTCCCTGCATTATCCTTCCCGCAACGGATAATGCGGAAATTTCGTTCCCGAAGTATGACAGTCTGCCGTCGTCCGCTGAGTTTTCGCGAAATTTTTATGACGAACTGTTGAAAACTCGGCGGTCAGGCCGCCGCGAGAGCCTCGAACAGCGGGCGGCCGTCCACGCCGCCGACGAGCGGATCGATCAGATTCTCCGGATGCGGCATCAGGCCGAGCACGTTGAACCGCTCGTTGAACACGCCGGCAATGCCGTTCTCCGAGCCGTTCGGGTTCGACGCTTCGTCGACCCGGCCTTTCGCGTCGCAATAGCGGAACGCCACCTGCCCGGCGCCTTCGATCGCCTTGATCGTCTCGTCGTCCGCTTCGAAATTGCCCTCGCCGTGGGCGATGGCGAACTTGACCACCTGTCCCGGCGCGTAGCCGCGGGTGAAGCGGGTTCCGGCGTTCTCGACCCGAAGGTGCTGCATCCTGCAGATGAACTTGAGGTCGGCGTTGCGCATCAGCACGCCCGGCAGGAGGCCGGCCTCGCACAGAATCTGGAAGCCATTGCAGATTCCGAGCACCAATCCGCCCCTCGCCGCGTGGCGGTTGACCGCCTGCATGATCGGCGACCGCGCCGCGATCGCGCCGCAGCGCAGGTAGTCGCCGTAGGAGAAGCCGCCCGGAAGAACAACGAGATCGGTCCCGGCCGGCAGGTCTCGGTCGCCGTGCCAAAGGATCGCCGGCGGCTTGCCGGTCGCCTGTCGCAGAGCGCGGGCGGCGTCTCGCTCGCGATTGGACCCGGGGAAAAGAATGACCGACGCCTTCATCGTCTCAGGCGATCTCGATCGTGTAGTTTTCGACGATCGTGTTGGCGAGCAGGCGCTCGCAGGCCTCATTCAGGGTCTTGTGCGCCCGCTCGCGATCTCCGCCGCCCAGTTCGATCTCGAAGATCTTGCCCTGGCGGACGGACTCCACTCCGTCGATGGATAACGAGCGCAGCGCGCCTTCGATCGCCTTCCCCTGCGGATCGAGCACTCCGGACTTCAGCGTGACGGTGACGCGCGCTTTCAAGCTGTCAATCTCCATTCAGTCAGGCCGCGTTCGACGCCGGCGCCATGGTCAGGAGCGCGTAAAGCGCCGTCGGATCGCGAGTGGCGCGCAACTGCGCGGCGACCGCACCGTTGCGCAGTAGGCGCGCGCTCATCGCCAGCGCCTTGAGATGATCCGCGCCCGCCGACTCGGGCGCGATCAGCATGAAGATGAGATCGACCGGAAGTCCGTCCGGCGCATCGAAATCGATCGCGCGCTCGAGGCGGGCGAAGACGCCGAAAATCTGCTCGCATTTTGCGAGCTTCCCATGAGGAATGGCAACTCCGTCGCCCACTCCCGTCGAGCCGAGCCTCTCACGCTGCAGCAACGCGTCGAAAATCTCGCGGGCCGAGAGGCCGGAAACAAGCGCGGCGCGCTCGCTCATTTCCTGCAGGGCCTGTTTCTTGCCGTTGACCCGCAGGGCTCCAAAAACGGCGTCCGGTTTGATAAGCTGGGATAACGACATTTCCATCCCGAATGTTCGGCGGCCGTCTCAGCCGCCGTCGGCCGTTCTCAATGGGGATCAAGCCACCCAATCGCGCCGTCACGGCGCCGGTAGACGACGTTCACCCGCCCGCTGCCGGCATGCTCGAAAATGACGACCGGGGCGCCCGTCAGATCGAGTTCGGCCACGGCGGAGGCGACCGAAAGAGATTTCAGCGCCTCCGTCCCCTCCGCCACAACCACCGGATTGAAACCTTCTTCAGGTTCTTCGTCCTCATTGTGGGGAGCCTCCACGACGTAATTGGCCACCTTGCCCTGGCTGGCGCCGACGGCCGTGTGCCCCTTGAGCCGCTTCTTGTAGCGCCGCAAACGCGCCTCGATCTTGTCGGCGGCCTGTTCGAAACACGGATAAGGCTCGTGCGCCCGGCCTTCCGCGTGGACGGTGACGCCCGAACTGAGCCTGAGCGTGCAGTCGGAGCGGTATCCCGAACCCTCGCGCGTGATGACCACGTGGCCGCCGACAGCTCCGTTGAAGTAACGGGCGACGACCGTCTCGACTTTTTCCGAGACATGCTGACGCAAAGATTCCCCGATATCGAGGTTCTTGCCGGATACTCTCAAAGTCATCGATGATTGGCCTATCTTTAAGGCGAGCAGGAGGCTCGCACAACGCCGCTTGTGCATGCGCCTCGACCGGGCGCTCTCGCCTGCGGCGTCCGCTTCGCCAAGCAAGATCCCCGAGCGGCCGATTCGCCGGTAGCGTTAGGAGCCTGACGTGGCCATGTCAATCGCCGTAGCAACGCTCTGTTCCAACAAGCTAATCCGATTTCAAACTTCCGCCGGCGCGGACGCTTCGCGCGCGCGGGAGGAGCGGAGAGGGGACATCTTCAGCTTCCGTCTTTCCACCGACGAGGGAATCTTGAGGCTGTCGCGGTACTTGGCGACGGTGCGGCGCGCGACGATGATATCGGCCTTGCGCAGCCGCTCGACGATGCCGTCGTCGGAAAGGACATCGTCGGGATTTTCCTCGTCGATCATCTGGCGAATGCGCTGGCGAACGGCCTCGGCCGAGTGGGCTTCGCCCGAGTCGGCTGAGGCGATGGCGGCGGTGAAGAAATACTTCATTTCGAACAGGCCGCGCGGGGTCTGGATGAACTTGTGCGCGGTGGCGCGCGAGACCGTCGATTCGTGCACTCCGATCGCCTCGCCGACCATCTTCAAGTTGAGCGGCTTCAACCTGGAGACGCCTTCGACCAAAAACAAGTCCTGGCGCCGCACGATTTCACTTGCGACATTGAGAATTGTGCGCGCGCGCTGTTCGAGACTCTTCGTCAGCCAGTTTGCCGACTGAAGCTGGGCGGAAACGTATTGTTTGTCTTCTTCCCGCTTCGCTCCTCGCCGGATGGTGGCGGCGTAGGTTTCGTTGACCAGAACGCGAGGCAGCGCCTGGGCGTTGAGCTCGACCCGCCATGTCATGTTGGGGCCCGCGGTCACGTAGACGTCGGGAATCGCTGGCGCGCCCGGCGAATCGCCGAATGCTCGCCCCGGCTTCGGTTCGAGCCGTTTGATCTCGGCGATCATGTCGAAGAGATCCTCGTCGTCGACGCCGCAGAGCCGGCGCAGCAGGGGAAAGTCGCGCCGCGCCAACGCAGGCAGATTCTCGATGAGGGCCTGCATGGCCGGGTCGAAGCGATCGCGTTCGCGCAGCTGCAGCGTCAGGCACTCAGCCAGGTTACGGGCAAACACGCCGGTCGGCTCCAGCGTCTGCATTCGGACGAGCACTTCTTCAACGGCCCCGACCGTCGTTCCGAGCCGTTCGGCAATCGCCTCGGGCGAGCCGACGAAATAGCCCGCGTCGTCGCCGCCGTCGATCAGCGCGGCGCCGATCATCCGTTCGACCGGATCGACGAGGAGGACGCCCGCCTGGCGCGCCAGATGCTCACGCAGCGAGACGGTCTCGGCGACATAGGCTTCGAGTTCCCGCGCGTCGCCGATGTCCGACCCTCCGCCGCTGACCCCGGTCCAGGCGTTCGCCGTCAGTCCGTCGGGCGGCTGGGCCGCGGCGACAGGCGCGGCGAGATCGGGTTCAAAAGCGTTTTCGACTTCAGTGCCGAGATTGGCGGCAAGGCGAGCAGCGTCGGTTTCCAGAGCCTCCGACGCCCAATCGCCCGGTTCGGAGGCCGCGTCGCCCGGAGCTCCGTCCCGCGCCGGCTCAACTTCGTCCGGAACCTCGCCTGCTTCGTGCTCCTCGGCCCGCTCCAAGAGGGGATTGCTCGTCAGTTCGGTCTCGATGAACGCGCTCAATTCGACGTTCGGCATTTGCAACAGCTTGATCGCCTGAAGCAGTTGCGGCGTCAGAACCATTGTCTGACCCTGCCGCATCGTCAATTTGGCCAAAAGCGCCATCGATCTCCGTCACTCCAGCCGCATCGGCGCCCGGCAGGCAATTCGCGGCTCGCTTTTTGCTTGCCTTGACGCCTATAACACAACCCGAGTTTCTCTCCATATGATGAAAGAGCGCAGCCGAATGCCGTCTTGAGCGCGCCGCCCGGCGGCGGACCCGCCAGGAAATTTCATATAAAGAGTTGCTTATATGTTTATTGCGAGACGCCAGCACGGCTGCTAAGGGAGCGCCCGAAGCAACCAGGAATTTGCCGCCAATGACCAAAGCTGCCGACCACGCCGTCGCCGACATCGGCCTTGCCGCTTTCGGGCATAAGGAAATCGCCATCGCCGAAACCGAAATGCCGGGCCTGATGGCGACGCGGGCGGAATACGCCACCGTTCAGCCGCTCAAGGGCGCGCGCATCGCCGGCTCGTTGCACATGACGATCCAGACGGCGGTGTTGATCGAGACGCTGAAGGCGCTCGGCGCTGACGTGCGTTGGGCGTCTTGCAACATCTATTCGACCCAGGACCACGCCGCCGCGGCGATCGCCGCGTCCGGAACCCCGGTGTTCGCCATCAAGGGCGAGAGCCTCAAGTATTATTGGGAGTATACCCACCGCATTTTCGAGTGGGCGGACGGCGGCTGCCCGAACATGATCCTCGACGACGGCGGCGACGCGACTCTGCTGATCCATCTTGGGTTTCGCGCCGAACAAGGAGATGTAGGATTTCTCGAAACGGCCGCGAACGAGGAAGAGGAAGTGCTCTACGGCGCGATCAAGGAGCGGCTGAAGAGCAAACCGCGCTGGTACGGCCGCAACGCCGCCTCGATCCGCGGCGTCACGGAAGAGACCACTACCGGCGTGCATCGGCTCTATGTGATGGCCAAGGAGGGTAAGCTCCTCTGGCCGGCGATCAACGTCAACGACAGCGTCACCAAATCGAAGTTCGACAACCTCTACGGCTGCCGCGAGTCGCTCGTCGACGGCATCCGCCGCGGCACCGACGTGATGATGGCCGGCAAGGTGGCGATGGTGGCGGGCTTCGGCGACGTCGGCAAGGGCTCGGCCGCATCCCTGCGCAACGCCGGTTGCCGGGTCATGGTGTCGGAAATCGACCCGATCTGCGCGCTGCAGGCGGCGATGGAGGGCTACGAGGTCACGACGATGGACGACGCCGCGCCGCGCGCCGACATCTTTGTCACCGCCACCGGCAACGTCGACGTGATCACCATCGACCACATGCGCAAGATGCATGATCGGGCGATCGTCTGCAACATCGGCCACTTCGATTCGGAGATCCAGGTCGCGGCGCTGCGCAACTACAAGTGGAACAACATCAAGCCGCAGGTCGACGAGATCGAGTTCCCCGGCGGCAAGAAGATCCTGCTCTTGTCCGAAGGCCGCCTAGTCAATCTCGGCAACGCGACCGGGCATCCGTCCTTCGTGATGTCGGCTTCGTTCACCAACCAGACGCTCGCCCAGATCGAGCTCTTCACCAAGCCGGGCCGATACGAGAAGCAGGTCTATACCCTGCCCAAGCACCTCGATGAGAAGGTCGCTTCGCTGCACCTCGCCAAGATCGGCGCGAAGCTGACCAAATTGACGACTGAGCAGTCGAAGTACCTCGGCATCTCGCAAAACGGGCCGTTCAAGCCGGAATATTACCGGTATTGACGACGTCGGCCCACCGGTTTCTGACGCTTCTGACCTGGATCGCCTCCGCAAAAGGGACAAAGTCCTTCAGTAGACTGACAGGCTAGGCCCTTTGCGCCGCCGTTCGCAGCTTGCATCACCGTCAACGAGTTCGTGGAGCTGACCTCGACCAACCACGCCAAGGTGTATGGGCTCTACCCCGACAAGGGCTCGATCGGTCTCGGCTTCGACGCCGATATCGTGCTGTGGGATCCGAACTGGAAGGAGACGATCAGTCAATTGCTGCTGCACCACGGTTCAGACTATACGCCCCACGAAGGCCTGCAGGTCACGGGCTGGCCGGTGATGACGCGCTGCGCGGCAAGGTTGTGGAGGAAGAGGGCAAAATCACCGGGGAAAAGAGCGATGGCCGGTTTTTCAGGCGTCGTCTCTCGCCTTATGCGCGGCCGGCTTGATACAGCCTCAATGGACGGAAGAGTATATGCTTGAGGAGGCGAACAGCGAGGGCGCGCGCGACGGTCTGTCGGATCTTCCCGCCGATGATCAGGGCGACCCGATGCACGATGACGGAAGAAGAAGAGGGTTGAACGGCGGTCTGGCGCGCTTTCCCGTCCCGCACGACGCCGTCCGTCGCATCCAGGACATGATCGCCTCTGGATCAATCTCCCCAGGTGAGAAACTGCCACCCCAGCGCGAGCTGGCCGCGACACTGCGTGCTGGAGACCTTGGGGTTCATCGAGGTCTAGCCCGGACGGCGCGCTATCGTGTGTGCGCCGCGGGGTGAGAGGGACGCGCTTCCTCGGTGGAGGTTCAAGAGCCGCTTCGCGGAAATCGATCTGTTCCAGTTCCGGCTGCCGATCGAGACGACTCCCTCTTCTCGAGCGGAATCGCCTCTGGGAGCCCGCCGACGAGCATGTGAATGTACTCAAGACCTTCGAGCAGCACGACCCCGAGCGAGCCGGTTTCTATATGCGTCTGCACCTTATGCGAACGGCAGGTCGAAGCGGGATCGAGGGGCGCTTCGACAATCTTTGATCCCAGAATTCATACTGCGACCAGCCCGCTCAGCGTGAACCCTCCTTCCCGGACGCGCGGCGCCATAAATTCGTGATGCTCACCGGCAATCGCCTTCCGCTTGTGCCCGCCCATCTGCCCCGGCGCCGCGCTGCCCGTTTCCTGGAAGCGCCGAACCCAAGTAACGACCGTGCTGACCCCAAGCCAGAACTGAGCGGCCGCGCGATGCCGCGACAGCCCGCTCTTCAATGACTGTCGTTCAGGGCCGCGTCGAGGGCCGCCAAGAGGCCGAGAGCCGACCAGTCGAGATCGGCCCGTCCTCGAGCCAACATTGCGACGAGGTGGTCGTGAGAGAGGCTCGCAGCGGGCATCGGCATAGCCAGGCGTTCGGCTTCGGCCAATGCGAGACGCAGGTCCTTCATGGCCAACGGCCCGGAAAATTCGGCGGGCCAAAGCGCTCCTCGACAATCTTCCGGCCGTAAGTCTCGTGAACGCGGGAGTCGAACATCGGATTCGTCAGAACATCGAACGCGAGATGGCGGTCGATCCCGCCCTTTCGCAGCAAGGCCAAGACTTCGCCCATGCATTCAAGCGTCGTCGCAGTGAGGACATTGGAAGCGAGCTTCATAAGGTTCGCCGCTGCGGCGTTTTGCCGATCACGAACAGCCGCTGACTGAGGTGCTCGAGCAGCGGCCGGACCTTCTCCAGCGCCGACTGCAGGCCTCCCGCGAGCACGAAGAGTTTGCGTTCAAGCGCAAAGTCGGGGTTGCCGAGCACAGGCGCGGCAATGTAATCCTGACGATGGCGTTCATGCTCCTCGGCGACGCGGCGGGACATGGCGGGACTGACCGTGCTCGTGGAGATGTGGACCGCGCCGGCGGAGAGAACGGCTGCCAGACCCTCGGGCCCGAGCGCGACCGCGCTCAGAACCTCGTCATTCGGAAGGGACGTCAGCACCACATCGCAATCGGCGAGATCGCTGAGCCGCGGCGCCGCGACCGCGCCTTTCGACTGCAGCGCCTTCATCCGCTCCGGATCTCGGTCGCAGACGGACAGCTGATAACCGTCCTCGAGAAAGTTGACGGCGAAAGCGTGTCCCATGTCCGAGACCGTCTGATGACGAATTTGGCGGATCCCGGCGGTTCACCTCCGGTGTCGAATGGCCGAGCCATGCCGGCCGTTGACTGGATCATGGACGTGGTCATCTCGATCTCCGCTGTGCACCGCTCGGCCATCACTTTGGCGTTTGAGAGCGCGTGTGCTGGATTGATCCTTCTTCGACGCGGCCGGTCATGACTGCGCCCATTGTCGCTGCTGCTCCGTCCGCCCAAGAATCTAGACCTTCAGCAGCTGAGGATCGACCGGCAGCGCCCGGATTCGCTTGCCGGTGGCGGCATAGATCGCGTTGCAGATGGCGGGCGCCGTCGGCGGCACGCCCGGTTCCCCGACTCCGCCCGGCGGATGATCGTTGTCGACGAAATAGACACGCGTTTCCGGCGCGATATCGATCCGCGGGACGATGTAGTCGGTGAAGTTGCTCTGCTCGATCCGCCCGTCCTTCACGGTGATATTGCCGTAGAGGGCGTTGCCGATGCTCATGATCGCCGCGCCTTCGAGCTGGGCGCGGACGCGATCCGGGTTGACGATCGTGCCGCAGTCGATCGCCATGTCGAGCCGCGGTATCGCAACTTGGCCGTCATTGCCGACTGCGACAGCGCGACCACCGCCACATAGCTCAGGAAGCTGCGATGGACGGCGATGCCGCGTCCCTGCCGCGGCGGCAGCTTCTGCCCCCGATTGCTTTGCGCCGCGACCAGGTCGACGACGCCGCGCAGGCGCCCGGTATCGATCGGATAGTCGCCTGCCCGCTGCGGCAGCAGCAGCCTCCCCCCATAATTCGCGAAAGAGCCGTAGTTCGCGTAGTCAACAATGCCCATCGCGCTCAAATCCATGGCCCGCGGCGGACCGAGCAACTGCCGTATGTGCTCGACCGGGTCCATCCCGGCGGCCGCCGCCATTTCGTCGACGAACGAGCATATGGCGAAGGCATGCGGGATGTTGTACACGGAGCGATACCAGCCGATTGTTCGCCGCTACGCCGTTCTCGGCCCGCACGTTGGGGATCGCATACGGCATGTCGATAACGCCCTGGCTCAGCTCGTGCGGACCGCCATAGGCGACATTCGGCTGGAATGTCCCCTCGATTGAGGAAAAGACGGTGCGGTGCAGCCAGCCGGTCGCGCGGCCGTCGCGGTCGAGCGCCGCTTCCAGATGCTGGGCGGAGATGGCGTGGCAGTAGTCGTGCTGGATGTCGTCCTCGCGCGTCCACATCACCTTGACGGGAGCTCCGACCGCGCGGGACAAAAGCGCGGCTTCGGCGACGTAATCGGGCTTGGACTTGCGCCCGAATCCGCCGCCGAGCAGGGTCATGTTGACCGTGACGTCGACTTCGTTGATGCCGAGGACCTGCGCCACCGTCTGCCGCACCTGGGCCGGATTTTGCGTCGGCGACCAGGTCTCGCAGACGCCGCCGACCCAGTGCGCGACTGCGGTCGGCACTTCCATCGAGGCGTGCGCCAGATAGGGGACGAAATAGTCGGCTGACACGCGCCGCGCTGCGGAAGCGAGGGCCGCATCGACATCGCCCTGGCTGCGAGCGACCTTGCCCGGCTCGCGGGCTGTCGCTTCCAGTTCGGCGCGAAAGGTCGCGCTGTCGTGGCCCGCGTTGGGTCCGTAATCCCAGTCGATCTTGAGCCGCTGCCGGCCCCGCTGCGCCGACGAAGTGTTGCTGGCGATGACCGCAACGCCGCCGAGCGGCTTGAAGCCTGACGGCATCGGGGTCGCCGGGATCTCGACGATCTGTTCGACCCCAGCGACCGACAGCGCGTCCTGTGCGTCAAACGACTTGACCTTGCCTCCGTAGACCGGGCAGCGCTCGACCGAGGCGTACTTCATCCCGGGAACAACGACGTCGATGCCGTAGACGGCGCGGCCGCGGACGATGTCCTTGAGGTCGACGATCGGGACCGGCTTGCCGATGTAGCGCCACTCCCTCCGGTCCTTCAGCCGGATTTGGTTTGCAGGCGGCACGGGAAGCGACCCGGCGCGGGCGGCGAGCTCGCCGAAGGCCAGCTGTCGCCCGCTTGCGCCGTGTACGACAAAGCCGTTCTGGGCCCGGCACTCGTCGACCGGAACGCTCCAAGTCTGAGCCGCGGCGGTCTCGAGCATGCGCCGCGCCGTGGCGCCGGCGACCCGCATGGCGTCGAAGAATTGCCAGGTGCTGCGCGACCCGTCAGTATTCTGGTCGATGTATTTCGGATCGCCTTGCGCCTGGACGACCTTGACGCGAGTCCAATCGGCTTCGAGCTCGTCGGCGAGCACAAGCGGCAAATCCGTCTTTATGCCCGTGCCCATCTCGGCGCGATGTGCGACGATCGTCACGTGGCCGCCGTCATCGATCGACACGAAGACATTCGGCGCGAAACTCGGCGTCTCCGCAGCCTCGGTGAACGACAGGCTCCGCAGCCCGAGACGGAGTCCGAGAACAAGACCCGAGCCGATAGCGGCGCCTTTGAGCAGCCCGCGCCGGCTTACGTTGGCGATCATGGTCATCACATCGACTCCGCCGCTGATTTGATCGCCTGCCGGATGCGGACATAAGTGCCGCAGCGGCAGATGTTGCCGAACATCGCATCGACGATCTGCTGATCGGTCGGCCGCGGGGTGGCCTTGAGCAGCGCCGCCGCCTGCATGATCTGACCCGCCTGGCAGTACCCGCATTGCGGAACGTTGTTCGCTTCCCAGGCGCGCTGTAGCGGATGGCTGCCATCCGGGCTCAGACCCTCGATCGTGACAATCTCGTGCCCCTCGGCATCCGCCAGACTGGTCAGGCAGGACCGCACCACCTGGCCATCGAGATGCACGGCGCACGCGCCGGACGCGCCGATCCCGCAGCCGAATTTCGTGCAGTGAGACGGACGATGTCGCGAATGGCCCATAGCAGCGGCATCTGCGCATCGGCCTCGATGTCGCGCTCGACGCCGTTGATCCTGATTCTCGGCATGAACCTCTCCTTCCTCCCTTCAATTGTTCAGCTCGCCGCCGCGTCGGCGCCACCGCAACGGTCAGAACCGGCTCGTGATGCGTGAGCGCCGCGGCACCGCCGCCATCGACATCGGCAGCGTCTTCGAGCCCACCCCAAGCCGGCTCGCTTATTGCGCCGCTTGTTGCGGCTCGCCCTTGGGGGCAAAAGCGTAGAAGACGTTGTTGGCGGTCGAATTTGTCACCGTGGCAGAGTTGAGATGGGTATAGCCCAATCCCCAAAACACGATGCCGTCGGCGATCGCCGGCGCGCCGGCGACCGACCCGCCGGAGGCGAACGACCACAGGATCTTGCCGGTCTTCGCATCGAGGGCGCGCATATGGCCGGCCGGATCCATCGATCCCGCATAGACGACGCCGTTCGCGACCGAAACGGGACCGAAGGCCCAGGCGCCCGTTGGCTCGGCCGTCTGCCAGATGATCCGGCCCGTCGCGGGGTCAAGCGCGCTCCACATGCCGCCGGTCGCGATGATGCCCGACGGTTCCATCCGCCAGTCCTGATAGCCGTAATTGGTGATGGCGACATAGATCCGCTCGCCATCGGTTGCGGAGCCCCACTCGGAACCGCCGCTTTGACCGCCCGGACCGACCTGGGTTCCCCAAACGATCTTGCCGGTCGCGCGCCCAGAACATGCCGCTCTTCTGGCCGGCGCCCAGAAGGTCGCGCGGTTCGCCGCCGACCTCGGCCCGGAACAGAAGGGCACCCTGGCCGAAATCGAGATCGCCGCCGCGCGGCTCGGGGCAGGTTCCGAGTCCCGGTTCGTTCAGGAAGCAGTTGCCGTTCCACGTGTCGAACGGCACGGCGCGCGTCGCCCATTTGATCGCGCCGGTCTTGAGGTCGAGTGCGACAAAGGAATCGATATGGTCGTCGGCCGGCAGGCAATCGCGCCGGCCGCTCGACTGACAGGTCGCGACGGCTTCGGGCGTTGCATAATTGTTGCCGGTCGTGACGTAGACGACGCCACGCGCGGGATCAATGGCCGGCGTGCTGCTCCAGATCGCGGCGCCGGAATAGCCCTGCGGGACCATGGTCGTCTGCCAGATGACCTTGCCGGTCCGGACATCGACCGCGTTCATATTGCCCTGAAAGCTGCAGCAGGGGTAGGTCGGATTCTCGGCCAGATGCTCCTCGTTGGAGGAGGTCCCGATATAGACCACGCCACGATAGACGACAGGCGACTGGGTGAAGATCGTGGCGGGGTGGGAATTGAGCGTCGCCTTCCAGCGCAAATCGCCAGTCTGCGCGTCGACGCCGAGAAGGAAGGAATTGTCGTGGGCGGCGCCGAAGCCGGCGGGCTGTTCGGCGACGACGAGGACGCCGTCGGCGAGGACCGGCGTCGTTCGCGATACCGCGTCCGGCGTTCCCGTGTATTGCGAGATCTTGCGCGACCAAAGGAGCTTGCCGGTCCGGGCGTCGATCTTATAGAGGCCGCCGCCCCAGTCGGGAAAATAAACATCGCCATCGGCGACCATCGGCGTCGCGGAAACCGGGCCCAGCGTCTTGAAAGTCCACGCAGGCTTCAGCGTCGCCACATTCTCCGGCCCGATCCGGGTTTCGCGAGGCTGATAGCGATCATTGGTCAAGTCCTGTCCGCTCATCTGCCAATCGGCGGCGAACGCGACGGGAGTGAAGGCGTAAAGAATTACGGCCGCGACCATTGTCTTCATTGTCGTGTGTCCTCTGGGTTCATTCTGCTGATGGCCAGGGGGGCTCTCCCCGGCCGCAGTGGAACGGGCGATTGGCGGGCGTCGCCTCGTTCCAGATCCGCTGACGTGGCGGGTTCGTGAGACGACCGGCGCCGATGTTCCTGCGGATTCAAGCCGCCGCGTTCTTGAACTTCGCGGCCTCTTCGGAGCCCCCGGTCGCATCCCCGACGGTGTACGAATGGGCGCCGACGCCGGCGAGCCTGCCGCGGTCAACGATGAGATATTCGTCCCGGATCGGTCGGCGCTCGAACCAGCATTCGAGAATCTCGCGCGTGCCCGCCGCATAGCGCGCCTGCGCCGAGAGCGAAGTCCCGGAGATGTGGGGCGTCATGCCGTGGTGCGGCATGGTTCGCCAGGGATGGTCCTTGGGCGCCGGCTGGGGGAACCAGACGTCTCCGGCGTAGCCGGCAAGCTGGCCGCTTTCGAGGGCGCGAACGACGGCGTCGCGATCGCAGATCTTGCCGCGCGCGGTGTTCACGAGATAGGCGCCGCGCTTCATCTTGGAGAGGAGCTTGTCGTTGAAAAGATTCTCTGTCTCCGGGTGAAGCGGAGCGTTGATCGTCACGACGTCGCAGACCTTCACCATGTCCTCCACATCCGGATGCCAAGCGAGATTCAGCTCCTTCTCGACCGCCTCCGGCAGTCGGCGCCAAGCAACGCCCCGGGCGTGAAATCGATAGCCTTCGGCGTCGGCAGCGTTTGGCCGCCGGGGTAGCGTTCAATCTTCGGGAGATCGTTGCGCGGGCAGGACTTCGGATATCCGTCGATCGGATCGTCATAGAGAACGCAAAGCACCGTAGCCAACGTCGCGACTCCTTTGAATTGAGCACGAGAGAAAACGTCCGACCGCGGAGGACCGGCACGCGGGCGTCGCTGCCGCGGGACCCAGCCCCGCGATCGCCGCAGACTTACGCGTATGGCTCGGCTCGCTCCATTGGGCGGGCGGATGGCCGCTATGTCTCAGCAGATGAGAGCACCTTGGTAAAGCGGCGAGCGCGGAAGCAGTTTCCCCGACGCTGACGCCGCGACGTCGTTCGAGGAGGGTCGATCCGACCGTCAGCCGCATCGCTTCATCATGGGCTCACTCGTTGCGGCGGCCGCGTCCGAACGCCCAAGGTACAAGTCAGGCTATACACAAGTATAATCGCCATGGTCATCCCGCCGATCAATCCTTGGCTTGAGCAGGCCGAATCGACGCCGAGTGCAATGGCGCCGAGGGGCTGCTTGCGCTTATGTCTTCGACGCACGCTAGGATAGGACATTGCCAATCGTGATCGCAGTGGTTGACGACGATGAGTCGGTTCGGGAGGCTCTAACAGGTCTGATGAAATCGCTTGGCTATCGTGCGGTGGCGTTCCAGTCCGCCGAGGATTTTCTGAAGTCGAAGCGGCGCCGCAGCGCGGCTTGCTTGATCGCGGATGTGCAAATGCCGGGAATGACCGGGCCAGAGCTCCATGATCGACTGGTTGTGTCGGGCGAGCCCATCCCCACCATTCTGATCACGGCCTATCCCGACGAGACAGCGCGGGCACGCGCTTTGCGGGCCGGCGTGAAGGGTTATCTGGCGAAGCCGTTCAGCGAGGGCGACTTGCTCGAATGCATCCGTTCCGCTCTCGACTCGCACGCTGCGGGGGACGAGGGAACATGACGACAGGGCGACAAGGCGGCCCAGGTTCGCGCGGCCGCGCCTCACAACGGGTGCTGAAATGAAGGATTTTTCCGAGCTGACCGAGCAGGAGCTGCTGGCGCTGGCCATCGCTCTGGAAGAGGGGGACAATCGCACCTATAACGACTTCGCCGAGGCGTTGCGCGGGAGCTATCCGGGGACGGCGCGGATGTTCGCCGCCATGGCCGAGGAGGAGAACGGCCACCGCCACCGTCTCCTCGACCTCTACCGCCGGAAGTGCGGAGACCACATCCCGCTGATCCGGCGCCAGGATGTGAAGGGCTTTCTCGAGCGCAAATCGGTCTGGCTGGGGCGTCCGCTCGGGCTCGAGAAAGTGCGCGCCCAGGCCGAGTTGATGGAGGCCGAGACGAAGCGCTTCTACGAGTCGGCGGCGAAGCGCTCGACCGACGCCGCAGTCCGACAGCTCCTCGGCGATCTCGCGGCGCAGGAGAGCCGCCACGAGGCGAAGGCCGAAGAACTCGAGGCGGAGTATGTGTCGTCCGACGTGAAGAAGGAGGAGGGCGAATCCGATCGGCGGCTGTTCCTGCTGCAGATCGTGCAGCCCGGACTCGCCGGGCTGATGGACGGATCGGTCTCCACTCTGGCGCCGCTGTTCGCCGCCGCCCTCGCTACCCGGGACAGCTGGCAGACGCTGCTGGTCGGGCTCGCCGCCGCGCTCGGCGCCGGGATCTCGATGGGCTTCGCCGAGGCCCTGTCGGATAACGGCTCGCTCACCGGGCGCGGCAGTCCGCTGCTGCGCGGCGCGGTCTGTGGCGCGATGACGGCGCTGGGCGGTCTGGGCCATGCGCTGCCCTTCCTGATCCCCAATTTCCCTACCGCCATCGCGATCGCCATCGTGGTGGTGATGGTGGAGCTGGGGGTCATCGCCTGGGTGCGCAACCGCTTCATGGACACGCCGCTCCTCTCCGCCGCCTTCCAGGTAGTGGTCGGCGGCCTCTTGGTCTTCGGCACGGGCATCCTGATCGGGAGTTTCTAGCGCATGATGCGATTGGGTTGAACCGCCCCGCGTGACGGGAACGCGAAGGACCGGGAGCGAGGAAATCTTGACGATGCCATGCGCGCCGGTCGCCTCGGGCGGCCGTTAACCAAGGGAAT
>Ga0074044_10001141_pt1 | contig 24412 bp, 19 predicted proteins | sample BogForMeECP23OM1_FD_94443 | JGI IMG/M metagenome (GOLD analysis project Ga0074044, IMG submission 94443) | Bog forest soil microbial communities from Calvert Island, British Columbia, Canada - Bog Forest MetaG ECP23OM1 | ecosystem: Environmental > Terrestrial > Soil > Wetlands ... | reverse complement strand
GTCTACTTCGGGTCTCCGGCGTCGTCGAAGGCGGATCCGAGCGTGGTGGCGACCGCCGAGCTTATGGTCGAGATGGGGCGGCGCTTTGACGACAACAAGATTCTGCGCGGCGCCATCGAACAGTACCGCTTCCTGCGCAAGGAATATCCCGGCAGCAAGTACCGCTTCGATGCCCTGTTTACGATCGGCGAGATCTACAAGGACGATCTCAACGATCCCGAACAGGCGCGGACGACCTTCACCGACTTTGTGCATCGCTATCCGCGCAACCGGCTGGCCGATGATGCCCGCGTCGCGGTGAAGGAAATCGACGCCGAGGCGGCGGAAAAGGAACGCTTGGCGGAGAAGACGGCGCGCAAGCGGCGGTCTTCGAATGGAAGCGGCGCGAATGCCAGCGGCGCCAGTGCCGGCGCTGACTCCAGTTCCGACGGGGCGGCCGAATCCGCGAACGCACGCCGCAGCGCGTTGCCGCGCGTCACCGGCGTTCGCCACTGGTCCACGCCCGACTACACTCGCGTCGCGATTGACGTCGAGCAGGAAGTGAAGTTCGGCTCCCAGCGCATCTCGAATCCGGATCGCATTTTCTTCGATCTGCACGACACCACACTCGCTTCGACCCTGGTCGGCAAGACCTTCGACGTCGACGATGGCTTCCTGAAGAAAATCCGGGTTGCCGAATTTCAGCCGGGGCGCACGCGGATTGTGCTGGAAGTGGACGACCTCGCGAGCTACGACGCTTTCCTGTTGCCGGACCCGTACCGGCTCATCATTGACATTCACGGGAAGGACATTCACGGGAATCAGAAGCGGGCGACTGCCGGTGCCAAGGCGAAGGCGGATACGGCCCCGGCTGATTCCGGGGAATCGGACGACGACTCCAGCAACCCGGCGTCGTCGAGCGAACGCTCGAAATCTGGCCGAAAAGCACAACAAGAATCTGACAAGGATGCGGCTGGCTCTTCGAAACCGGGACTCGTCGAAACGGACCTACCGCCCGAAGACGGCAGCGCTGATTCCAAAGCGCCCAACTCCGCGAAGCCGGCGAACGGCAATGGAGTGACCAAGACCACGGTTGCGGTCAAAGGATCGAACCGCAGGATCCCGAAGACGATCGTCGACGCGGACGTTGATGCGAACGTTGATGCGAGCGTTGACTCGAACGACGCGGCTCCGGCGACCGTCGCCTCGCTGGAGCATGAAAAACTTCGCCCCGAAGTAACGACCGGCCGGGGCGCTAATATTTCCGCAGACGAGGCGAAGCCGGGAAAGTCCGATTCACATTCGCCTTCATCCGCTTCGTCTTCTTCCTTGCCCCGGAAAAAGTCACGGTACGCCCCAGGGGCGGCAGCCTCCGACACCGCGGATCTTCGCTCGGGTGATCTTCGTTCGGGTGATCTTCGTTCGGACACCCGGGTTGAGCCGCGCGAAGCCCGTCCCACCGCCGCTGGCGACCGGTCTTTGACTCGCGCCCTTGGTCTGAAGATTGGCAAGATCGTCATTGATGCCGGTCACGGGGGCCATGACACGGGCACCATTGGTCCGAACGGCCTGCTCGAGAAGGATGTGGTGCTCGACGTGGCCAAGCGCCTCGGGCGGTTGCTCGAATCGCGGCTGGGCGCCGAAGTGATTTACACGCGGCAGGACGACACCTTCATCCCCCTCGAAACCCGCACCGCGATTGCGAACCGGGAGCGGGCGGACTTGTTCATCTCGATCCACGCCAACTCGAGCCGCGATTCCGACGCGCGCGGCGTCGAAACCTACTACTTGAATTTCACCTCATCGCCGGAAGCGCTGGAAGTTGCCGCGCGCGAAAACGCGGTCTCGGAGAAATCGATTTACGAACTGCAGGATCTGGTGAAGAAGATTGCGCTGAAAGAGAAGATTGAAGAATCGCGCGAGTTTGCCGGCGACGTACAGGAATCGCTCTACGGAGGGCTCGCCCTGAGGAATGCCGGTATCCGCAATCGCGGGATCAAGAAGGCGCCGTTCATCGTGCTGATCGGCGCGAATATGCCATCGATTCTGGCCGAGATTTCGTTCGTGTCGAATCCGACCGACGAGCGCAAGCTCGAAACAGCAGAGCACCGCCAGCGCATTGCCGAGTCGCTCTATCGTGGGGTCGCGAAGTACGCCAGCGGCTTAAGCGGCGTAAAAGTGGCGAGCAAGATCGACAAACGCGAAGGGCAATGACAACTCTCAGTTGGTGAAATCCCTGGTTGCGTCAACTATCGGGACTAGTCACATGACGGCGGCAAGCCAGCGGAAACTCTCTGGTCTCAAGCGGAGGGCATTGTTCGCCGACTCCAATGTAAAATTCGGATGTCACAAGAGTGTTGCGTGCCTATGGAGATAGGGATGTCCCATCTGCGGAGAATATTCCTTACCCTGCTGTTCATCTTTCCCTTGTCGCCAGCACAAGAAACACACAGCCACAACGCACCTGAGAAACTGGGAAAAGTATCGTTTCCGATTTCTTGCACGCCGGCCGTTCAGGAGCAGTTCAACCGAGGTGTAGCTCTGATTCACTCCTTCGCCTACACCGCCGCCGAAAATGCATTCCAGGGCGTGGCCGAACTGGATCCGCGGTGTGCGATGGCACATTGGGGAATGGCCATGGCGTACTTTCACCAGCTTTGGGACCCGCCCATTGTGCCCGCGACAATTTCGATTGCGCAAAAGGAAATCCAGCGGGCTCAGCAGATCGGGGCGGGCTCCGAACGCGAGCGCCAGTTCATCAATGCGCTGGGCTTGATATATCAGGACGCTGCCACCGTTCCGTACCACACGCGGGCGGCGAACTACGAGCACGCGATGAGCGATCTCGCTTCAGAGAACAGGAAAGACGTCGAAGCACAGGTGTTTTACGCGCTTGCCCTACTAGCGAACGCATCTCCCGCCGACAAGACGCATGCGAAGCAGAAACAGGCGGCCGATCTGCTTGAGCCGCTTGATCGTACCTATCCGCAGCACCCGGGAGTCCCTCACTACCTCATTCATGCTTACGACAATGCGGAACTCGCACCAAAAGGCCTCCCGGCGGCAAAAGCCTACTCCCAGATTGCACCCTCAGCGCCCCACGCATTGCACATGCCATCGCATATATTCACGCGACTCGGCTTATGGGAAGACTCCATCACTTCCAACCTTGCGGCAAGGGAAGCGGCACACCAACAGGGCGACACGGGAGAAGAACTGCACGCCATGGATTATCTCGTGTATGCCTATCTGCAGAGTGGACGCGACAAAGATGCGGGTCAGGTCATTCAGGAACTGAAGAACATGCCGCAGCTGAACGCAGGGGATTTCAAGACAGAGTATGCCTCTACCGCGATGCCGGTTCGCTACGTGGTTGAGCGGGGTCAATGGGCCGAGGCTGCCAGAATCGTTCCTCCGACCGCAGCGCCGCCTCATGTGGTCGCAATTGCCGGTTGGGCCCGGGGGCTGGGACTTGCCCGGAGTGGACGCGCCGCCGAGGCGCGTACGGAACTTGATAGATTGCGGCAGATCGAAGAGCAGCTTCGCACGTCAGGCAACGACTATTGGGCCACTCAGGTGGGAATTCTGAAGCGCGAAGTCATGGCGTGGTCAGCCCAGGCGGACAGGAAACCGGATGAGGCCTCAGCTTTGATGCGCGAGTCCGCCGACGAGGAGGACGCGATCGAGAAGCTCCCGGTGACCCCGGGGCCGATTGTTCCCGCCCGCGAACAGCTCGGCGACTTACTCTTGGAGCAGAATCATCCGGGTCCAGCGCTGAAAGAATTTGAGACGGCACTCGCAAATGCCCCCGGGCGGCGCGGGGCAGTGCTGGGCGCGGCGCATGCTGCCGAACTCTCCGGCCAGAAGTAGACTAGCTCAAAGATGATGCAGGTCAGCTTGCGGTTTGGTCTTTTCTGCGGATGTGCAGCAACTTCTCGACCTCGGCAATGACGCTCCCGGACTCGTCCTTGACCTCGACCGCGAACACCCGCTCGATCTTTTGCTGAGAAGTTAGAGCCTGCCTGATTTCGCGAATCTGCTCTTCTGACAGCCGGAAACTGGCGGAAACCGTTCCGCGTCCTGGCTTTTTGAAGCGGATGCTCGCCGACTTGTCCCAGACAATGTAATCCTTCCCCAAATTCTCAATCAGCATGACCATAAAGAACGGGTCCGCCATGGAGTACAGCGAACCTCCGTAGTGACTGCCAACGTAATTTCGGTTCCACCAGCGAAGCTTCATCTCCACATCAATCTCCGTCCAGTCGGGGCTGAGGCGCCTGATTCGGATTCCTGCGCCCAGAAACGGGGGCCAGAGATTGATAAACATTCGCATGGGGCGCTTCCAAGTTGTTTTCACGCAACACTCCTGCCGGCCTGCCCGCGGTAACACTGCATCGCCGCCCCATATTGAACGACCAGCGAGCTAACCGCAAGTGTGAGATGGCGCGCAATACCGGCGCCGCCATGCAGTGACCGTGGTACCCACCGGTTGCTGTGAAATGGGGCTATAATCGGGTTAGTTTTTTCTCCCCCCTTTACTGTGTATCCATGGACAAAGCCCCTGGGGTTTTGATCGCAAACCAGAGAGTTCAGCGCTCAGCGCCCGCACCTCGTCTCCGGCTGCTGACCGAACTGGAACCTCGCCATCGTGTGTTCGTCCACAATTTGGCAGACCTGCTCCTGTCGCGGCCAGTCCCGCAGATCCCGATCACTTCACGGCCTGCACCTTTCTGGGATGACGTTTTCGTCCCTTCCGGCGCACCCTGGTCCTCGTTCATGGAGTCAATGCTATGGCATTTGCTGCTACTGATTTTGTTCGTATGGGGCCAATCCAGAGTATGGGTGCCGGTAAAACTTTTCCCGCAGCGAGATGCGTCCCACAGGTCTATCACCTACTACCCACTTAAAGAGTCCTTTCCAGCGGCTGAGAGCAGAGCGCCGAACGTTCGGGCGCGGTCCGGAGCGAAGCATGCATCGGCACATCAACCGGCACATCAACCGGCGATGCCAGTGACGCCGCAGCAGAAACCTAGCATCGTCACACCACCTGACATCAAGCAGGCCACGGCCAGGCTGCCGAATTTACTGGGCTCCCATCCGGTTACACCTATGGTGCCGTTCTCAGCCACCGCGGGCCCGCGGCGGAACGCGTTGGCGGGACCGTCTGAAGTGGTGGCCCCGCCGCCCCAGGTTGACCAAGCTACAGCTCGCCGGCTGGCGCTGCCTCAAGCATCTGCGGTTGCTCCTGCGCCCGAGCTGGGGGGGCCTTCCGCAGGACGCGCCATGAAGGCACCCAATACGGGTGGCTTGCGAGTTGTGCCGCCTCCTCCATCAGTGCAGAACGCAGGTAACTCGGCTAGAGCTGGGAGGTTGAGTTCGTTGTCCGGCGCGGGGCCAAATGTCGTACCCCCTCCCCCGTCGGTTCAGGGTGCCGGCAATGCTGCGCGGTTGGGTTCGATGGCTGGTTCGCAAGTCGTGCCGCCGCCTCCTTCGGTTCAGGGCGCAGGCGACCCTGCTGGAGGTACGAGGTTGGGCTCGCTTGCCGGTGCAGGTCCTGAAGTCGTCCCCCCTCCTCCATTAGTTGAGGCTGCGGGCCACTCTGGCGCGAGTGGGCGCTTAGGCTCGTTGTCCGGAGATGGCTCACAGATTGTCCCGCCCCCTCCTTCCGTTGAGAGTGCGGGCCGCTCTGGCGCGAGTGCACGCTTAGGCTCGCTGTCCGGAGATGGCTCACCGATCGTGCCGCCTCCTTCATTGGTTGGGAGTGCGGGCTACTCTGGCACGGGTAAACTGTTAGAACCGATGGATCCCCTGCCGACCGACGCCTCTTCGACCACACCGGCCGTCAACAACGAGAACGATCCTACCGTCGAAGAGTTGCCTCTCGGTTTGCTTGGGCTGGTGTTTGCCGCACCGGGTAGCTCCTATTTTTCCAATTTCGAAGTTTTCGTCGCCAAGAGACGGGTCGGCAAGGACCAACTGCAACTCATAAAGCTGGTTTATGAATTTCTTCCCTATCAACGGCGGCTGTCTGAATATGATCTCAACAACCTGCCGCCGCGGGTAATCAAGCTGAAGGTAACGCCAGATCCGAGCTGTGACGAGCCATTGGGGCAGGTGATACAGCCTCACACCGACCCAACTCGTCCAGCCACAGAGTCCCCAAAACTCCCAGCAGCGTTGCGTTCCGCCGACCTAAGCGCAGTGCTGCCCTGTTATCGCACCACCGCAGACGATTTCCAGAAGGCGATGTCGCGGTCCCGCTGAGCTGACGCAGGAGAATTCCGATTCCGTATCCACAAATGCAGTTTGCTGAAAGCCGGGATGGTAATCCACTCCTATAATGAGCATTGTTTAATGAGCATTGTTTAATGAGCATTGTTTAATGAGCATTGTTTAATGAGCATTGTTCGGCTCCTTTCTCCCGGGCCCTGATTGGTTGGCGCCACGGATGGAAACTTTCTGGGCCTGCCGGTAGTCTAATCTCGTAGCACGGGTGCGCCTTTTTTCGAATGAAATTCTCGCTACAGCTCTCCGCAGTCTTCATCTTTATCTTTCTTTGTTGTGGCTTTTTTTGCGCTGAGGCCCTTGCTGCCCAGCCAACTGCGCCGGCCGCTGTCGCTTCGCCCCCGGTCCTTCCCACCGAGTTTGCCGGCTGGCAGGTGAAAGGCGCTGTTGCCAGGAGCGACGACCCCGCGACCGCTGATGCGGTGAATGCGCCGGTTCTGAAAGAGTACGGCTTCGTGCGTTTGGAGAAGGCGGCCTACACTCGCGACGACGGCCGCAATCTGACGATCAGAGCCGCCGTGTTTGAAGATGCCAGCGGCGCTTACGGCGCCTTCACCTACTACTATTCTCCCGAGATGGAGGAGGAAACCATTGGCGGGCAGGCGGCTTTTCTGAATAACCGCGTGCTGTTCTACCAGGGGAATGTGCTGGTGGATGCGGTGTTCGACAGAATGAGCGTGATGTCGGCGTCGCAACTGCGGCAACTGGCCGGGCTGCTACCGCAAGCTGCGGGCGGCAAGAACAAGCCGCCGTCGCTGCCAGCGTATCTTCCGAAGCGGACTTTTGCCGGGAGTTCCGACCGGAATTCCTTCCGGAATCTGGAGAAGAACACGACGAAGTACATTCTGGGTCCGGTGACGCTGGATCGGATCGGCTCGCCACTGCCCGCTTCGATGGTGGATTTCAAGTCGGGCGCGGAAGTCGTCATGGGCAGGTATGCGGCGACGGCGGGCGATGCCACCCTGATGCTGATCGAATATCCGACGCCGCAGATTGCCGCGGAACGGCTGCGCCAAATCGACGCCTCGCACCAGGTTACGCAGCAGCAGCCGGGGGTTGCGGCCATACTTGATGTGGGCCCATTCTTCGATAGCCGCACCGGCCCGATCCTCGTGATCGCGGCCGGCCCACTTTCGAAAAGCGAAGCGCGATCGCTGATGTCGTCGATCAGCTATGAAGCCGATGTCACGTGGAACGAAAACACCTACATCAGCAAGAAAGACAATCTGGCGAACTTTCTGTTCAACGCGATTGTTCTTTGCGGAATTGTGGTGGGTCTGGCGCTGGTTGCCGGGATCGCGTTTGGTGGCTTGCGAGTGCTCGTGAAACGGTTTTTCCCCGACTCCGTTTTCGATCGCCGGGAGACGATGGAAATCATCTCGCTGCACCTGGAAGACGCCCCCCGGCCGCTGCCCCGGGAACGGTAAGTGACTCAATCGAATGTCGTTAGCGTCGAAAAGAAGGATTTTTACCCCATTTTGAGCCCGTTTGCCGACTTTTGGGCGCACGTTGTAAGTTATTGAAAATAAGACTATTTAAGTCGAAAATTTTGCTTGACACTGCGCTTTTGAGGCTCATAAGATTCCCGCAGAAAGCTCTGATGGATGGAAACCTCCGTTGGAACTATTCTCCCTTGAAAGAGAAGGCCGCCCAAGTTGCCGGGTGGCCTTTTCCTTTGGAGGCAGTTCTCAGTTCTCACTCGACGGGCAACGGGGTCCGGTCTTCACTGAAAACTGAAAACTGAAAACTGAAAACTGAGAACTGAGAACTGAGAACTGAAAACTGTCTTGCAACTGTTGAGCGCTTGCATCCGTATCACCCACAGGGCAGAATTTATGCAGCCTCGGAGGACAAGCGATGTTTTGCGATCAATGCGGTGCGCAGTTGCAATCGGGTGAGCCGCGCTGCGGGCGCTGCGGCAAAACCGTGCTTGGACTCGTCGAGCTTCGGCGCAGCCGGGTTCGCGAGCATGTCCGACTGGTGGGCATTCTCTGGATGGCGTACTCGGCGTTGCACGTGGTTGCAGGAGTGGTCGTGATCATTGTCGCGCAGACGATCTTCGGCCACATGATCCATATTCCGAACGGGCCCCCGCCCGAGATCACCGTCTGGCTGCGTCCTCTGATCACTTTTGTCGGATGGTTGATCCTGGCGAAAGCCACGGCCGGCTTCATCGCCGGTTGGGGCCTGCTGCAGCGGCAGGAGTGGGCACGAATCGTTGCCTTGGTCGTGGGCTTCGTGGCGTTGTTGAATGTTCCGATCGGTACTGCACTCGGCATCTACACGCTCTGGGTGCTGCTGCCCACGCAATCCGATGACGAGTACAAAGCGCTGGCGCAGGGCGCGTAGCACGGGCGCATTTGGCGGGACGCTGGAATGAGTCCCCAGCGCATCCGCGACAGTTCACGGACGGGCTCCTTGGGATTCTGGCGCAGGTGAAAAAACGAAAAGCGCCCCAGACTCCGGTTAGAGTCAGTGGGGCGCTCCCGTTTACTGCGCACATTCCAGCCTATGTTAGGGTTTCCGCCGAGGGAATGGCTCCTGCGTGCCTCGTGGCGGCACGGCTGGGCTAGCCCCACAATCCCACTACGAGAACAGTCGATTCTGAATCTGTGCGAATTCCACGGCCCAACCCGCATTGGAAAAGACGCGGTGCGAACGAGCTCCATGAAGCAGCTTGAGGCCCAGATCGCATGTACAGCAGTTGCACAGCAAAAACCACGAAGCGATTTGGTAAACTAAAGAAAGCAAACCAGAAGCCGACGTAGCTCAGTTGGTAGAGCAGCCGATTCGTAATCGGCAGGTCATCAGTTCAAGTCTGATCGTCGGCTCCATCTTTTCAAGCACTTCCGATCAGTTCACCGAGACCTGCTGCACATCTGCTGCACGAGCTATTTTTGCTTCCAGTTGCTTCATGGCGTCCGTCACGACTTGGGGTACGGTCTTGATGTAGCTCCTCTGCGTTGTGCTGACATCTTCGTGGCGCAGGATAGCTTGGATCGCCGGGCGCTGGATACTGCACTTGATACAGTTCTCGCGGGAACCCGCCGAAGTCGTGGATTGTCCTTGGAGCGGTGCTCACTGTCACGGCGGCATCTTGAATGTACCAATGTGCCGACAGGCAGAGGATGGCCTTCGGTCGAGGAATTCTTGTGCCGATTTTTGTCCACTGCTCGGTGTAAGGGTTTCGGAGCAGTGCGTTCATTGGGTTCCCGTGCCCGAAAAAAACGGCTGGCATTCGCTGTGCCATGACCAAAACCTCGAAACCAAATCGCTCGAAACAGTGTAGGCCAAGACCGTTGTAGCGAGAGCGGCAGGTTGTACTTAGACTAGCCCACACGGAGGCCACCATGCCAACTCCAAAGGACGACCCCAGAGAACGCCTCGCCCACTACCGACAGATCAAGCTCAGCGTGATCGGCAGGAAGTCTGGGCAGACAATCTCCGCAGTCAGCGCCGTCCTACTTCCCCTTGCCATCTTGTTTCGCGATTCCCGTAGCGGCTTGGTGGATATCGTCGTGCTGGGACTTTTGTTGGAGTTGAGCCGTTTTCGTCATTAACTGCCGGGAGCGGTCTTCGAGTGATTTTGCCCGTTCGCGTTCCTGCCGGGACTTCTCACGTGCGGTCAGTTTGCTCTTTGCCATGAGCCCAGCTTGCCACATGCGAGGACACTTGGCTATCCCGTACCTTGCCACCAGAAGATGGCCGGGGTGTTCTCAAGTTACCTTCGTACCGCCACATAGCACGCAGGAGCCATTCACGAAGCTCTGGACAGAGCCTAAGTTGGAATTGAGCAGCTTTCGGGGGAGGGCTACTTGACGGGCGTCCCATGACTCTGACCAGTCTGGGGCGCTTTCGTTTGTGTGTTCTTCCTAGCGCGGTCTACAACTCGCTGGGCGCAGGGGTGCCGCCCACGATCCAAGCAGCAGATCGGCTTCGAAAAGGAAGATCAGGACTTGGTTTCCGAGTTGGCAGTCTCGAAGAATGCGTCTTGCTGTCGGTGTGCGAAGCGCAGAGCCGATATTCGTGACCGCTATCGTCCACTTCCAAGTAGTCGGCCACTTGCTCGCAGCCTTTGCGATCACACAGCACGATCACGTTTAGCGGATGATTAAGTTGGAAAAAGTCCATGTGCAATTCTAAGGGACTAGATTTGCGGACACAAGCCAAACCGTCCGGGTCATGGTTACAATTCTGTTAAATCTGAGACCGGGGAGTTCGGGAGAATTCCGGGGACAGGAGGGGGAGCGTGCTAGATAAGCACCCGGATCAATTCCGTGGCTTACGACGACGAGGAATGTTCCGCACCCGTGGAGATCGGAGAGGCTCAGAATCGGCTTTTCACGTAGCTGGCTAATGTGATGTTGACTTGAATCCGCCATAGGTCAGGTAGATGCCGAGGACTAGCGAAATAGCCCCGTACAGGTAGAAAAGTTGCTGGTAGTGAAGCTGCCCAAGGAAAAGTCCCGCTTCCATCTCAGGCGGCAGGAATAAGAAAAATAGGCTCTTGATGAGCGTTATCCAACCGACGAGGGTGACCACAACCACGAGCGCACCCCCCGACCAGATATTGTGCGCGAGAACCACCGCCAGCCCAGCGGCCAGCGTGATTATGCCGACGATCAACATCATCGACGGATTCTGAAGAAGGGCGGTCACCGTCTCCACGGTGGCTTGTCTGCGAGTCATCATGGATAGGGCGGCAATGATGCAGTACAGCCCAATCAGCTTGCTGAGAAAAAGTGTACGCGGCGACATGGTGCCCTCCAAACGAATTAGGGATTTGTATGCTCAGGATCGTTGCTAGTGCCCGTCTTGCCCTTTCGACTTCCCCAATGTGATGTCATGTTTGGCTTGGCATTCGGTTGACGGATCGAACGCCGCGACACCCTCAAACTCATCCTTCGAGGCGTGAAATTCCAATGGAGGTCGCTGCACACGGGCGGGAAGTCCGGCGAACTTCACCTTCCCATCCGAGTTGGTTCCAGCTTCGAGATCGAGCCTCCGCATTCCACCAAAACCATACGCGATATGGACCTTGACCGTGGCCGCGTAAGCGGGTTTGCCGTCTGCGCCCATAACTGTGAGTTCGAGGGAACAGGGACCAGCACCGCCTTGTATGACGGGAACCTTTTCGTTGGGCGATTGCGCTTCAGAAAGCAGAGGGATGGCGACGACGATGGAGCACAGAACACGAAGCATTCTGTTCATGTCTCGCAATTATACGTGTGCAGCCGGGGAAGGTAATCTAGGACTTCACGCTGGTTCCTTTGCGCGGTGGATCATCCTGCTCTGCTCCCATCGGGCACCCTCGCCTCCGGCACCGCCAGCACTGGGGTGATCCCGTCCAAATAGCCAATGTCGAACAGCATCCCTTCCGAAACCATCCCTGCCATCCTGCGTGGCGGAAGGTTTACAACGAATAACGCTTGCTTGCCTTCGATCTCCCGTAGATTTGCACGCTCGCGCTTCATTCCAGCCAAGACCGTGCGCACATGATCCCCGAAATTGACCCTGAGTGCGACCAACTTTTCCGAATCGGCAACATCGCTCACGGATTCGATGGTGCCAACTCTTATGTCGATCTGGTTCAGGAGTTCGGGCGAGATCGTAGGCTTTACTTGGGCGGGCGTCATGTCGTGATTTTAGTCGGAAGCTCACGGGTTCGCTGCCCCGACGAGGCGATCACCATTCAAGCCTGACCAGCGCCTCACCGGATCGGGGCAGATTAGCCCAGCAGTGCCTCCACGACGCACGCAGGAGCTATTCCCGCAGGGCGGATCAGAAACGTAGGCTTTAAGCAGACATTTCGAGTCTTCGGAGAAGGAGCCATGTGGATGAGGTCATGCGCTGTATGTAAGGCACTCATGATGAAGCTCCGATTACGCGATTCCGTCCGCTGTCAGTGTGGGTGGGAGTGGAAGTGGTAGGGGCGATCCAAATTGACGAATCGCAGTTGACCAAGACGCGGAGATTTACAAGATGAAGGGGAAGCTGTTATGGCCCGAGTAATTGAATTCTACGTACCGACGAACTTCCGAAGAAAGGTGGCGTCGGTTCCGCCGCAGTCGCAACCCGGAAAAGTAATCGAGTTTTGCCTACTGGCAAAGAAATCAGCGTAGCGCGACCTTCCGCAACCGCACACTAGTCGCGGGCGTGCTCACGACCAAGAAGAACATATTTGATCTATCAAGTGGTGCTTAGAGTACTGGCGACCGTGGAGAACGCATTGTTGGCGTTGCCGCCGATCAGTTTGACAGTGCCAATCACGATCACTAGGATTACCGCGAGCATGACGGCATATTCAGCGATATCCTGTCCTTGATCATCAGTGCAAATCTTGCGAAGAAACTCAACCATAGATATCCTCCGGGGGCAGGAACTAAAGTTCTGGGGAACTTGCGTTGGCAAATAATGTCGCCTCGGACAGCGATTGTCAATTGCAAGAATAAGTCCTCTGGTCATGGACTTCTCCCCGTCTGAATTCCATCACGATATCGAGGAGCGCCCAAGTTACGAAGGTGCGGCTGGTCGCCCCGCAAAGACGACAAATGCTCTTGTACCTGCGGGCACGAATGGAACGCGTTCGCCACGGGAGGCGTTTTGCCCGTCTTGCCTCCATCAGTGGACTGAGATCGAGTGCCTCTCGCAGCAGATGGTCGCCGCATTCGGATTGGTATGCTAACGACTAGCTGGCTGTTCCCAGCGGCTTTGATCTGAGTTTGTGGCTTGGTTGCGGAACTTCCGCCGCCTTGCTTTCGATTCAACTCACGATGCACCAAATCGAACAACCAATGCTAGTGCGAAGTTGACCACAAAGAGCAAGTGAAATAACACGTGCAGAAGATTTGGACGCGGGTTATCGCCCCGTGCTGGAAATATGTGACGCGTCCCGGCATACATTCGCGAGTACTCGCCTTTCTTCTTTTCCTCGGCTCCGAAGAAATATGGCACGTACCACATGGTGATTGCTGAAAGCAGCGTGAGTCCGCAATAGATCACCCAGTAATCGCCAACGATCTTGGGTTCCGATCTGCCCCAGAACCACAGCGCAGAGCCGACCGCTAGAGCGGGAAATACAGCGTTGATGGCAGTAGCTAACGCCAGCTTGCCACGCCCAACTACGGCTTGCACCTGCCGACCATGTGTCCACCCCGGAATGTTAAGCCAATCGTGGGACACCACGACTGCAAACTGCAACGCAATCAGACATGCAAACAAGGTTTCGATCTCGGCGTTCATTGGAACAGCCTTATGCCATGCGCAACGAATCACGTCGGATCATTGGGGACTCGTCTGGGCAACCGACTCCATACCGCTGCCAGAGTCTAAACCACGGGCTGTGCGCGAGCATATCGTCGTGCCTTCGATTCACAGCCGAAAGGTCGATCGCGCTCAGCGGTCGGTTGTCCGGCGCGGCGAAGATGCGCTCTAGCCACTCGATTTCAGCGATGGTCTGTTCAGCGTCCATCTATCCCGATTCAACTCCTCTCAATTCGAATTGATCTGGGTGACTTAATGCGAAAAGACTTCAGGCCAAACCTGCTCTATTTCTTAGGCTGTGCATCGGACTTTTCCGGCTTCTGTGCGGGCATTGCTGCCTGCTCGCTCGTGGGAGGCACAATGTTCCTGATCCGCATGTAGGTCACGAGGTTTCCGTAATGTTCCCAGTTGTGTACATTGTTGAAGTTCAGCACGCCTAGCTTCGGCGTGTCTGTTCCGAACAGCTTCACTATTTGACCTCCAGACGTATCAGTCATGCCATCGTAGGCCTTGTCGCAGTAGGCGAAGGCGATCTTCAGAGCGGCGAGAAGATCGGGCTTCGAGGTCTTAGTCTGCTCAATCTTCGGCTCTGGGTTTTTCTCGTCCAGCACTTTCGAACAGAACAGGTATTGCGCGTCGGCGAGATGTCCGATGATCTGTCCATACGTGCGTACCGTATCGACGGGCTTGAAGCTGTAGTTCTCCTCGGGCATTTTTTCAGCCGAGCGAAGCAGAATGCCCTTCTGGAATCCGTAAACGCGCTTAGTGAATGCGCTGAGCGGATTGTCGGAGGGCTGTTTTTCCTGAGAAGAGGCGGGCAGAGCAAGAATACATAGCAGAACGGTGACCAAAAGTTTTCGCATGGGTTCTCCCTGTGGTATGCAAGGGTAGCAGAAAACTTGGAATGGAATGCCAGTCGAATCGACGAACCCGGCAGCGGCATAGCTCCCGGCAGTCCTCAAGAGCGGCTGGTGGGTCGGCGGGGCTTGTCGCAGGTAGTCGAACTGCTGCACAAACTGTTGCACAATCGGTTCCCAGAACCCCCCAAAACGCACCAAAACCGCTCCGAGCAACCTACACTTCACAACAACATACGCAAGGTTGGGTCTTTTCGTAATCGGCAGGTCATCAGTTCAAGTCTGATCGTCGGCTCCATCTTTTCACTTCGGGTACCGTCTTGATGTAGCTTCTCTGCGTCGTGCTGACATCCTATCTTCCTGTTTGCTCCTAACCTGACATACCAACGTGGGAAGCGAAGGATGCCGGGCGTGTTGTCGGCAACACGGAAGCTGCGGTCATTGCGTTATGCTGAACGTTCCTGACGCCGGGACGTCCTTTTTCGCATGGCCAGCCCTCAAGCCGAGTTCTTCCAGTCATCATCGAACCGGAAACTGGTCCTGGCCGGCCAGATTGCCTTCTTGCCCACCGGCATTCTCACGACGCTGCTCGGCCCCATGCTGCCGATCCTGATTGCGCGTTGGGCGCTGAATGACACTCAGGCCGGCAATCTCTTCCTGGTGCAATTCCTGGCGTCGCTGGTGGGCGTGCAACTCTCGGGAGTTCTGCTGGCGCGCTGGGGATTCCGTCCGGCGTTTCTGTCGGGGCTGCTGTTGATGGCTTGCGGAGTGGCGACGCTCTATATGGGATCGCTTTGGCTGGGGCTGGCCGCAGTGGCCGCGTACGGTCTGGGACTGGGGCTGATTATCCCGACTAACAATTTGCTGATTGCAGAGATAGGGTCCAGTTCGGGTTCGGGCGTGAGTTCGAACGATAGTTCGCGCGATAGTTCCAGAGCAAGTTCGAGAGCAAGCGCGGTGAGCCTGCTGAATTTTTTCTGGGGCGTCGGCGCGGTGTTGTGCTCGCTGATGGTGGCGTGGACGGCGGCACACCGGTTACTGCCATTTTTTCTCGGCGCGGTGGCGCTATTGCTTGTATTGCTGGCGTTGGCCATGCGCAATCTGCCGTTTCCGGCGGCGGCGAAATCCACGGAGGTGAAATCCGGGGAATGCTCGGCTTCCTCTTCATGGCGAGAGATGGCGAAGAGTCCGGCGATTTGGTTTTTCGCCGCCGTGTTCTTTCTCTATCCGGGAGCGGAAACGGCGGTGGGAGGATGGATCGGCTCCTTTGTTTCGCGGCTGGGATCGCACGGGGCGGCGATGGCGTCCCTGATGCCCGCGTTTTTCTGGTCGGCGCTGACGGTGGGCCGGGCGTTGGGAACCGCATTTCTACGTCACTTTTCGGAACGCCGCGTTTTGCGGGCAGGCTGTGCCGCGGGAGCGGCCGGCATCGGGCTGATGCTCTGGGCTCCGGCACTGGCGGGAGTGATTGCCGGGGCGCTGATTACGGGACTGAGTTTCTCGACGTTGTATCCGATCACGGTGGCCCGGCTTTCCGAACGCTTCGGCGTGGCCGCTCGCAGCATTGGCTCGGTCATGTTTTCGCTGGCGGCGGTGGGGCCGGCGGTGATTCCCTGGATGGTGGGCGTGATTTCTCATGCTACGGGGAGTCTGCGCGCCGGGCTGCTGCTGCCGCTGGCAGCTACGGTGATCCTGTTTCTCATCCATCTTTTTGAGTGGTGAGACTGCGTGATTTCGTGTGGCGCGGGCGCCGTCGCCCGCGGCTGTTGATTTTGGGTGATGCAGCGCCTCACCGCTGCGATGTGCCCCATAAAAATGTCATCCTGAGCGGAGCAGCCGCTTCGCGAAGCGAAGCAGCTGCGTAGTCGAAGGACCCCTGCATGTCCAACGCCCTCCGCGAAGTGTCAAGGCGTTCTCCCCACGACCCGTGTAGAGCGGACACTCCTGTCCGCTGCCTTTGACTCGCATTCTTAAATCGCCGGGTAGCCCGGTTCTTGGCGGGTACGCAGCGGTAAACCGCTGCGCCACCCAAAATCAAACGAAGGTAGAGTTCTTCCGCAAGCTGTCAGAGCCGCGATGCTTTCGCGCGTTTGCTCTCGGCTAGTCGAAGTGGCGCTGTGGAGGCCAGTTCCACGCGGTTCCTTCCCTTATTTTTGGCGCGATAGAGAGCCTGGTCGGCTGCCTGAATTACCTGCTCGGGCTGGCGATAGCGGGTGCTTGGCTCGGCGACGCCGATGCTAACCGTCACTGAGAGGTGATCGGATAAACGTTCGGGCGACTGGGTCGGACTCGCGGACGCGGTTTTCTTTTTTGTGGACTTTCTGCGATCCGACTTTCCCGCCCGAAGATCGCTTCTTCTCTCGGTGCTTCTTTCGGCAGCTCTCTCGGCTCTTCTATCGGCGCCGCGCACTTGAAACGTGGATTTCTCGATGATCTGGCGCAGCGCGTCGAGATGGTCGAAGGCTTCTTTGGCGGAGGTGTTGCGAAAGACGATGGCGAACTCTTCGCCTCCGCAGCGGAACGCCTGTCCGTCGCCAGCGACCTGCGATAGGCGCTTGGCCACCATGCACAGCACCTGGTCGCCTACGTCGTGTCCGTAGGTGTCGTTGAACTTTTTGAAGTGGTCGATGTCGACTATGGCTATGGCGTATTGCTGGTCGAGCGAAAGCAGGGACTCGTTGAAGGCGCGGCGTCCGCGGATGCCGGTTAACTCGTCGTGGTAGGCGAGCACGTAGGACGTCTCGATCAGCGATGCGGCCAGGATTAGAGCGGCTGTAGCTACGTAGGCGGCCGACGCCTTGCCGACTGGGGCGAATTCCAGCCACATGAAAACGGCTGCCACTGACCAGACAAAACCGGGCTCGATGGGCTTGCGGGTTTGAAAAAAACGCCGGACGAAGACGACGATGGCGGCTACAAAGCTCAACACAATCCAGAGCGGGATGGCGGCCGCGGCGGGATGAGGTGGATTCGCGGGGCTATTCTCCGGTCGGCAGAGCACGGCGAAGACAACCGATTCGAGGAAGAGCAATCCAAAACGGGGCGCGACTCCGGCAATGATCAGGCCGCGCTCGCGCATTGAGGCGAAGACAATGAAGTTCAGCGGGACGAGCAGGGCGGCGAGCGCTACGGCGGTGCGCCCGGGTCCGGTGAGAACCTGGCCAGCGTGAATCTGGCCAGCGGCGAAGAAATCGACTGCGCGATGCGCGACGAGCAGAACCAGCAGGGAAAACAGAACGCGGCTGGAATTGAAACGCCAGGCCAGAAGCAATCCGGCGGCGAACGCGCAGACATAGTAGAAGGCCAGTGAGGGCGCGACCTGGACGAACAAAGAGCTGTTGACGAGCGTCGCCGCCAGCGCCAATAGCAAGCCGCCGGGAACCAACCACGCCTTCCAAGTTCTCCCGTTCACTTCTTCAGAATACGGCAGTCGGGGTGGGGAAGCGGTTATGTTTCGGGCACAGGCGGAGCCGCTACTCAGCTTGCGGAAAAAGTGTTTCTTGGGCTTGCGTCACCCTTCGTCGGGTTCTTTCGTTTCCTCGATCGCCATGTCCTTCAATTCACTGGACTCGAAAACGTCGCCACATTCCTGGCATTCCACATATTCGGATTCTTCGTCGCGGGAGACGATCTGCACCTGCGGATGCTTGCAGTGTTCGGGACTGACTTTCTTCCGGGAGGAATGCGAGGGCTGGCCGGGCGTCATAAACTTGTCGACTGTTCAACTTTCGAGAGGGAAGTACGTTTTTACCAAATTTGCGATATTTTGCGGCGGCGAGCTAAGGATGTCAAGTACCCAAAGAGCGGATGTCATCGTATCCAGCATGCCTGTTATCACCGTGCGGGCTGTACGGGCAGCAGGAATTGGCACCAAATGCGCTGGTGCTGTAAAATATGACGACGAGCGGGAGTAACTCAGTGGTAGAGTGCGACCTTGCCAAGGTCGAAGTCGCGGGTTCAAATCCCGTCTCCCGCTCCAGTTCTTTTGGAGCCCTGCACTTGCGAGGGCTTTTCGTTTCAGCGTGTCGTTCTAGAGAACGATCCGGCGCGGTAGCCAAGTGGTAAGGCCGAGGTCTGCAAAACCTCTATCGTGAGTTCGATTCTCACCCGCGCCTCCAAAATCCAGCCGTCAGCGCTCAGCCATCCGCTGTCAGTTCCTGAAAAAAAATCCCATCCGGCCGCGACAATTCGTGCGACCGGATGGGAGTATGGTCAAAGCCAGACTACAGCCTTGCGCACACCGCCTTGGTCTGGGTGTAGAGACTGAGAGCGTCTTTGCCCATCTCGCGTCCCCAACCGGACTGTTTGTAGCCGCCGAAGGGCAGCGCGGCGTCGAAGATGTTGTAGCAGTTGATCCAGACGGTTCCGGCGCGCAGAGCGGCCGCCAGGCGGTGCGCTTTCGAAATGTCCTTCGTCCAGATGCCCGCCGCCAGACCATATACCGTGCCGTTGGCGCGGGGCAGAAGTTCTTCCGGATTGTCGAAGGGAATCGCCGTCACCACCGGGCCGAAAATTTCTTCCTGCACCACGCGCATGTTGTCTTTCGTATTTACCAGCACGGTGGGCTCGACAAAATATCCCTTGTCGCCCATCTTCTTTCCGCCAGTGAGCGCGGTCGCGCCTTCCGATAATCCAATCTCCAGGTAGCCGCACACCCGCTGCAACTGCTCTTCGGAGACGAGCGGTCCCATCGCCGTGTCCGGTGCCATGCCCGATCCAACCCGGATCTTCTTGGCCTTCGCCGCCACGCCTTCCACCACGCGATCAAACACGGGGCGCTCCACGAACAGACGCGAACCGGCGCAGCAGCATTGTCCGTGATTGAAGAAAATGGCGCTCGCGGCACCGCCGATCGCCACCTCCAGATCCGCATCCTGGAACACGGCGTTCGGCGACTTGCCTCCGAGTTCGAGCGAAACTTTTTTCAGATTTCCAGCGGCCGCGTGCACGATCAGCCGGCCCACTTCCGTCGATCCGGTAAACGCAATCTTATCGACCAGGTCGTGGGCGGCCAGAGCTGCGCCCGCCGTTTCGCCATATCCCGGGACGATGTTTACCACACCATCCGGGAATCCGGCTTCCATAATCAGCTCGCCCAGGCGCAGCGCGGAGAGCGGCGTCTGCTCGGCCGGCTTCAACACCACGGTGCATCCCGAGGCCAGCGCCGGCGCCAGCTTCCACGCCGCCATCAGCAGCGGGAAATTCCACGGGATAATCTGGCCCACGACCCCGACCGGCTCGCGGAGAGTATAAGCATGGTAGTTTGCGCCGGGCGTGTACATTACCGAGAGCGGAATGGTCGTGCCTTCGAGCTTGGTCGCCCATCCCGCCATATAGCGGAACATATCGACGGCGAGCGGAACATCGGCGCCCCGCGCCACGGTGAGCGGCTTGCCGTTATCGAGTGTTTCCAGTGTCGCGAATTCTTCGATGTGCTGCTCGAGCAGGTCGGCCAGTTTCCACACCAGCTTGCCGCGGTCGGAGGCCGTCAGACGCGACCAGGGACCGCTGTCGAACGCCTTGCGCGCGGCCTTCACGGCCGCGTCAATGTCCTGCCGATCGCCTTCCGCGACCTGCGCCAGGACTTCGCCGGTAGCAGGGTTATAGGTTGGGAAAGTCTTGCCCGACGCGGCATTCACCCACTTGCCGTCGATCAGCATTTTGCGCGGCTTCTCAATGAAGTCGCTGACGCGTGAATCAATCTGGATCGGGGAAACTGCGATGCCCATACATCCTCCTTTGAACGAAATCGAGTGAGAGGTGACGTTGCGGCGAACTGAACTTGAGAAATAGTAATCCCGCGGGATAGGGAAGGCAACTGGAGAGAGCATTGAATCATTGAGTAATTGAATCATTGAGTCGCTCTGCCAAGTGATTCAATGCGTCAATGGCTCAATGATTCAATCACTTGATATCCTTCATTTCTATGAGCGAACCGTAGTCGCGGCCGGAGGGCTCCACGGCTCGCGCTACCACCCCGGCAAAGGCTTCGCGAAATTCGGGGAACTTCGCCACCAGTGCCTTGATCACGGCCGTGTTTTCCTGAAACGTGAGCGCGGTGTTCGATACATCGGCGGCTTGGTACTTTACTACCACGTCAAGGTCGCTGCCTACCGCCAGCGGAAAGATATCGGTCAGATGATAGACCTTGCCGCCGGCGCTCATATCCCGAGTACTTCCGTTCGCGGGCATATCGGCGGGTTGCGCTGCCTGGGCCTCGTCGTAGAGTCTGTCGGTGGCGAGCGTGCTCATGAAGTCCACGGGGGAGGACAGGGCGATCGCCTCACGGTAGTACAACCAGGCGTTGTGATTCTGTGCTTTAGCCTTGAAATCGCGGGCTCGTTGCGTGAACCATGCGGCATCGTGTCCGGACGCCTGCGAGGCTCTGGCGTAAAAACCTGCCAGCTTCCAGTCGGCGCCTGCCTGCTGCAGGACGAAAGCCAGCGTCCTCGGATCCTGACCGCCGTTCACGTCGAGAATGGTTACGCCGTACTTGCCGGGCGGCAGATTATTGAGGACAAATACCGTGCTGTCTTTCGTCTGACCCGACGGCCCAAATACTCCGCACAGAAATTCAGCGCGCGCGAGCGGTTCCGGGCCATCGGCGGTCAGCAAAAAGGGCGGCCGAACCGTTGCTTGCGCCCCGGTGAAGGCGGCCTGGTTCTCTTTGAGTGCGGCTTCAATTCCGGCAAAGCTGGCAGCCACGGAGGCGATGGAGTTTTTTTGCAGGGCAGCCACATCGCCGCGCGCCGACATTTCGAAATAGCGCCTGGCCGCGGTTTCGAGCGCCGTGCGCACCGGGGCATCCATGTCCGCGGCGCTCTGGCAGGTCTGAGCGTGGGCCGATGCTCCGAGCAGCAGCAGCCACAGCCATCGCCATCGCCGGCGGTGCCGCCAATTCCGGAGCGTAGGTTCTGAAGCAATACCCAAAGGAAGAGCCTCCGCTGGCATTTTACGCGCAGTTAAAGTCGAAGGGAGTCTAAATGCTTGCAAGGGCTATACCTACAATGAGTCTTAGGTCATCTATACGCAAGAAATAAGGACGTCCGGCGTTCTAGGGGTGGTAGAATCAGCCAGGGCGCAGTGGCTGCGGAGCCAGCAGCCGCTAGCAAAAACGGGGAGATTCTGATGCCGCGCACACGCAGATGGATTGCTTTGGGGTTCTGGCTGGCAGCTCCGGTCCTTCTTGCGCAGACACCGGCCACGCCGGCGCCTTCCGCCGCGCCGACAGCTGCTCCGGCCCCCGCTCAGACACCTGCCCCGGCCGCCGTGCCGACCACCGCCGCGCAGCACAAATCCCACAAGACCAAGACTCAGGCCCAGAAGCCACTCGTGCTCCCGCCGTTAAAGAGCGGTCCGCTGAGTCAGGTGCCGATGGACCAGATCCCGGCCACGCCCGCGAAAGTCAGCTTTGAGGGCGGGTTGCTGGCGATCTCGGCCCATAATTCGACCTTAAGCGAAATCCTGCGCGATGTGCGCAAGCTGACGGGGGCTTCGATTGAAATTCCTCAGAACGCAAGCGAGCGAGTGGTCGCGGACCTGGGCCCGGGAGCGCCACGGGATGTGCTGGCGATGTTGCTCAACGGCACCTCGTTCAATTACGTAATGCTGGGGTCAAACTCGGATCCCACGGCGGTTTCGAGCGTGATCCTTATGGCAAAGCCGTCGTCGGGAGACACCCAGACCGCTGCGAGCGGCGCTCCCTCGGCTCAGCCGTTCAACCGGCAGGTTATCGCCCCACAACCGGGGCGTGCACAAGCGGCGAATGCCGAAGACGACGATAGCAAAGATGATGATCAGGATAACGCGGAGGACGATCAAGCCCAGCCCCAGCCCGGACAACCTCAGCCCGGACAGCGTGTGCCGCCCAATGCCCAGGATCAGCAGGGGCAGCCCGAGTCAAGTCAGCCCAACGCGGGGCCGAAGACCCCCGAGCAGATTCTCGAGGAACTCCGCAAACAACAGCAGCAGTCCGGCGGAGCCATGATTAATCCGACTCCACAGCAGCCGACTCCAGAGCAGCCGACACCGCCGCCGCAGCAGTAGCCTGTTATCTCTGGGCACGCAAAGGTGACACTATTTCTTGGATAAAGGTTGCGGCGGTGCGCTTAGTCGCCGCTTACGTGGCTTTGATGGGGTACCAACGCCGAAAGGGCATGGGATGGTCGAGAGGGGTTGACGGCGGCCAACACGCCGCAAATCGCGCAATAGGCTCCGAATACACCCAGAATCACGCTTAAGATTGCAGTGCTGCTGATTAAGAAAACTACGAAGACTGCGTTCACGTTACCGGCCCTTGCTGGCAGCCACCCTGTGAAGCGCGCGGCTGCAAATAATCTAATTTATCCGCATTTGACCCCCGCCGCTGTTAACAACTAAGATACGGGAATCGAACTGCGTATCTCTACTCTCCAACAATTCTTAGGACCCGTCCACGTTACGGAAGTCCACAAAGTACTGCGTAAATGGCCATCACCCAGATTTCGGTGCGCGGCGCGCGCCAGCACAACCTGAAGAATATTGACGTCGAGATTCCTCGCAACACTTTGACGGTCATTACCGGTCTGAGCGGCTCGGGCAAATCCTCGCTCGCGTTCGATACGATTTACGCCGAAGGTCAGCGGCGCTACGTGGAAACGCTTTCCGCCTATGCCCGCCAGTTTCTCGACCAGATGGAGCGCCCCGACGTCGACTCGATCGACGGCCTCAGTCCAGCGATCTCCATCGAGCAGAAAACCACCAGCCGCAGTCCGCGTTCCACTGTCGGCACCATTACCGAGATCTACGATTACCTGCGCCTGCTCTACTCTTCGATCGGCGTGCCCCATTGCCCGAATTGCGGCAAACCCATCAGCCGTCAGTCGGCCGAACAGATCGTGCAGCGCGTCATGTCGCTCACGCCCGACGATCGCGTCATGATCATGGCGCCCATCGTTCGGGGTCGCAAAGGCGAATTCAAGAAAGAAATGGAGAAGCTCGTCCAGCACGGTTTCTCCCGCGCCCGCGTGGATGGAGAACTGGTGAACCTGGAGGACGACCTCGCGCTCGACAAGCGCAAGAACCACACCATCGAAGTCGTCGTGGATCGCCTGCTGGTGAAGCCGGGAATCGAGCACCGCCTTGAACTCTCGGTCGGGCTGGCCATGAAACTGGGAGGCGGTCTCGTCCTGGTCGCCGTCGTTAACGGAGACGAAACGCTCTATTCCGAGCGTCTGGCCTGCCCCGACTGCGGTATCAGCGTCCCACAGCTGGAGCCGCGATCATTTTCGTTCAACAGTTCCTACGGAGCTTGTCCCGAGTGCCACGGCCTCGGAAGCCGCTACGATCCGGATCCGGGCAAGGTGATTGTCGATTGGTCGAAGCCGCTGCTCGAGGGCGGCCTGGGCCCCGGTTCGTCGTCGCAGAACCTGATTCACGGTGTGCAATTGGTTGCCCAAGCCTACGGCCTTGATCTGACGACGCCCTTCGAGAAATTTCCCGACAAGATTCAGAACCTCCTGCTGTACGGCGAGCCGCAGCGCGGGGGCCAGCGCGAAAGCCAGCGCGGAAATAAGACGGGTTTTCTTGGGATTCTCGGTCATCTCCGGCAGAATCTCGAAGCCTCCACTTCCGAAACCTATCGCGATTATCTGCTCGATTTCATGTCGGCCACCGAATGTTCGGTGTGCCACGGCAAGCGTCTGCGTCCGGAAAGTCTGGCCGTCAAAGTGAACGGCATGTCCATTGCCGATTTCACCAGCCTTCCGATTGCGCGCGCTCTTGAAGCCGCGCGCAAGATCAAACTGACCGGCAGGGAACTGACCATCGCCGGACGCATCGCCCACGAAATCACCGAACGTCTCGAATTCCTGCACAACGTCGGACTCGGCTACCTCTCGCTCGGTCGCTCCGCCGCCACACTTTCCGGTGGAGAGGGCCAGCGCATCCGCCTTGCGACGCAAATCGGATCGAAACTGCGCGGCGTTCTCTACGTTCTGGACGAACCATCCATCGGCCTGCACCATCGCGACAACGGGCGTCTTCTTGCC
>Ga0074044_10001140_pt1 | contig 24419 bp, 16 predicted proteins | sample BogForMeECP23OM1_FD_94443 | JGI IMG/M metagenome (GOLD analysis project Ga0074044, IMG submission 94443) | Bog forest soil microbial communities from Calvert Island, British Columbia, Canada - Bog Forest MetaG ECP23OM1 | ecosystem: Environmental > Terrestrial > Soil > Wetlands ... | reverse complement strand
TAGTCTCGCCCTAACCCCATGATTCCACAAGATCAAGGGGGGAGGGGGGCCGGTACTAACTGGTAATATTCCCGAATCGGCACCGTTCACAGATTTCGCGAGTCAACATCGGGCAGGGTTACCAGATTCCCTTATCGCTTCCGGTAATCTTCTGCCCCACGGCCGCGGCCGTAGCCAGGTATGGCAACAAACTGAGTCGCGCGCTGCTGACTAATTCTCGATTACGCAGCAAGGTCGTGAGCTGTGCCGCATACAGAGCGGCCGATTCCGGCAGAATCGGGACCCGCAAAAAATCCCGGCGGAAGTGAAGCTTGTCGCCGCCGAACTGCGCTGACGATCTCACCCAGGACGGGAGATCCAGACCCCTACCCCGGTAGCGTTCGACGTAGTCCGACACAATCACCAGGTAAGTCGCGACCCCTTCCCAGATGCCCGCGGCTTTCGCCGAAGCATGCAAATCGTCGTAATCAATCGCGCCGCTTTCAGCAAGGCTCGCACTGTCGACAATGTCGCACAGCCGGAAGTAGAAATGCCGGTACATGCGTTGCAGGGTGGAGATCATCAGTCGGTCCGAGACAGCGGGCACCCGAAACATGTGCTTTCCAACTTGAACGACGCGCGCACGCCGAGCAAGGGAGGCCGCAATCGCAACCTGTTCTCCCGTCTGACCCAGGCGCCCCATATGAATCTCCACCGCCTCCTGCAATCCCGGAACGACAAAATTCCATTTGTTCGCCAGACGATCCCCCCAACTGCGCGGAGCAATTTCAGCCTGGAAACGCCCCGTCATCAAGCGGACTACATCAGCGGGCTCCGTGTTGGTGTACAAGTCCAGATCGCTGCCCAGATCGGGCCAGTGATCCAGCGATTTGATTACCGTAACGTCAAATCCTACGGCTTCGAAGCCATCGCAGATTGCCCGCAGAAATGAGATCGCATTGTCGATACGCGCCCGCTCAGCCGCGATCGCCGAGGCTGCCCACTCTTCGCGAGCCGCATCATCGGCCTGGTTTGCTATCTGGCGAAAGACTTCCATTCCGCGCATGACCACGTGATTGGAGTTGGCCAACGCCAGTAGATGGTCAAATTCCGCACGGCTGATGTCCGTAATGGCGAGGTCAGGCTCTTCACTTGTGGCTGTAAGTGCCACGTCGCCTCGGCTCTGCGGCAACAAAAGCCGGGAAAGAATGTTCATAGACTTACTCGAATCGACGAGAGAAGCTGTCTTGGCAGTCATAATTTGGCAAGCATCCATAAGAACTATTGCTGCGGCTGCGAAACTGGTGGTTGAGAAGCGGACGGCGGCTGAGCAGAGGCTGGCGGCACCGCTGGCTGCGGTGCCGGTTCCACCACCGGCGTGTTGTCACGGTGCTTCAATTGCACCGGGCCTGGCTGCCGGCGCCTGGCTTCGTTCATGTGTGTGATCTCGCCATCCACTTTCTGGTCGCTGTCGGCCGCAACCGCGAAAAGCCTCATCCCCTCAGCCGACTGCCGGGTCGCAAGTCCAACTTTGCCTTTGGCGTCTTCCGCCCTGCGCGCTCTTTCGTAGAAGAATTCGGCCGTCTCAAGGTCACCATCCCTCTCCGCCAGATAACCGATGTTGTTAAGTGAAAACGCACTGTTTGGATCAAGGGAATAAGCCTTGAGAAAGTCTTGCCGGGCCGTAGGCCAATCGTTGTGATTCGTCGCCGACACTCCCCGCACATTGAGCAAGGCGGCTTGCGACTCAGCATTGGCCGTATTTTGCATGTGCTCGCGCAGTTTTTTCGCGCTGTCTGCAGCCATCTCACTCACCGGTTTTCCTCTCCATGCCCGGTTCAGCGTGACGATGACCGGTTCCGAGGAATGTGAATCCGCTGCGGCCATATAGTACTTCAGCGCCTCGTCGTAATCTCCTCGAGACTCCCTGGCAACTCCCATATTGTTCAATGTGTATGTATTCCGCGGATCCATGGTCAGCGCTTTTTGCAGCAGAACCACAGCCTCGAGAGCGCGGCCTTGCGATAGAAGCCGAATCGCCTCGACGTTCATGCGATTGACCTGCATGGGCACGTCTTGCAGGCTGCCGAAGGCAGCTCTCATCGGCTTTCCTTCCAACTGCTCCGCGCTGGTGCGATCGATGACTGCATCCGTGGCCTGTTCCGATGCCAGCTTGTAAAGCTTTTGTGCGCGCTCCAACTGGCCCTTCAGTTCAGAAACGTAGCCCAGGTTGTAAAGGGTAAAAGGATCGGCCGGATCGAAAAGATATGCCTGGTAAAAAAGCGTCTCCGCCTTCTCGTAGTTTTGCTTCTGGATAGCCTCAACCCCTTCGCGATTAAGCCGCTGCACGGGCGTGAGATGGCTTCGTTTGGGCAGAGTGAGCTTGAGGTCCCCGGCCCGGGCAATCTGAGGCACCGAGCCCACCATGACGGCAATTATCGCTAGCACGCTAAGTCGTTTAGCAAACATTCTTTACCTCTGCACAAGCTTCACAGTTAGTGTCCATCACAACCTGTCATCCCGAGCGCAGGGAGGGATCTAGGTGTTTGCCGGCCGCAGCGATACCTGTCGTCACGCAAGAACCTAGATCCCTCACTCTGCTCGGGATGACAAGCGTGTTGTTGTTACATCTGAAAATGGGCGTAGCTTTCACTTCAAAATGGGGACAGCTCTTAAAAGCTTGAGTTTGGATGCGCGAGCCGGTACCGCGTTGCCCTTTAAATTCGACATTCTTATAGGGGAAGGAATTTTCAGGCCACTGTTTTGCAGCTCCCACCATCAAAGATGTCGATAGAAATCCCACGCCAGGTAAAGGTGCTCGAATGGGTCGTTTTCTAATCGTAGTCATTCTCAGCGGCGTGGCACTTGCTCAATTGTCGGCGCCTGCAGACGTGAAGTCGGCACAAATTTCCGGCGATCAGCTTGCCTCCAAGCTCGAGAGTCCAGCAGTCTTTCTGCCTGATTTGCCCGCCATGCCCCGCGGAAAGAGCACCGTCATCGGTGGGTCGATTCGTGAAGTGGATGGCGTCCGTGACCAACTCACGTTGAACATTTTCGGCGGTCGGGGGATGAAGGTTCTCTTCGACGAACGTACCCAGGTTTATCGTGACGGGCTTAAGGCTTCGCTGCGCGACCTGCGTGCTGGAGACCACGTTTCCGTCGAGACCATGTTGGACGGAACCACGGTCTTTGCCCGCAGCATCCACATGTTGTCGCAACTGCCCGAAGGAGAGTGTCAGGGACAGGTGGTCAGTTACGATCGCAGCAATGGTGAGCTCAAGGTGCGTGATTCGCTCTCGCCCGAGCCCATTAAGCTACACGTCTCTTCCGCAACCACAATTTTTCGCCAAGGTCAGCAATCTACTTCCGCTGACCTGTTCGCCGGCACCCTGATCTCCATTGAGTTCCAAGCCAATAGCAGCGGCCAGAACGTCGCCAGCAAGATCACCGTTCTTGCCACTCCGGGCAGCGCATTTGTGTTTACCGGGAAGGTAGTTTTTCTCGATTTGCACACGGGACTGCTGGCGCTGGTTGATCCGCGCGATGACAAACGCTACGAAATATCCTTTGATCCAGCTCGTTTCCCCGTCAGCAGCGATGTGCATGAGGGCTCAGCGGTCACAGTCACCGCGAACTTCGACGGTGCCCGCTATGCTGCGAGCGCCGTGACGGTGAGTGCGCCCGCGGGCAAGTAGCCGCGGTAGAGTTGGTGGACGATTCACCGAGGCGGCGAGCCAGTGGGAGATGCTCGCAGCGTGTAGACAAATTGCTGGATCTCCCGTCGCTGGCGCTCCACTTCATCCGATCTTTTCTTCGATAGCTGCTCGTAGAGTTGCAGCTCGGCTTGAGCTTTCGACTTTTCTCCAGTGCGGCCGTAGGCCTGCGCAAGCCGGTAGTGCGCCTCTTCCAGTTCCGGATTCACTTTGATTCCTTCTTGATAGGCAGCGATTGCCCGTGGAGAATCTGCGCGCTCCGAATAGAGAATACCCAATTGCAGATAGGCAGCGCCGAACTTGGGATCAAACTGGACGGCCTTTTCCAGCAGCGATTCCACTTGCGCCAAATTTTCTTCGCTCCCCGAGACCTCGTGCCGATTCCAAAGACTGACCGCGTAATAGTAATTGGCCGAAGCACTTTCAGGCTGAACTTTGAGGAATCGACCCAGTCTTGCTACTGCGCATTCGGACTGGGTGGTCTTGACACTTTGCATTTTGCCCAGGAACAGGTAAGGGTTGGGGTCGTCAGGATTGAGATCGGATGCTTCGCAGAGACGCTGGGCAGCCTCGTCGTAAGCGCCGCGTGCGTACCAAGTCACGCCGAGTCCGGCCAGCATGCGCACGGAACGCGGGAACAGTCGATTGCCCTGGGTGAAAACTTCGATGGCCGGCTCATACGCGCGATGCACTAGGAGGTCGGTTCCCCAATCGAAGAGATTGGGTTCGCTCGGATTCAGTTCCGCTGCGCGCTGGTACTCGCGCACGGCTTCGAGAGGATTACCCAACTTTTCCTCAACCTCGCCAAGCAAGTGATGAAGTTGAGCCTGCTGCTGTTGAGAGTTGTCCTGCCGAGCAAGCAAGGTTAGACTCGCTGTGTGCGCGAGTTCGTATTGAGCAGCGTCCGAATATGCTAGCGCTAATTCGTAGGCGTTTTCGTAATCGCCTGGATTGAGCTGAGAAGCCCGCTCGAGATAGGGCAGCGCTTCCCGAGCTTTTCCGTCGTCGACCAGCAATTTCCCCAGACGGCGATTTGCGTCGAAGTTCCCGCGTTCGTGTTCAGTGGCTTTGCGCAGAGATTCTTCTGCTGCGGTGCTGTATGGTAAAGCAGGGGCTATTCCGGAAGGGCTGGATTCTTTGTTTAGCGGGGCGACGCTCAGGGAAGCGGTTTCTTTTGCCATGGCCTCCGTCGTCCGCAAAATCGTATCGGAACCGTGTCCGCCGGGATTCATGGCTTCGGTAACACCGGCCACCGTAAATTCGGGCTCATCGAAAAACTGCGGCGATTCTGCGCCCGATGTTCCAGGCAAGGCGCTTTGCGGCGCGGAAAGCGGCGCAGACTCGAGCGTCAGATCAATCCTCTTAGTCTCTTTCTTTCCGAGGATGCACGGGCCGAAAGTCGCTTCACCGTATCCAGCCATCTCCGCACGCAGGGTGTAAATGCCTTCCCGAAGAGCCAAGAAGCGGAAACTCCCTTCTGAATCAGTGTGTGTGGTTAAAGGTTGCGTCCCGGTCTTTACCTGTAGGTAAACGGTAGCGGCCGCAACCGGGCCACCACGCGAATCTCGCACAGATCCCTGCACCGTGGCTGAGTCCGCCTGGTCCTGCGACTGTTCGTGAATCGATCGTCCCTGCGCTGGTTTTCCGGGATTCTCGATCGGAACGAGAAGCACAACCACCGTCAGAATGGAGGTTGCGATGAGACCGCCGCGATATACGGATTGGTGTGCGGTGTCGCGCAAACGGACCATGTAAAAACTGCGAGTCGGAAAGGCTAGCGATTCGCCGTGCGCCCGCCTTGAACCGCTATTCTAGTGCTCAACGGCCACGTCCGCAATCAAACTGCGAGGTCATCCAGTTTTTGCGGCGGGAACAACTTTCTGGTTACGCGTTTGTTATTCTACGCGGGTGCCGCGCGCTTTCCTGATCGACACCGACGTTGCCTCTGATGATGCCGTCGCTCTCATCATGGCTCTCCGCGCTCCGGAAGTCCGCGTGGTCGCCATCACGACGGTCGCCGGAAATGTCGATGTTCAACAGGCCACGAGGAACGCGCTCTATACCGTTGAACTTTGCGGAGCTAATGTCCCCGTGTACACCGGAGCTGACCAGCCGATGCTCCGCGCCTATCAGGACGCGACTTGGTTTCATGGTCGCGACGGACTGGGGGATCACAACTATGCGCCGCCCCATCAGTCTCCCGGAGAGTTGCACGCGGTCGACGCGATGATCGGCGCGATCGAAGCGAGCCCCGGACTCGTGCTCGTCACTCTGGGTCCGCTCACTAATGTCGCTCTCGCCTTGGCGAAAAAGCCCGGAATCGCTGCCAAAGTCGGACGCTGTGTGGTTATGGGCGGCGCTCCGTATTGTGAAGGAAACGTGACGCCCGCGGCCGAATACAACATCTGGGTCGATCCCGAAGCGGCGCGTATCGTCTTGCTCAGCGGCCTTCCCGTGGAACTCGTCGGCTGGCAACTCTCCCGCGGAGCGGCTGTTCTTGATGAGGACGATATCGCGAAGATTCAGAGCTTCAATAACGAGCGCGCCCGCTTTGCCATTGAATGCAACAGCCGCGCACGACAAGCTTACCTGGAGCAGACCGGCGAAGACGGTATTTCGCTGCCTGATCCGGTGACCATGTCCATTGCTCTCGACCCGAGCGTCGGCACTCAGTGGAGCACACATTATGTGGATGTGGAAACTCACAGTCAGTTGACGCGTGGCATGACGGTTGTGGATCGGCTGAATGTGGCCGCCGATGACCGCAATCGAAATGTCTGGGCTCGCGTCTTGCAAAACGGAGCCAACGCCAAAGTGTGCTGGGCAATCGAGACAAGGCGCTGGAAGGAAGCTCTCTTTTCGGCGCTTCGGTAGCATTACGGAGATGTGCCGCTATCTTGACAGGCTGTCAGGTCTGAGGTGAATGATGAAATTCTATCGAATCGGGTTCTTGACAGCAGCAGTGCTGCTGACGATATGCCTCACCTGCTGGGGTCAGAAGCGAAAGGTCATCCTTGATCAGGATGCCGCCGGGCCCGCGGGAACCGACCAGCAATCGATGCTCCTGCTGATCCAGTCTCCAAAGACCGAAGTCCTGGGCATCACCGTGGTGACGGGCGATCAGTGGCTCAAAGCTGAGGTGGCCCACACTTTGCGCATGCTCGAACTCATCGGACGAACCGACATTCCGGTCGTGCCGGGAGCAGAGTATCCGCTGGTCCGGCGAAAAGAGGAGACAGAACTCTGGGAGCAACGCTACGGCTCCATAGACTGGCTGGGAGCTTGGACCCCGCGGCTTTATCATCCGGCGAACGAGTTTGGAGACATGCCCGAAGGCAGACCCAGCACCAAGCCAGCCGACGAAGACGCTGCCCACTTTTTGATCCGCATGGTGCACCAGTTCCCGAATGAAATTACGATTTACGAGGGCGGACCAATGACAAATCTGGCCCTGGCAATTTCCATCGATCCCGAGTTTGCCGGGCTGGCAAAAGAACTGGTTTTCATGGGCGCCAGCCTGAATCCGCAAACCACAAACCCCGAGTTCGTTAATTCTCCCCGGCGTGAATTCAACCTCTGGTTCGATCCTGAAGCGGCTCACATTGTGCTGCGTGCTCCGTGGAAAAAGATCGTCTGTACGACAGTGGATATTTCGGTGAAGACGAGAATGACTTCCGAATTGATTGACCAGATCAAAGCGGGAGACTCGCCAGCCGCACGTTATGTCGGCACATATGCTCGCCTGCATGGCGAATACAATTATTTATGGGACGAACTGGCCGCAGCCGCGTGGCTCGATCCCGGCCTGATCACGGCGAGAGAAACGCGTTTCATGGATATCAATCTGGACCGCGGCGCCGGTTACGGCGACACTTTGACGTGGGCGGATCGAGATAAGCCGGCGATTGAGATTCGGGAAGTCGAGGTCCAGGTGGATTTAGACTTGGGGAAGTTCTACAAAATGTTTGTGGATCTGTTGACCGCACCCACTCCGCAAAAGAATTAGCAGGCACACTTCGATGGAGGCCGGGCGTCCCGCCCCTGCTCCATTACTCATCGTGATAGTTCCGCCAGCATTTTTCTTGCCTGGGCGTGATCGGGATGCTGTTTGAGAAGTTCGAGTAGAACGGCGCGGGCCTTATCCGGCGTGCCCTCGATGCTGTACACCCTGGCGAGATTCAGGTAAGACTGATCGAAGGCGGGCGCAACCCGGATGCTCTCTTCGAAACTTGCGACGGCTTCATCCCGCCGCTGGGTGCGCAGATAGAGCACGCCAAGATTGTTCAGAACTTCTGGATACGCCGGACGAAGCTTCAAGGCTTTCTGCAGATATTCGTAGGCGCGATCGCTGTCGCCGATTTGCGCGAAGACCATCCCCAAACTGTAGTTCGCTTCCGGATCTCCGGGGCCGACGGTGACTGCCCGCTGCAGCACTTTGCGAGCTTCGTCCCACTGCTTCTGCTGGCGATACGCGTTCCCCAGGTTATCGAGAGCAATCAGATGATCGGGACTCAGCCGCAGAGCCTCTTGAAAATACGGAATGGCTTCAGCGGTGCGCCCTTCCCGCGTTGCCAGAAGGCCGAGATTGTTCCAGGCGTTGGGCAAAGTGTCAGGATAGCGCGCGCGAAGTGTAGTCGCGCGTTCAAAACTAGCGTGCGCTTCGTCGGTCTTCTGCTGCTTCAGGTAGACGCTTCCCAGACCATAGACGGCCTCGGCGCTCGATGGATCGTCACGCAGAGCCTGCCGAAATGACGCTTCAGCCTGATCAAAATAACCTCGCTGAAAGAAAACCGAACCGTAAGAGAGATAGTTGCGTTGAACTTCCGAGGTGTCGCTCACGCCGGGAAAGGGCAAGGCTTTCGCCATCCGTTCCGCCGCAGTTTGCGGAATCCGACGGAAGTCTTGCTCGACATGTTCGGCATTCACCGGTCCCTGATAAACCTTGACTATGTCCCCCTTGGGGTCAATCAAAAAAGAAGTTGGAAGGCCAAGGTCACGATGCCGGTCAAACAGGTAACGATAGAGAATGTTATAAATGCCAGTCACGTCATCCGATGCCTGAAGGACGGGAAATGAAAGATGCAGCTCACGCTGCAGCGCCCGAATCCTTTCGGTGTTGGCTAAATCGTCCACGTTCACAGTGAGCAGTTGAAGTCCCTGGTCTGACGACATGACCGCCCAGCGTTTGTAAAGTTGGTTTAGGATTCTTAGGTCTTCCCGGCAGGTTGCTGATCCTATCGCCCAGAAATTAAGAAGCACCGCCTTTCCGCGAAACGCGGCGAGTGTCTGTTTCTCCCCGATCAAGTCGGAAAGAGAAAAATCAGGCGCGGAAACGGGTGCCAGCAGCCAGGTTTCAACCGATGTGGGGAGTAATTCGCTCCCCTGCTGACGATGGGTAGTTCCTACAGTGGGTTTTGGGGAGGGCAGGGCTTCAGCCGTGCCGACCGGGGGCCCGAGTGACGCGGGCTTTAGCCCCTGGGGAACTGCCTTAAACATCTCTATCCGAGACGGTTCCGATCCTTCCACGACCCAAACCCGACTGTTGAGCGGCAGATTGTGCAGTTCCTGCACCAGTCCGCTCGGCCAGTGGATGGACGCTCGCACCGGGTATTCGGTCTCACCTAACCCGAAAAATACTTCCTTGCTGTGCTGGGAAAGAAATCCTGATCCGGCCTGAAGAATGCGTGTCTGGCGACTCGATTCAGTTTCCACCGTCACTGCCGAGCCGATAGCGTCACGATTGCTCTTTACGCCACTTAGACGGAAAGCGATCGATGGGCGCAGATCCTTCATGACGTTGTGCAGAAGGCGCAACTGCGGAGCATTGCGGTTTTTCAAGAATACTTCGAGCCGACCATCATGATCGAAATCGGCAAGGGCGAACGCTCTGCCGTCCTCGAGAAAATCCAGGCCGACGACGCCGGAGACATCGGAAAAAGTTCCGTCCCGATTGTTCGCATAGAAGACATTCCGCTCGAACCCGCTCCACGTGCCGTCCGATCGGATCAGCTCATTCAGCGCGTTCCATCCCTGCTCGTAATCGTGTGCAGGCTTGGCTTCCACGGGCGAATTGGCGACCACTTGCCGCCAAAAGAAACTGTTCAGATCTTCTCTTGGCGTTGCACTCGACGGGCCGGAGATCATGCCATTGGTAATATAAAGATCGGGGAGGCCGTCATGATCAAAATCCCAAGCGTCGCTCGACCACGACCAGCGTCCCATTTCAACTCGGGCTGAGGCGCTGGTATCCTGAAACCCGCCGTTTTTATTATTACGAAGTAACGAATTACCCATAGCGTGTTTGCGATACAGCGCTCGCACTTGTTCGGGCGCGTCCTTGTGAAAGACTTCCTGCGTCGAGATGCGCATGCCAGCGGCGGACCACATATCGGCGACATAGAGATCCTCGGCGCCGTCGTTGTCGTAATCGAGCCAGCAGACGCTCATGCCAGCGCCGATGTCTTCAACTCCAGCCTGCGGAGCGACATCGGTAAAGGTCCCATCGCCGTTGTTGCGATACAGATTCTTCCGGCCAAAGTCGTTCACCACGTAGAGGTCGGGCCAGCCGTCGCGGTTGTAATCGCTCCATCCGCAACAAAAACTGTAGCGCGTGTTGTTCCGATCAAGGCCCGACTCCGCGGTGACGTCGCGGAAACTTCCGTCCCGGTTGTTGCGCATCATGAAGTTGGGTGGGCCGTTCTCCGCGTCGTAATAAGGAGAGGGATACTTGTACTGGTCTGTGCCCTGATAATAAATGTAGAGGCAAAAGTAAATGTCCAACCAGCCATCGCGGTCATAGTCGGCAACGGCCGCTCCCGTGAAAGTCCCTTGCGGAGGGTTGGCGAATTTGAACGCGTTGGGCCGTTGACGAAACTTGCCGCCGCCTTCGTTCAAAAACAACAATGGACCACTCGTGCGTACAACGATCAAGTCCTGCTGGCCGTCGTTATCAATGTCGGCAAAAAGCGCGCAGGCCGTATTCTCGAGGATCCCGGCTCCAGATGCTTCGGTGATGTCCTCGAAGGTTCCATCCCCGCGGTTTCGATACAGCCGGTTGGGAAGGCCGGCTGGCTGGCACACGTAAAGATCGTCAAACCCATCCCCGTCGATATCACCCACTGAGACGCCGTTGTGCCCGTAGATATCGATGCCGCACGCACCGTCGAGAACCGTACGCCAGTAGTCTGCTCCCCGAAGCAACTGCGAAGCGTAGGACGGATTGCCGCCGAGCGCCTGCGCCGCAATATCCACATAGATGGGATCGGCAGCACGACTCCATGTCTCATCAAGCGCCTGCCAGTTTCGGAGACGAAACTCGCGACCCGAATTTGGCTCCCATTCGAGCTCCCATTGGCCCACCCTTTGTTCGCGGTAGAAATCGTGACCCGAACCCACCAACTCATAGCGCACGCGAGTCCGCAAGCCAGCCGAAGGGTGTGGTGTAGCGCCGCCGTCCTCACCGGCAGCTCCGAGGGCATCCCTTGTGTCGGCATTCGCCGGAACCACATTGATATTCACTACTTGAAACTCAGCGGTCAGAATCTTCGAAAAGGAACTCATGGCGGATCGCAATTCCTGAAGAAAGGCGTCCCGCCCGAGAACGGTTCCGCGGGTGAATTTGTTCTGCCGGATGTCGAGCGCCCCGCCGGGACGCACCACACGCGATTCAACCGGCTGAAAGGACGATGCCAGGAAGTCGGAAGTGAGAATCCGCTCAACCGCCCGTGTTTCGTGCGGCGATTGCAGTAAGCTCGAACTCCATTCCGTAAGGATCGCGGCGATCTGGTCCTGATATCTTTCAGTTACAAAAGCGTCGAGACCCGCCTGCGTCTTAAGGAGCGTGGCATCCAAAGGCGTCTGGGATCGATAGCGAGGATGCAGGTGAAAATCGATATCGCTCACCGGCGAGGACATATTTGGTGGATCGAAGATGGAAGGAAAAGCCAGCCGGCGCAGACCGAGTGGAAGCAGCGCAGCCGTAGCTCCCTGACAGCATCGGCTAAGAAATTCCCGGCGGCCACGACTTACTGGATCAAGATCCACGGAAAATGAACCGGGCAAGGGAGGATCGATCGGATGCCGCATATTTCCCGTCCGCCTCAGAGCGATGCCCCCGAATGCTGAAGTGTGGAACCGAAATTTAACAGTGACACGGGAGCCCGTCAAGGTCGAGGGTTAATCCGACCGCTTGACCAAGAGTCTCGGCCCACTCAAATAAATCCTCGCTCCGCGAGAAGCCTCTCCCTTCAGGAAAAGAGCGTTGAGGTCTGCTATATTTAGCCTCTCGCGGAGGTGCATTCATGTCCCGGATCGTGCGCTGTGGCCTCATTCAGGCTGGGAACGTACTGGGGAGCGACCGCTCGCTGCCGCAAATCAAGAAAGCCATGATCGACAAGCATCTCAAGCTCATCGAGCAGGCGGCGAAGAAGAAGGCGCAAATACTTTGCTTGCAGGAGCTGTTTTACGGCCCATATTTCTGCGCCGAGCAGAACATTCGCTGGTACGAGCTCACGGAACGAGTTCCCGACGGACCCACAACCAAGCTGATGCAGAAGATCGCAGCCAAACATCGCATGGTGATCGTAGTTCCGGTTTACGAGGAGCAGATGCCGGGGATGTATTTCAATACTGCGGCGGTCATTGATGCGGATGGAAGTTATCTGGGCAAATATCGCAAGCATCATATCCCGCACGTGCATCCCGGATTCTGGGAGAAGTTCTACTTCACGCCGGGTGATCTGGGTTATCCCGTCTTCAAGACCAAGTATGCTGCCGTCGGAGTTTATATCTGCTATGACCGTCATTTTCCGGAAGGCGCACGCATCCTCGGATTGAACGGGGCAGAGATCGTGTTCAATCCTTCCGCTACCGTCGCAGGACTCTCGGAGTATCTGTGGGAGTTGGAGCAGCCTGCGCACGCGGTGGCCAATGGTTATTTCGTGGGCGCCATCAATCGCGTCGGCACGGAGAAGCCGTGGAACATTGGTGAGTTTTACGGCAAGAGCTACTTCTGCAATCCACGTGGCAAGATCGTCGCGCAGGCGAGCCGCGATAAGGACGAAGTTCTGGTCGCCGATCTGGATCTCGACATGATTGCGGAAGTGAGGAAGACGTGGCAGTTTTTCCGCGACCGCCGACCCGAGACATATGCTCCACTTACGAAGCAGACTGGACGAGCCGTGGCTGCTGATTGATTCCGATGACCACACAACGGTCTGTGCGTCTGCAGATTGAATCCAGTCCTCTTTACAACCCTGATCTGGCTCCGGCTAATCGTGAGCACCGTCATTGGGAAACCTACAACTACGCTGCGCTATGGGTATCGATGTCGGTCAATATTCTTACCTACATGTTGGCCGCGAGCCTGATTCAGGGTGGGATGAACTGGAAGCAGGCTGTGGCGACAGTGTTCTTAGGGAATACGATCGTTTTGGTTCCGATGCTGTTGAACTCGCATCCGGGCGCGCGTTACGGAATTCCTTTTCCTGTGTTGGCTCGCGCTTCTTTCGGAGTGTTGGGTGCGAATGTGGCTGCGGTTCTGCGTGCTTTGGTGGCGTGTGGATGGTTTGGCATTCAGACCTGGATCGGCGGTGAAGCCATCAGTACGCTGATCGCGACCCTGGTTCCCGCGTGGAGAAATTTTCCTTACAGCACGGCAGTTTGTTTTCTGGCTTTCTGGCTCATCAACCTTGCCGTGATTCTTAAGGGCGTGGAATACATCCGCGTGTTGCAGGGAATCAGCGCGCCGGTTCTGCTGGCGGTTGGCCTTCTCTTGTTGGCGTGGGCTTATCACCGAGCGGGCGGGTTCGGGCCGATGCTCGCAACTCCATCTCGTTTCGCCAGCTTTGGCGAGTTTTTGAAGTTTCTGGTTCCTGCGTTGAATGCGACTGTGGGTTTCTGGGCTACGGTCTCGCTCAACATTCCGGACTTCACTCGGTTCGCGCGGAGCCAGCGGCAACAGATGATTGGGCAGGCGCTTGCTCTGCCGACCACGATGACGCTTTATTCGTTGATCGGAATTCTGGTGACCTCGGCGACTGTTGTGATCTACGGGACAGCGATCTGGGATCCAGTGCAATTGCTGAGCCGGTTTCATTCTCCGGTCGCGGTGGTGATCTCGTTGCTGGCCATTCTGCTGGCGACGTTGAATGTGAACATTGGCGCCAATGTCGTTTCACCGGCCAATGATTTTTCCAACTTGTGGCCGCGAAAAATCAGCTTCCGAACTGGCGGAGTGATGACTTGCTTCATGGGCATTGCGATGATGCCGTGGAAACTTCTGGGCAGCTACAAGACCATGATCTTTGGATGGCTGGGCGGTTACGCCGCGTTTCTGGGACCTGTGGCCGGCATCATGATCTGCGACTACTTCGTGATCCGCCGTCGCGTGCTGCTGGTCGATGACCTCTACCTGCGCGGTGGCGCCTACGAATATTCGCGAGGCGTCAACTGGCTGGCGGTGGCGGCACTGGCTGCAGGTGCAGGAACCGCACTCGTGGGATTGGTGGTTCCTTCGCTGCGGACCCTTTATGACTATTCATGGTTCGTAGGCTTCGCCGTTTCCTTTGTTAGCTACTACGCATTGATGAAGGTTCAGCAGAAACCGCTCCGCGCTTAACCCTTTTCCTCTTTCCCAAATTGGGCCGGTTTGGGTGTTTAGTATCTGGTTATCCCCCTCCCCCTGTTAAAATGCAAAATCTTGGAAACAAACGATTTATTTCGCCACTATATGCTAGATCTTTGAGTTTAAAGGAGTTACACGCAAAATCTAGAGAACATGGGAGTTACGGGCCCGGGTGCGACGGTCTTGCGTCCCATTTTGGAACTGCAGGGCGGGGCCGCACCATCGCTTAGGGCAAGGTTGTCAAAGATCGCCATTATCTCTTAGATAATCTATCCTGTATAAGGTTATCTGATTTGGGGGATGGAGTCAATGATAAAGCCGGCTGCGGAACTGAGGGCTTGGGAACAATCCCAGGTCTCGAAACCGCCAAGACCTGGGCGTCCGGCGAAGGCGTTTGGAACATCTATCGGTCTCAGCGTTTTCTCAGGGTGCGAACGAGCACAAATAGAATCAGAATCATTGCGGCTATCGCAAAGAGTTCTTTGCCGCTAAGCATATTTACATTTTACGCCGGATACCGTCCCAGGTCTCGAAAACCGCGAGACCTGGGGCACCCGACGGGATCGGGTACCGGATACTGGGGAGATTCCTTGCCCGTTGCTGAAGCTTAGCTGGGGAGCTTACCGAAGCCGCATTAGTTCGCTGAAGGGCTCAGATCCGACGTTCCATGTGCCTTCGAATGGATTGTCTAAGTCGGTCAGAACAAAGTGGGCGAAGAACAGCAGCATGGTTGTGATTGCCACGGAGACTACGCCGAGCGGTGCATTACGGAACGGATAAAAGAAAAGTAAAAAGAGAATCGTCGATGCGGTCAAGGTCACAAAAAGGAAAAGCGTTCGCGGCATCCTTTTTGCGCTCAGGGATAGTCTTTCGTCGCGATGTGCGCTTGCCTGGTTGGCGATGTCGAGAAGCCGCTCATACACCATGCGTTCGGTGTCGTCTTCAGATTTAATGTTGGTTACGCTGGAAATGACTTCATAGAACAGCCGGTCCGTTTTCTCGGTCTTCTCGTTGCTGGCGAGCGCGCTCCATTCGGTTTCTACGACCGCCCTGGCATAGATCTTCACGGCTCGGACCATCGGTTCTCGGACTGACTCTTTCAGCCGGTTACTGAAAAGAAGCAGATCCTTTAAGGCTCCTGACTCCTTCCGGATTTCGTTTTCGACGGAGGTGAACTGGCCCCAAATCACATAGGTAGCGAATGCGTACACGACACTGTAAAGCGTCCCTATGATCTGAAGAAGGGCGGCTAAGCCCTCGGCATCGTTCAGAAAAAGCTTCTGAAAACCCAGCAGCCACAACACCGCATAGAGAGTTGCTGCAGCTGCAAGCATCTTTGCGCAACGAAAGCGGGTGGCCGGCGGAATGACGTCGAACGCCAATGTGGGCAGTCCCCGGTCAGGAGAATCGTTATCAATCACGGGGATAAATCTACAGCAAAGCGGGGAATTAGATAAGGACTCCGCGTTTGTTTTTGGGCGTCTCTATTCATGGTCGTCGTCCAGAATGAAAATCCCCGCCCAAGCAAGCTTGGACGGGGCACCCTCTAGAGTGAAATGAGTGCCCTCAAAACGGTGGAGTTTCTTAACGGGAAGTCTTTTGGCTCTATTCCCCAGCCTTGGTGGCTAAGGTTTCGACTACTGCGATGTTTTGCAGGAGGTTCGGCGGTAGGTTGTGCCGTTGCTGGAGATATGCAGGGCTGTTGTAAGAGAGCCAAACCTTTCCCTGGGCATCTTCCCAGATCAAAATCTTTAGAGGGAGGTCGATGGCGCTGCTGGGCGAGGCCAGCATCAGCGGCGTGCCCGCCTTGGGACTGCCGAAGATCAGCAGCTTGGTGGGGGGCATTTTCATTCCCGCCTTTTCCGCTTCTCCGCTGTGGTCGATCAGGGCGAACAGAGTGACTCCTTTGGACTGCAGGATGGTCTTGAGCTTTTCGACGGTCTGGTCTACGGAGTGATTGCTGGGCTGGTCGATGATGCCCTTGCCGGTTGCCATGGATACCTCCTGATTGTTTTCGACAGCCTGCAACTAGTGGGTGCCGGCGCGCGCCGCGGCGGCGGCAGCGGTGGTGATCTCGAGAGAGTCGGGCTGCGTCCATACCGCTTTGCCGCTGGTAAGGTCGAGGCGGTTCATGGTGGCCTTGAGGTGGTGGCGGTCTACCTCGACGAGCAGGTAGTGGTAGTTAATCTCTTTGCTCTGGAACGGGTCGGTGGCGGCGCGTTCAATTGGATAGGCGTGAGCTCCGGCTCCGCCTAGAACAAAATAGGTAACACCGCCGTGCTCATGGCGTTCGTAGTTGTGTACGTGTCCGGAGAAGACTACGAAACGGGCGGCGGTGTTTTGCTGGCGGGTTTCCAGCATTTTGGCCAGCAAGCCCTCTGGAGTACGCGACGAATGCCCTCCGCCATATTTTTTTTCATCGCTGGAACTGGTGTACGGGGGGTGGTGAAGGACGATGAAGACGAAGTCAACATCTGCCGGTAGGGTGTCAAGTTCCTGGGTCAACCACTTCCCTTGCGGACCGGAGGTTTCGTCGAGTGAGCTGTCGAGCACCAGCATCAGGGTATTGGCGGCGCGGACGGAATAATAGCGACTGCTTTTGAGATCGGGGAAACGCTGGAAATAATTTCCCAGGGCAACATTCTCGTTGCCGTGCAGATCGTGATTGCCAAGAGCGGGGTAGACAGGAATCTTTTTCTCGCGCCAAATGCTGGTCTCGTTGTCCCAAACCTTCCAGTCATCCGTATCGTAGCCGTTGTATACAATGTCTCCGCCGAAGGAGATAAATGCCGGGTTGGTCTCAGCGACCGCCTGCACCAGCGCCTGGCGTACGGCGGGGTTGGCCGCTTCGGTATCTTTGGGATCATGGAAGCGCGAATCTCCGTAGGCGACAAAACGGAAGGGAGTGGTTAGTTGCAACTGCAGGGCGACGGGCGGGGTCGGCGGCGGAGGCATCTGCGAGTGGGAACGCGTGCAGGCAGCGCAGCCAAGAACAATCAGGACAATCGATAATCTGTGGCAAGTCTTCATTTACGATTTATTTACCCACCACCAACACTTCAAACTGCCCCGACTCAGCCGTTGACAAAAATAATTGGTGCGTTCTTGGATCGAGTGCGGAGGTCTTGGCGCGAGGCAGAGTTTTCACAGTTTCGGCGATGGAATATTTGTCTGGAGTTTCCTGGTGAATCACGGTGACGGTGCCTTCGCCGTTGGAATTGAAAATCAGCTGGGTCTCGGGATCGAAAGCGGTGGCATCCACGTGATCGCCTATGGGGAGCGTGGTGATGACCTGGCCGGTATCCGCGTTCATCACGGCCATGACTTTGCTGCGGCAGCCGAGAAACAACCTGCGGTTGGCCCGGTCGATGGCCATGCTGGAAGGCGAAGCGCAAGGCGCGGTGGGCCAGCGTTGCTCGACCTTCAGGGTTCGGGAATTAATCTTCAGCACCAGACTTTCGTCCTCGAGGTTATTGTAGACGTAGCCGTTGCCGTCTGCAGAAGCAAATTCAGGACCACCGCCAAGATCAATCGTGCCGGCAACTTTTCCGTCCTTGGCCTCGATCACCGTTGCGCTGTTACTGCCGCCGTTAAAGGCGAAAACGCGGGAGGTTGCGGGATCGAAGATGATGGCATCGGGCTTCTTTCCGGTAGGCACCTCTGCGATCGTCTTAAGCGTTTTCAAATCGAAGATTGTGACGGTGGAGGATTGCCCGTCGCTGACAAATCCGCGGCCGACGTCTGCGGCGATGGCTATGCCGTGCACACCCAGGGTGTTTTCGATTTTGCCGACAATTGCGCCTGAGTCCACGTCGAGGACTTCGACTTGGGTTCCGTGAGAAACATATAAGCGACGGGCGGCGTCATCAATGGTGAGATAGTCCCAACTGCCCTGGCCGGGAATGGGGATTTTCCTGATCACGCTGTAGTTGCCGTTGGACGAACTCGATGCGCCCAACACAATCAGGCATGCGAAGAAGATTAAGGCAATCCGTGATGTTGCGAATAACGTTGCGCGTTGATCCGCCACTCGAAAGTTCCTTTCTTAAGCCTAGAACTGGAAACGAAGCATGAATTGAAGTTGCCGTGGCAGGCCAGTCCCCGTGTTCGGCGAAGTGGCGTTGTCGTTATTGTTATTGAAATTGTTTGTGGTCGTGATCTGACCGAGGGTCCCTGCCGGTTGGAGTACCCATGCGGAACCTGCTTGAACGTAGTTAAAAGCAAGGTTATTCGGGTTTGGATCCCCAAGTTGAACGTGATTGAAAATGTTGAATGCCTGCACGCCAAACTCCGCGGAGACACGCTCGGTGATTTTGGTTGTCTTCATGAGCGCGATGTCGATCTGCCACGAGTCCAAAGCGCGAATCAGGCCGTTGGGGGCATCGCCGAACTGGCCTACCAAACCATAGGAAGCATACGGAAAGCCGAATTGATCCGTCCCTGCGGCAAGCGGCGGCGGGGCGAACGCGGCGGGATTAATCGGGATCGTATAGTTGCGCACTCCTCCCGGCAACAGCACGGGAACTCCGGGAACAAGGTCAGGGCGCTGGGTGGTTTGGTCATTGCCGTCTGGCAACTGGGTGGGCGAGATGTTCATCGTGATGGTAAGAGGATGGCCGGTGTGCCAAATACCTACACTACTGAAGCTCCAGCCGCCGACGATGTTGCCCAATACACCGCCTTCGTTCAGGTAAGGTTTTCCGGGTCCAAATGGCAATTGGTAAACCGCATTGGCGGTAACATTATTACGAACGTCGAATATGCTAGGTCCGAAGTCGCAGCGGAGGCAATTCACATTCTCGGGGCCATTGGATTCTCCCCCGCCAACGGATCCGTCATTGATGGAATGAGACCAGGTGTAGCGAGCCTGGAAAGACAGGCCGTTGGTAAAACGCCGCTCCAAACTTAACAGCATCGCATTGTAGGTGCTGGCGCCGATATCGGATTTGTAATCCACCGAACCGTAGGGATCGCCGCCGGGATAGTACTGATCGAGAGCGCGCGTGCAATTCCCGGTGCTGTCGGGCTTGGTAATGCAGAAATTGACTCCTCCGCGGGAGAACAACCGCACGCCGTGGGAGCCAAGATATTGCACTGATGCCAGGAAGTTGGCAGGCAGTTCGCGGTCAATGGTAAGGCCCCAGGTTTCGACATAGAGGTCGCGGCGTCCCTGGCGCTGCAACGCGCGGGGCTGCTGAAGGGTTGCAACGTTGCTCCCCAAGGCGCTCAAGTTTGGGACTTGCTGCTGATAGGCCGGTAAGAGAGGCGTGCCCGGTCCGGAGGGGTCGAGATTGACGAATGCGGTGTTGCGATCGCTTTCGAGGCCGGCGTTAAGGTCGTCGTTTTGCGCAGCGCCGTGGTAAATTCCAAAACCCGATCGAATGACTGTCTTGCCGTTAAACATGCTCGGCGCCCAGGCAAAGCTGACACGAGGATCGAAGTTCCGGTAGTCGGGGTTATACAGAGCGGGATTTCTGGGACACGGCGGAGTATTGATAGGCGTGGGGTAAGGACCATTCGTCGAACCTGATCCCAGGCAGACTCCGTGAAATTCATTGACATCGAAAACCGTGGTGCGATTATCGGCTTCGTTTGCAACCCCGTAATATTCCCAACGCAGGCCCAGGTTGAGCGTCAAGGTCGGAGTGACCTTCCATTCATCCTGGAAGTAGGGTAGGTAAAAGGTTCGGCGAAGTTTGTGGCAGCACCACGAAGAAGTGAACGCAATTTGATAAAGCGAGGCGTCAACAAAGCCCGTGTCGGCGCTGCCGGAATTATCCGAGAAGTAGAGATTGTTATCGGCGGTCTTACCCTGATTCAATCGAACCCGGCGAATTTCTATTCCGGTCTTGAAAGTGTGGGCGCGGTGATTCCAGGTCAAGTTATCGACTACGCCGTAGGTCGTGCCCACTTCGTGATCTGCGTTATCGTCGTTGATCTGGACCCAGTTATTGGTATGAACGGAATAGTCCAGCGGAGCTACCTGCGGATTGATGAAGGGAGCCCGGTTCACGAAAAGTTTGACTTCGTTCACCACCGACGGGGAAAGAGTTCGCTGAAGGGCAATGAAGTAATTCGCAGGATGATTGATGGTTTGAATCAGATCATAAGGCACGCTAGCGCCGTTCGTTCCACTGACCAGGCTGATGTCACGCTGAGCTCGCCCGTATAGTAGCGTTTTGTCGTTGACTTTGTAATCGATTCGCGCGAGCCACGTGTCTTCGTGGACTGTGGTTGGGGCAGGCGCGGTGAACTGATCGGAGTCAGGCAAGCCGTTACTGGTCTGGTCGACGAAGGCCCCATCCGGATAGACGAATACCGGATTGCAGCTTCCGATGGAACCAGTCGAGGCCCGCCATGGGAAGGCTTGAAGGATGGAGCACATCTGTGGAGATTGAGCCAGAGTCTGCTGTTGAATGGATGGTGAAGGCACGAGTACGCGAGTGGTCGCGCCTCCGTATTGGCGAAGGCCTTCGTAATTCAGAAAAAAGAATAACTTGTCTTTGACGATAGGGCCACCAACGCTCATCCCGTATTGTCCAAAACGGAAAGGAGGAATGGCGGGATTGCCGTTGATGTCGAAGTCATTGAAGTTCCGCGCATCGAAAACCGAATTTCTCAAGTAGCCAAAGAGGGAGCCGTGGAGTTCGTTGGTCCCGGACTTGGTGACCACGTCGATCTGGCCGCCTGCCTGGGTTCCGTATTCCGCATCGTACAGGGCGCTGCTGACACGATACTCCTCGATTGCGTCCTGTGAGATTTGCAAACGGGTTTGCGACTTCTGGGCCTGTTCTTGAATGCCTCCTGCATCGACGCCGTCAAACTGAAAGTTGTTATCGTCTCGGGCGCGACCCGCGAAGCGAATGGTTCGTTGATCGCCGCCACCGTCATCTTGCGCGAAGGGCGCGAGCAGAGTGAAACTCGCCCAATCACGACCGTTGTTGGGGAGATTCATGATCTGATCGGTGCTGATGACCGTAGATGCTTCGGCCGAACTCCGTTCTACTGGGGCTGCGGTTGCAACAACTTCGATCTTTTCGGCAATTGCGCCGACCTGCAGCCGAGCGTCCAATGTGTGCGTCTCTCCGACCTGTAATATGACGTCTTCGATTACCTGGGTCTTGAAGCCAACATCCTCAACGGTTACGGTGTAGCGACCGACAGCTAAGCCGGGAAAGCGGTAGTAACCCTTTGAATTTGTCCGCTGCTGCTCCTTGAGACCGGTGTCCACGGCCAGAGCCACGACACCTGCCCCAGTGATCGTGGCCCTGGTTGGATCTGTCACCGTACCTTCGAGCACCGCCCGATCCACTTGCGCGAACAATGATGTGGTTGCGAGTGGAACCAACAAACAGGCAACAATAACCAGTGCACCGTGCCGTGAACGCATACAGGCCTCCCATGTCAACCACAGGGCAAACAACTGTCCCGCTGAAGATGACTCTTGTGGCTGCCGATCATTCGCGATTCTAGGAAGGCCTGATGAAGCCGATGTTAAAGGAAGGTTAATTCTTTTTCAGATTGCGCTTTCCAGCCCGCCGACGTTCTACTCTAGTGGCCAGCTTGTGCTCACAGTCACGAATCATGTCAATGAGACTGCTGGTTGTAGAAGATGAGCCGCGGATGCTGGAATTGCTTCGGCGAGGACTGACCGAAGAGGGGCACACGGTGTTGTGCGCCGTGGACGGCAACCAGGCATGGCTTGAACTTCGGGAGCAGGAATTTGATGTGGTCATCCTCGACGTGATGCTGCCCAAGATGAGCGGCTTTGACCTGGCGCTGAGGATGCGGACGGAAAAAAACGTCACGCCCGTGCTTATGCTGACCGCAAGAGACTCGGTGCCCGACATTGTACAGGGTCTGGATTTGGGCGCCGATGATTACATGACGAAACCGTTCTCCTTTAATGAACTTCTGCTGCGCTTGCGGGCGGTGAAGCGAAGGGCGTTGGCTTGCCAACCGCCGAGGCTGCAGGTCGCAGACCTGTGGCTGGATCAGATGACACACGAGGTTAGCCGTGCCGGGGAAGCCATCAGCCTGACGCGAACCGAATACAACTTGCTCGAGCGACTCATGAGCAATGCGGGAAGAGTGGTTCCTCGCGACACGCTTATTCTTTCAGTATGGGGACGGAAGCCGGAGATCGAAGACAATACACTCGATGCCTTCATGCGTCTGTTGCGTCACAAGATAGACAATCATGGTCGGGAGCGGCTGATCCAGACTGTGCGGGGAGTCGGCTACATGATGCGGCCGGAGGTTTGATGGTGAAGAAGTTATCGATCGGAGTGCGGCTTACGCTGTGGTATCTGCTGCTTTTCGCCGCGGCCCAACTCATCTTCGGCACGGGAATGTGGTTTCTGGCGCGACGAAGTCTGTACCGAATCACCGACGATGCGTTGCGAGGGCAGGTCGACGATTTGACGAACTTTCTGCAAGCTCAGAAGAAGAACGCGACCGTCGCCAAGCTGCAGGAGGAAGTCGCGGAAGCCTATTTGCTCGAGCATTCGGGTGATTATCTGCAGATTTATGACGACAGCGACGGAGCCTGGATTTTTCGCGCTGACTTCCTGCGCCAACATGCGTTGGCGCCGGCGGCGCCCGGCCTGTCGAGCGGTGCCCTTTATCGCGACGAGCAACTGGGCAAGTCGCTTCGCTTTGTGACCCAAAGAATTGAGGCAAATGGACGTATTTTCAGGGTCCAGACTGGCCTCCCGCTTGATCCGGTCAACCAGATGCTGCTCCTGTTTCGAAGATACCTGTTGATGTTTGCCCCACTGTTGCTGGTCGCGGCTGCGTTGGGGGGCTTCTTGCTAAGTCGAAAGGCCTTGGCGCCAGTGGACGCAATCACCCGGACCGCGCGTGGGATCAATGCTATTAACCTGAGCGATCGACTGGAGAGGCTGACCACCGGCGACGAACTCCAACGTTTGTCCGATACTTTGAACGACATGCTTGGGCGGATTGAGCATGCATTTATTCGCGTGACTCAGTTCACCGCAGATGCCTCTCACGAATTGCGCACGCCTATCTCGTTAATTCGGACGGAAGCAGAGATAGCCCTGAGAAGGTCGCGAGGCGACGCCGAGTATCGCGAAGCCTTGCGTCATATTCTGCTGGAGGCGGAGAGAACCTCAGGACTGCTCGAAGAACTGTTGTCGCTGGCGCGCTCGGATTCCGGACGGGAAACTCTTCGGATCGCTTCCGTGGATTTGTCCGCTGTGATTCGGGAGGTCAGCGAACCATGGCGAGAGTTGATGACCGCCCGAAATCTGACGTTTATTCGCGAGGTAGGCGGTGGGGAGGTCACAGTTCTCGGGGATCGCAATGCCTTGCAGCGGCTGCTGACGGTTTTGCTGGATAACGCGGCGAAATACACGCCTGCGCCGGGAACGGTAGAGCTTCGGCTGGAAACCAGGGGCTCCGTGGCGGGGATTCGCGTCTGCGACTCGGGGATTGGCATCCCTCTCGAGGAGCAGTCGAAGATTTTTGAGAGGTTTTATCGGGTGGACAAGGCGAGGAGCCGTGATTTAAAAGGAGCGGGCATCGGGCTCGCGATCGCGCAATGGATCGTGCAGCAACATAGAGGATCAATCACCGTGCAAAGCTTGCCCGGCGAGGGATCGACATTCGTGGTGGAATTGCCGCTGCAGACGGCGCAAATGGAAGTTGCCAAGTCCTCCCCTGCGGTTTACGCGAGATGAACGGCGCAAGTTTCCAATTCGGACTGAAGTCCTGCTTTACTCCTCTCCTTAGTTCGGCGGCGGCCACAGGGATTGCAGCTGAAATGGCAGGCTTCCTGATCCAGCCATAACTGTCCCCAGAATTGCCAAAGCTCCTTGGAAGCCGCCGGTGGACGGCTGCATGGTGGCAAGGCCGTTCGCGTCGGAAGTTACCGAGGTTTGTGACATCCCGAGGATGATCGGCAGGGGATCGCGCGTAATTGTGGTATCTCCGCCGGTCACAATGGGCGCATCATCGTTGGTGCGTCCAAGCAGCGACTGGAACAGCGCGCCGGCGCCTTGCACCGGGTTGGCTGGGACGGACGCGTCCGTGATCCGAACGGTGATTGGTTGAAACGCTGGTCCAACAGTAATTAGTTG